>Ga0208303_1001070_pt1 | contig 11068 bp, 14 predicted proteins | sample CB_VirMetaG_2_FD_184537 | JGI IMG/M metagenome (GOLD analysis project Ga0208303, IMG submission 184537) | Freshwater to marine saline gradient viral communities from Chesapeake Bay - CB_1504_2 Viral MetaG (SPAdes) (version 4) | ecosystem: Environmental > Aquatic > Marine > Coastal | place: USA... | reverse complement strand
GCCGTAGTCGGGCTGGCGTACAACTCATCACCGATTGCCCATGACTCGCTCACCGCGCTGCCGGTGGTGTTGATGTCTCGCACGTTACCGAATGTGGTAACGAATCCTAGATCACCGTTATCGATGTCCTGTGTGGCAACGCCTAAAAAGTATTCTGAACGATAAGTGCCGTCAGCAATGTAGTCCAGAAATTCAATTCTAAAGTCACCGTTTACGCCATCAAATCCAATGGTAGATCCGTTGGTGATGGTAGATCCGGTAGCATTCCGACCGTATATGTAAGTCTCTTGGCCTACCTGCTGAACAACGCCGTCCGAATGGTGCAGGTTCAGCGTGTCATCGTTCGCGTTCCATACCACCCGCGCATCTTTATCCGCGTGGGGCGCTGACGGTGCAAAGTCGATGTAGTCTACTGACAGGTGATTAGTGTCCGCTGCCATGTTAGCGATGGTCTGAGCGTACTGGGCGATGATCTCAATATCGACAATAGAATTATCGCTGCTGCTCTCGTCAACAGTGCTAAACAGTTTCTCAAACTGGATGATCTGCTCGTGATCCTTGAGGAAAACCGCCAGTTGGTCCCTCGTTAGCCCTAGCCTTGACTTAGCCATCGCTAGTACGCCAGTGGCTCGACCTGAGCCTCAAGTCTAGCAAACGATACATGTGCGTCAGACTCGCCCCTGAAACGCTGTATGCGCCAGTTGACCATGCTGCCCTGTTGGAACCAAACAAGCCTTTTATTCCGGTTGCCCTGAGTACCCGCCTTGATTGACCGACTCTGGCTCCACGTTTCGCCGTCAACACTGTAGCTAGTGCTAATCAGGGGATTTGTGCCAAATTCGACGCGACCCGTTAGCGCAACCAACTCCAGTTCATGGAAGATCGCCCCGCGACCCTCGTTATAAACGATGCCGGTCGAGAACTCCCAGCGGACCTTGTCACCATAATGTGATCCGATGTCATCCTTAAAGAATCCAACCGCGTTAGACGTTGGGTCACCAATCAGCCATTTGTCGTAGCACCACACGATGTCTCGCGCCTTGTACTGCGCCAAACCTAGCTCTGAGGTGCTGAGAACAAACCAGACCGGCGTATTGGTAGCCTGAGTAGCCGTAAAGTCGAACACCAGTGTCTGGTCAGGTAGGTGAACGTAGAGGTGCTGATGATTCCGGTCGTTTCTTGTTTCTAGCTTAACCTTCGACAACTGCACCTCAGTGTAGTCAGTCAGTATCTCGTCAATCTCTTTGGTGCTGATCTTGTTAGCCTGCGCGTTAACGCCAAGGAATATGCCGGGCGATTCATTACGACCGCTGCCCAGAAACGCAATCGTCTCAATAAACACGCAGCAGGCGTGAGTGCCAACGCATCCCTTCTGTATTTGTGCGCCCTCGACCCGCTGAAATGGAAACAAACTGCCGCCAACATTGTCGAACACCTCGATAGTGTGCCGGTTGACCGCGTATATCTCATTTCTTAGCTTGATGACTGACGTGACGGGGTCAGGATCTATCTCAGATGACCCATACTTCAGCGGATTGACCGCAAACGGGTCCAATAGCTCTGTCACCACCAAGAATTCACCGTCAGTGGTCATAAAGTAACCATCAACCCAGACAACATCCAACACCAAACCTAGATCTGGGTCAGTTACCTGCTTGACAGTGGTCCCGTCCCAATAATACAGATTGCCGCCGCTCGCAATTGCCAGCAGGTCGAAAGAGTAGTCCATCGTTACGAGGTTATCGTCAGTGCCGCCAACGTCACCCAAAACAGTGACCGTACCATCTGACGCAATAGAGCATAGGGAAGTACCCATGACCCTGTAGCAGATGCCGTCACGTTCGATACCACCGCGATTTACGCCCGGTCCTTCGCCATGCTTCACCAATCCATCTGCCGGTCTTAGATAGCCGTTGCTGATGCCTGACTGCTTTGGAACAGGTATAAGATTGACAGGGTAGCTCGTGCGTATCTCTGCCTGCTTGTCATCAGTGAATATACCGTTGAGAATGGGTATCTGCATGCTAGTACGACTTTTTTGGTTTTGGTTTCTTCGCTGTTCTCGCTGACTGCTTAAATGCCTTCGCTGATGGAGCGCCCTTTGCACCGGCCTTTCGCATCTTCTCGCCTGAGCCTGCCTTTATTCGCTTCTTTTTAGCCGCAATATTTGCGTACAATCCCTTCTTCGCCATTATGACCTCTTTGACTTAGTGCCTGCACACTTCCAACGTTTACGCGATAATCTTAGCGGAGAGTTTGGGTTAGAAGCGGCCTTCGGGTGCTTCTTCATCTGACCAGCAGATCTGGCGCAGTATGCGTCACCCTTCTTGGTTCCGGCCTTAACTCTAGGACCGCCGCCCTTAGCCTTACCCGCCTGACCGTAGGAAACCTTCTTCCCAGTAGACGTAACCTTAACCTTTGCCTTACCCCGTCTTGGTGCAACCATTATGGTAGTGACTCCGATGTCATGCTAACAACAGCGGACGCAAGAATATTAGTTGTGTCTGCCGTCTCTGAAATTTCAATCGTGCAGTTATTGGTCAGGTAGCCGCCAGATATTGACAGACCCCAGTATCTGGTGGTCACTAAAGACACCCACGATCCGGTCGGAGCAGATCCGGCCTCGTTAATCGCGTCACCACTGTTTAGCGTCAATCGGATTGAGTAATCTGCCGCAACCCCTGCGCCGGTCAGCCAGTTGTAATAGTCCGGCGTACCTGATGTGATCGTGACGTACCCAGTATTCGCCGCACTAAATCGCACGATGGAGGTAGCCGGGTCAGTTACCGCATTGAAGTAGGACGCATTCTTTAAATACGCGCCCAACGCAGTAGATGCAGTAGTGCCAAGCCCAGTACGGGCCGCAAAGCTCATGACAGATCCTTCAACATAGAAGCGTACCAACTCGTGCCAAGGTAGGTGATTACCAATAAATCAACAGCGTTTGCGTTAGTAGACAACGTCTCTGCCGTACCACCGGGCCATTTAAAGGCAGCAGGCCAAGCCATCGTTCGACTACCTGTCGCGTCCTGAGTAAACAGCATGTTGACTGTCTGACCCTGTGCAGGTCCGGTCAACGTCAAAGTAGCCACGTTCTCAGTGAGTGTACTCGTAAATACGTTGCTCTCTGTCATGTTGGCAGTCAGCGTACCACCGCTGCTAGAGACGGCAACAGGCGCAGTCTGCGCGTGGCCGGTAAAGTTAGCGCCGTCAATCGTTGGGTCTGTGTTGAATACAGATTTACCCGTACCAGTTTCATCAGTCAACGCGCTCGCTAAATTTGCGCTGCTTGGAGTACCCAGAAATGTCTGAACGCCTACGCCAAGACCCGTTAGGCCAGAGGTGGGCAGACCAGTACAGTTGGTCAGTGTGCCAGAGGTAGGCGTACCCAGTATCGGCGTTACCAGAGTAGGGGAAGTGTTGAACACTGCCAGACCTGATCCGGTCTCATCGAGGAGCGCCGTAGCCAACTGTGCGCTTGTCATGATCAGCGTATTATCAGCTAGGTTTATTGTCTTGTTGGTTAGCGTCTGAACCGCAGTCGTAGTAACGACATCAACACCGCTAATCTGCAAGCTGTTAACGATGGTATACCATGTTTGTTGAAGTTCGTTAAAGCGTATCGTGAACGAACTACCCGCGCCAAGTGAGGCAGGAACGCCAACCAGTGTCCCGCCATTGCCGTTGATCGTCAGTGCGCTAATCGTCTGAGTAGAGATAATGATAATCTCTTGACCGTCATAGCAGTCAGCGACAGGTGGCAGCGTCACAGATCCGGCGGCGAATGTGCCGGTCGGGTTCATGATCAGCCAAATGCTCTGTGATGCAGCGGCCAACGCAATGTTAAACCCAGAGTTAGTGGGCGCGTTAATGACTACCGTGTAATTGGGGTCAGCGAAAGTGGTCTGGAAGTATTCGACCAGAGTCGTAATAGATGCCTTTCGAGCGTCACCGTTGCTTGTCGCATAAACTGGCAGTTGATCGCCACCGGATAGGGCGTTAATCGTTGGCAGTTGGTTAATAGTGGGCATGTCAGCCTCCTAGTTGTATTCTAATGGACCGTCATCGCCAGCTAAAACAGGATTAACCGGTCTGCGTAGGTAGTTATCGTCGTAGTTGCGCCAAGGCTTAGTACCAGCACCCGCAGGCATGGTCCTTGGCAGTTGCTGCTCGTGTGGCTGCGCGAAACTCATCACAACCGTATTGTACGCCATCTTAGCGATGCCCTTAGTATCAGGCATGATCGCCTTACCGAAACTTGGCGCAATCCGAATGCCAAGGTTAGTGTATATCGCTTCGTTCGCTAGATCCGGCACATACGTCTGCTCGTCTAGCCTGCTGTCTTTTGGGGAACTGGGCAGTGGATAGCCCAACCGTAAACCTTTCGCGTTCCACTCTGCCAACATCGCGTCTAATTTACGCAGTGCTGACTGTAACTGTTCTGGCGTGAGGTCGAAAACGTAGGACGCTAATCCTATCTCCTCAAACGCCTGCTCGATGTACTCTCGCTTGGTCCAACCCATGTTAAGCTCCTAGCGCATCTTCTATTTTTTGCGACAGCTTATTATCTGATGTTCTGCCGTCAAACTTCAAGCCTAATTGATCCGCCTTCTCTTCTAGTTCAACTCGCATGGGCGGCGCGTTATCGTCTGGTATTGCCGGACCCTTCGGAGAAACAGCCTCTATCAGTGTCTCTGACCAACCTTCTGCTAATCTCGCGTCTAACTCTTCTTGCGTGTTCACTGCAACGTATGAGTACGTCTTGCCTGCCGGTCCAAAGTGATCGCCGGGAGACTTGTAGACTAGTGTTGGAATCATTTCTTCGCCTTTTTCTTTGCCCGTCTTGCCGTGTTTAAGGCAATGGCAATCGCCTGCTTCTTTGGCTTGCCAGCCTTCCTTTCTGTCTTGATATTCTTGGAAATTGTCTTCTGCGAATAACCTTTCTTCAGCGGCATAAGCCCTCCTGAAATTGGGCGAGGAGTAACCCCCGCCCAGTTTTCACGCTTTCTACGTCTGTGAGAACAACATGATGCCGGACATCTCTGGCTGCTTGTTCACCACACCGAACAATGTGTCGCACCGATACTTGGTGGTCATTGTGTTGATGTCGTAGAACTTCTGCATAACCAGCTCAATGCCGTTATCAGTTGTACCGCGCAGTACCGCAGCGCCTGCATCAGCGGGTACAGAGTACCGACCGGGCAATAGCTCCAGTGAATCACGCTGCCAGAACGGGTTAACAGATGTTGTAACCGTGTTCAGGAAGGTGATAGCCGCAGCAGCAGCGCCAGTCACGATGCAGTTCTGGTACTGAGCAGCAGCATCAGACGCGACTTGGTTTGAAATAATCCCCGGAGAGATAACCATAGTCGTACCGTTCGTTACCGAAATAACGCGGAAAGTCTTGAGCTGTCCAGTAGACTGCTTAGTGATGTGATGACAAGCTTCAACACCCGCGATTGTAAACGCATCGCCAGCCGCTACACCAGTAGTGCTAGAGATAGTTACGCTCTGGGTTCGGTTGTCAACGTTAGTAGTACCGCCAGTAACAGCCTGAGTAGCAGCAGGAACTAGGTAGTTCGTTGCAGCGTCTCGAGTGTCAATGGTCAGAGAACCACCGCCAGCAGCAGCAGTAAGACGGTTAGCGTAGTCAAGCTTCAGTGTGTCGAAACCTGCAACCATGCCAACTCTTGAACGCTCGTAAGCTGAATCAGACTTTTCGTTGCCGAAAGATCGTGAGGCTTTGGAGAGGTCATTCGCCATACCGTTGTAGTCACGGCTAGACAGTGCTAGGTGACGGTCGTAGTCGGGAACACCCTGCTCGTTCATGATCGCGTCACACTGGGCAACGTCATCATAACCAGTAGCAGCGGCAGTACGCTTAACAACCAGAGTGCCTTGAGCGGCAGCAACGTCCATGATCGCAACGTTGATGTCTGAGGCAAGCTTGTTCTTAGCGGCTGCACCTAATCGGTCTTCCTGCAACGCATCACGCAATTCGAGCGCGTTCAAAGTGAACGGCACAGCCTTGCTGTATGAGATGCTAGAGGGAACTGCCAACTGGACGTAGTCGCTGTACAACGCGCTAATATCAGTGCCGGGAGCGGCATTGATTGAAGTGCCGATGTAAGGCATTGGTCGCCAGATGGTGTCGTTAGTACGTTCCATCATTACCTGATCAGTAGTGTAAATACCGACATTCTTTGATAAAACTAGAGCGTCTTGAAAACCCTCTAGGATGTTCTCGAACGCTACGCGTTCTTCTTTGGAAAAGCTATTAGCCATGATTGGCTCCTTTAAATTTATTTAGCCGCTTGTTTCTGCGCTCGTTTGTAGGCCATGACCTTATCCATGTTACCTGATTTCGAGGCTTCTTCTCGCAGTCGTTCTAGGGTTGAGTCCACAGCACCCTTAATTGGGGCCGTTGCCGAAACTTTACTTTCGGGCCGTGTTGCTGCCTTACGATTTGAAATCTTCAATTGACTCTCCAATTTTGCAACCGCAAAGGCAAACTTTACGGGATCATCTATCTGTGCCAGTTCCTTAGCCTTTTTCGGGTTTTTACCCAGAGCATAGATCACCAACGCAGGGTCTTCAGCACCTTGAATCATTACGCCTTGCTGAACCACATTGAACGTTTGCTGCGCAACTTCTTCAGCATCGTCGTAGTCTCGCACCTTCAGCTTAGACTTTGCATCAGCATAGCCCTGTAGCTGTTGTTGCCAAGCATCAGCCTGCTGTTGTTCAGCCTGCCTCGCCTGTGCCTGTTGATCGTCTACTGAGCGTTTCCGCTCGTACCAATCAGCCAGTGACGCTTCATATTTATCGGTGTCGTAATCGTGTTGCTCAAGACTTGGTTTGGCCCCTAGTGTGACAACTGGATTGGTCTCAGTAGTCTGGTGGACCTGTGCCTCTAGTTCACGATTTCTTTTCTGTAACTCCCTGTGTGACTTTCTTAACTCGCGGACCCATTCAGGTGCGGGTTCTGGTTCTGGAGGTGGCGGTTCCTCCCCTATGGATACAACTATGTCTTCGGATTCCTCTTCAGGTTCTTCAACCCCGCTTGGATCACCATCGACATCTTCGTCTTCAGTGACTTCCTCAAGCTCAAGTTGCTCCTCCTCAAGTGTTTCCTCTTCCTCAAAGTCGATACCCTCTTCTGCCTCATTCATGTTTCTGATCCCTATAAACTCACCCAATTGATCGGCTGGGCGGTTGCCGTGTATCAATTATCACCGTTTTATTAGATAATTACCACTTTTGGAGGTATTGATGGAATTAACACCTAAACAAAATGCAGTAGCAGACGAATGGCTAACATTATGCTCTCAGTCGTACATTCGTTACGACACCAAAGACTACTACGACCTTGTTCAAGGCATGAAAGCCAGCAGGGTGTCCAAAATCGTACAAAATGTTGTTATCAGTACCCTAATCGACGCAGAAGCTTTTCATCTATCGGAACAGTCCTCTGTCCAAGTCTAGCGGTATATGCATCTTTCGAGTCAATGTAATCTGGTCTAGATCTAGGAAATAGTTGCGGCAGCATGTCTTGCGCCGTTAATGGCCGGTCCAACTTACCAAGACCTTCTCCGGTCAGGGAAGTGTTGTATGTCATGTGCGGACCTCTAGACTTACCTCCTGACATTACCCCCACATTCTCTAGCTGCATTAAGCTAGATATGTCTCGTTGCTCAGGGGCCGTAATAATCATACGCATTTCAGTGTTAGTCAGTGCCTCATCAATCTTTTTGATGCCAGCTTTTTTCTGACTTGGACTTGGATTTGCGACCATGTTAAATATGTTGTTGATCGTTTTTCTTTGCGGACCTTTTAGTCCCGCTAAGTATTGATCCATATCTGGTGCATCGATGCCGGGGAAGTCGGGTATCGGAACCTGATCATTGCCGCTTGGCAGTTGACCTGAACCACCATTTTTGATCAAACGTTCGACATACTTTTTATCTTTCTTAGTCATGCTGTTCTGTGCGAATCGCATATGAGCAGCAGGAGCCATTGTAGGAAAATCGACCGATGTGGTTGCCATTCTCATAGGCAGAACAATCATGTCATCACCGCGATTCAGTACAGTAGATGCGCCACCGGCATCCATAGACCAAACCTCGCCGGGGTTATTGAACATGTAGTTCTCACCACCCTGCAAAGGTAACGGTTCATTAAACTCAACGCCCCTAGCCCCATAAATTATGTCACCTGCTGGCGTTCTGTCTGTCATTGTGACTAGAGCGTCACGCCCCTCGTAATCAGCTAAACTGATTGTTGGCTTATCGAACTCTACCCGTTGTGCGTCAATGGTCATCTCTTCCATTTTAGGCTGCATGAACTTTCTCGCATCCATCTCTGGAACAGCGCCGGGCCTTTCAATGCCTCTAGGCTTTTGTATTCTTGGCGCGCCCATAGCCAAAGCACCGACAGGAGCAGTGCCTAGTGAGGATCCTCCCATTAATGCTAGTCCTGCGTCGAGCGCCTCTTGCTCTACATCAAAGTCAGGCTGAGTCAAAGCTCTGCCGGGAGCGGTAAAGGCATTCGCCAACTCTGCGAGTGGCAGTGGCAGCGCGAACTCGCGCTCACCGTTAGGCATATCCCTTAACGGAAGTATGTTAAATCTTCCTTCTGTTTCTAGAGGTTTTCTGAATATAGAGTCTTCGTCCTCTACAATCTCTGATGGACGCGCAATAGCACCATACGGTGTCATTCGGTAGTTTTCAGCGGCCTTGTTTGTCAGTGTCTGATTGACAATCTGCTCTGACAGTTCGCGCATTGAAGCCATTACGTTTCCTCTTGGAAGCTTTTCGAGGTGTCCTCGCCGGTTGCCCTAGCCAGCATAGCAGCGGCCACTGGTATTGCTACGCCGTATTTCTTGGCGATGCTGATTAGTCTGTCATCAAATATGACGTAGTTCATTGACTGCTTGTCTGGAGACTTGTGCCGGGTGAATGCGTCAGCGTATCGGATGCCTTTTACGCCTTTTTCAGCTAACTCGTATTCTGTGCCATCAATTGTACCCGCGTTGATTTGATCCATGTTTGACATGTATCTCATGCCGGTCATCTCATCGTTAACGATGTTGTTACGATCACCGTCAAAATAATCATCAACGATCTTTTGATCGACAGCATCTCTGTTCGCGTATACAGCGTCTCTTACTTTTTTGCTCTGTTGGCTAATGGGCTGATACCAATCGAGCAGTTCGTCAGGTTCTACGTCGATGTTGACCTCGTACATGCTGCCAAGATCTGGGCCGTATTCCTCAATCTCTTCTCCGACCTCAGCAGCCAACCCTCTGTAATCTTCGTCGTAATCAACGTCCGCTGCTAAGTCTTTAAAATCTTGCGGTGTTTCGTTTAACATCGCTCTCTCATACATTTCCATGCGAGCGTAGTCCTGATTGCTCTCCGCATCTTTGTACTTGCCCATCAACCAATCTTCGTAGTCTAGGTCTCGAGGTGTTAACTGGTCTCGATACTCTTTCGCCACCTTTTCGTTCTCAGCAAAATACAATCCACGGCCATACTGCTGTGCGCCTTCGCCAGTATCGATATACTCAGTGCTGAACCGATCAAAACTTTGCGGTGTGCCGTGGTATGCCTTGATACCCTTACGGATCTGAGACGCGGCAGGCACAAATGGCACAACACCGGCAGCACTTAGAATATAGTTTGGTATGTTTCTGGACTCAGGGTCTCGCATGTACATGTCAACGTCAGCGGCCAGACCCGTAACATCTCCGACCACAGGAACGGGGCTTGTGATCAACGCAGCAGCGTCTAGCGGGGACATCTGGTCATCAGCACCGTAGCCAATGTTGAGAGGTTCGCCGGTAGAGTATGGACCCCTGTCCATTACTTCAGCGTATCGTTCTGGTTGTTTAGCCGTTAGCAGTTGCTTGGCTAACTCTGCCATTGAAATTGCCATCAGTAGTCCTGCGGATTGAGATAGAAATGCTTGCCCGGTATCAGCGCGTCTACACCACCCGCTCGCATTGTTTTTTTGGTGTCCGCTATCCTGTTTAGCATTTCCTGTAGCGCCTCTTCCTCTGACAAGCCCACCAAATCATAACCGACCAGATTGTTCATGCGGTCGATGTATTGGGTTCTGGGATCTCTGCCGCTGAGATACTCTTGGCCCTGCTGCAAATACTCTTTGCCCTGCAACATGCCGCGAATGATGGGCGAGTCACCGTACCTGTACGCTAACAGACCGTGATTAATCGCGTTGAACAAGTCACCAGACCGGCCCTCGCTGTCTATGCGTTCACGCTCATCTATCAGCCCTGCGTCAACATTCCTGTTAATAAACTCAGCCGCAACGTTTTGTATGTCTTTTTGCGCGGACCTGTCGATGCCTGCCATCTCACCGGCCTCATCGATAACAGAGTAAATTCCCCTATCAACCCTTCTAGGTATTGATGCGAGGAATTCTTGTATTGGATTAGAAGCCATTTAGGTGTTCCACTGTGAATACGCTTGTATGTTTTTAAGAGTCCCTGATCATATCTTGTAGCAGCCTCGCGCTCTTGACCGACCGCTCTTCTGACTCAGTCTCAACGCGCAGGTTCTCCTGCTCGATACCCGCCAGTGTCTCTAGCGTTCTGGCCTGCTCTAGATCCGTACTCGCGCCGGTCTCAAGCACCCTAGCCTGCTGCAACTCAGCATCAGCAATCGTCTTGACAACGTCAGCCCTAGCCTTCGCAGCCTTGGCCGTGGCCTCTTCTGCCGCAGCCTGCAAGAATATCGCGTTGGGATCTGGCTGCTGATTCTGCATCGCCATCATTAACTCTTCCGCTTCCGCTTCTGTTGGCTGAACAACGCCCATCTTCAACAGTTTCTGCCTGAAGTAGTCGCGCACATCAGAGATGCCTTCGCCCTCCATGTTCATCATTGCCATCGCGCCTAACACACTCTGCATTTCGGGATCCGCAGTAATCTGCATCATGCCGGTCAACGCCCTGACCGTGGCCTGCTTCTTGGTGCTAGAGCTTGGACCAACCTCAACGTCAACGTCAAAGGTAGCCTTCGTAAGATCATTTTCCATGATGACCTCGCCC
>Ga0208303_1001067_pt1 | contig 11090 bp, 21 predicted proteins | sample CB_VirMetaG_2_FD_184537 | JGI IMG/M metagenome (GOLD analysis project Ga0208303, IMG submission 184537) | Freshwater to marine saline gradient viral communities from Chesapeake Bay - CB_1504_2 Viral MetaG (SPAdes) (version 4) | ecosystem: Environmental > Aquatic > Marine > Coastal | place: USA... | reverse complement strand
TTAATTATATTTATTGATTCGGGTATGATTGACTTTAAGGTAAATGAGCGATGGATTTCGTTACTCGAAACCGTATTAATGATTGTGATCGGTGCATACTTCGGTGGGCGTTCTTTTGAAAAGATAAAGAAAAAGTAATATATTTGGCGAATGTCAGAGATTAGACCAAGATTAAACGGCAAAAGAAAAAAGGCATTTTACAACTTAACAAAGGCTCAAAGTCGAATATTAGTTATAGGCGATTTACATGAGCCTTTTTGTTTGGATGGCTATTTAGAGTTTTGCAAAGAAACTTATGCTAATTATAATTGTAACAGAGTAGTTATTATTGGCGATGTTATCGACTCACATTATTCAAGTTATCATGAAACAGATGCCGATGCTTTAGGCGGTGGTGATGAACTGGAGCAAGCAATAAAAAAATTATCCAAATGGTATAAGGCGTTCCCAGATGCTGATGTAACTTTAGGTAACCATGACCGTATAATTATCCGTAAGGCTCAAAGTTCTAATATACCGAGCAAATGGATTAAGGAATTTGGTGAGGTCTTAGAAACGCCTAAATGGCGGTTTGTTACAGATGTTTACTATGATGGTGTTAGATATGTTCATGGCGATAAAAGCGGCAAGCCTAGAATGGCTACAAGGCGCGATATGGTTAGCACCGTTTCAGGACATTATCACACAGATATGTACGTTGAATGGAGTTTTGGTAAAACAAGAGCGATCTTTGCAATGGCGGTAGGTTGTGGCATAGACTCCAAGTCTTACGCGATGGGCTATATGCAAGGCGGTAAAAAAGAAGCCATAGGAGTTGGTATAGTAATCGGAGGAAATACGGCTTTTAATGTAAAGATGGAATTATAACACTATATTTGCAATTCATTTTGGAGGGAGTAGTTTACCCTTAGTTTTAGTTTGTTAAAAGAGCCTCGTTTATTCGGGGCTTTTTTTATTACATTTGCAGTTACTTCTTGTTTAATCAACAAAGCAAACTTGGAAGGTAACAGGAGAACGCTTAATCCATTTATAGAGCCTTGCAGAAATGCGGGGCTTTTTTGTGTACATAAAAATAAATTTGGTAGTTTAACAATTGTTTATATCTTTGTTGAACAAACAAGCTAAAACAAATGAAAAACTTAAAACACATCCACAACAAATGCAGCGACATCTTAGAGATGATTGATAACGCTGAGATTATGGTTCAACACCATACAGATCAAATACAAAGATTGAAAACAGCAGGGTTAGACTACAAACATCAACTTCGCAGGTTAGTTGTAAATGCCGAAATTATCGAACGACTAAAATCATATTATTTAAACCAAATACAAAAACTAACAAAATGAGAAAATTAAGCAGCTATTTTTTAAAGAGCAGAATTGAAAGTAACAACTATTCATTTATTGAGCTTGAACATTCTGAAACTGAGGACTTAAATATAAGCGAGCAATGCGGCACGTTTATAGTTTATTACGAAGACATAGATACCGAGATTGTTGTTGACTGGTCACGCAAGACTTTGACGGGCGTAGGCGTATCGTTTCAAGGGCAAGATGAACAAGTTGTTTTAGATGATAACATTAACATTGATGAAATATACTTTCAAGAATCTGAAAGCATGGCAAGAGTTCACATGATGCCAGCTTTTGATCCTGAACTTTCAAATTTAATTTCAGATATTATCGACAAAAAGTATTGATTTATTAACAATTTTATTAATTTTACAAAAACTAAAACTATGAGTAATTTAATTACATCAACGCAAGTTGAAAATGCCTTAGCCAATAGAGTGAAGTCTATCGGTGGAGATGAAAAGCAATTTAAGAAAGAGATTAGCTTTGCGATACAGCACGTTAAAAAGAATAATCAGCTTCAAAAGGCTGACCACAATTCTATTATGGAATCAATCCTTAACGTGATGCAAGTGGGGCTATCACTTAACCCAGTCAGCAAATTAGGTTATCTTGTGCCACGCTGGGATAGAATGACCAGAAGCAACGTTTGTGCCTTTGAGCCATCGTATCAGGGCTATGTTAAATTATTAACCGATTCAGGAAGTGTTGAAACCGTTTATAGTCAATTGGTTTACGAGAATGATACATTTGAGGTAAGTTATGGCACAAGCACCGAAATAAATCACAAGCCTACCTTTAAAAATAGAGGCGAAGTAATAGCAGTTTATGCCGTTGGAGTTTTACCAAGCGGGTTAAAAGTTCCCGAAGTTATGACCATTGAAGAAGTCAACGACATAATGGAAATATCGGAATCATACAAAGCGTTTAAAGCCGACAAAATCAAATCTTGTATATGGGTGTCAAACTTTGGAGAAATGGCACGCAAGACCGTTATAAGAAGAATATTTAAATACCTACCAAAGACCGAATCATTTAACAAGATGGCAATGGCTGTTTCACTTGATGAATCAGATTACACCGCAACAGATGAACAACTAAATTATATTGAAAGTTTACTCGGAACTTCATCGATTGCTATGGAAAAACAATTCCAAATAGAATCAGAGTTTAATAGCTATTCATCTGAAGCTGCTCAGAAATGCATTTACTACTTGAAACAAAATCAAATTGATCCGATAGACAGCGGAGGCAACTATTCACAAACCGATATTAAAAACAAACTAAATCAATTGTCATGAACAAGTATAAAAAATTAATGGAGCTACGACATAAGGTAATAACCGAAGTTAACGCAGTTGCCGATAAACTATTTGAGCTTAGAGATTTTAAACAACATTTAAAACTTGGCGAAAAAGAAAGAGTACTCGAAACCAAAAGGTTAAGGATGCAGGCTTTATATCCTGTATGTGATAAATACGATATTAACGAACAACAAATCTCAGAGATAATCTGGGGTTATAAAAACTAAAAAAAATGGAGTTAGACGATAAAAATATAGATACAGCTTTAAGCGAGTTAATTATCCACAGGTTAAAGTTAGATATTGCAATACAATCTTTACAAGAGATACGAGGCGAAATAAAGCCAAAGAAAATTGATTTAAAAATTGAGGTTAGTGAGATTGCTAACTTTTGCATTGGTCATTTTGGAGTAGATTTAAGACAAAAAATAAGAACTCAAGACCATATTTGGTCAAGATGTTTTTACTTTAAATTAGCAAAAACTTACACACGTTCAAGCCTTGAAAAAATAGGCAATGAGGTAAATTTAAACCATGCAACCGTCATAAACGGGTTGAAGCGGCATCAAGATATGGAAGATTATAAAGATGCTGATTACTTGAGATTTATCGACAAAGCTGAGGAGTGCTTTACAACACATTTATTAAATTTAAGCAATAAAACTAACGAAAATGAAAACTGAAATTTGGAAGGATATTAAGGATTATGAAGGACTTTATAAAGTATCTAATCTTGGTAGAGTTAAATCTCTAAAATTTGGAAAAGAACGTATTTTAAGCGCAGCTACAAATGCATCAGGTTATAGTTTAGTCGCTTTATATAAAGATGGTAAAACTAAAGCGATAACAGTACATCAATTAGTTTCAATGGCTTTTTTGAGTCACAAACCTTGCGGTTATAAGTTAGTAGTTGACCACATAAACACGTTTAAAACAGATAACCGTTTACAAAATTTGCAATTAATTACGCATAGAGAAAATTTATCAAAAGACAAAAGATGGAGTTCAAAATACACTTCAAAATATACTGGTGTTTTTTGGTATAAACCTACCCAAAAATGGAGGGCTCAAATAAGAATAAACGGAAAAATTAAATATTTAGGTTCTTTTAAATCAGAATTAGAAGCATCCGAAGCGTATCAATCAAAATTAGAAACAATTAAATAAATATAAATATGAGTGAATTTAAGGAAACAGGCAAAATACTTGCCATTAGAGAAGTTGAGCAAATATCAGACTCCTTCAAAAAAAGAAATATCTGGATTGAAACACAAGATCAGTATCCCCAGACATTGGAATTTCAATTCGTTCAGGACAAAGTGAGCGTTTTAGATTCTTATAAAAAAGATGATATTGTAGAAATTAGCTTTAATCTACGAGGCAGAGGCTACAAAAACAAAGAAGGTAAGGCAATGGTGTTTAACACGCTTCAAGGCTGGCGAATAGGTAAAGCGGAAGCGCAAGAAGAACAAGCAAGCAGCGAGCCTGTTAAAGCCACCTCTGATGATGATGGTTTACCTTTTTGAAACAATAAGTTTAAAAATTTAGATTTGGTTTTTATAGCTAAATCAAAAATTTAATTATATTTGCAAAATGAATGTTACAGATTCAAACTTATTTTTTTCTACCAAAGCCTTTAGAAGTGTCGCTGTAACCGATATTTTTAGAGGCTTTTTTTTAAACTAAAACTATGAAACATAAATTCCCTTACAAATGGACATTAAAAGATGCAAAATTCACAAAAGACAAAGGAAAAGTATTTAGTTGCTTTGCCTGTGGTGGTGGCTCTACAATGGGTTATAAACTTGCAGGATTTGATGTTTTAGGATGTAACGAAATAGATCCAAAAATGATGGAAGCATACAAAGCAAACCATAACCCAAAATACGCTTATTTAGAGCCTATACAAACCTTTAAACTTAGAAAGGATTTACCGAAAGATTTATATAACCTTGATATTTTGGACGGTTCTCCACCTTGCAGCAGTTTTTCAATGGCAGGTAATCGCGAAAAGGACTGGGGAAAAGAAAAGAAGTTTAGAGAAGGACAGGCCGAGCAGGTTTTGGATAACTTATTTTTTGATTTTATAGACCTGGCAAAAGAATTACAGCCTAAAGTTGTAGTTGCTGAAAATGTTGCCGGTTTAATGATGGGAGAAGCTAAACAATATGTAAGAAAAATATTTGATGAATTTGAAAAAGCGGGGTATAAATTAAGAATTGAACCGTATTTACTTGATGCTTCGACAATGGGAGTACCTCAGAGGCGCAGAAGAGTGTTTTTCATAGCTTTACGTAATGATTTGGCAGAAACATACATGGAACAGGTTGATATGTTTCAGAGAGCCCCCAAATTAGATTTGAATTTTAATGAACATGGAATAAAGTTTAGTGAAATATTTGAAAAAAATGGCAATGGCAAAAAATTAAGCGAACGTTATTTAATGGCATGGCAAAATAAAATTTATTCAGATAATGATCTAGGAGATATATTTAACAGATTAGAAAATAAGATAATTAATTTTAATGCAAAACTATTAAAAAAAACAAAAGTAGCAAATACAATTGCTTCAAGTGGATCATTTATAACATTCGATGAAGATCGAGAATTAACCGATAGTGAATTTATTAAAATAGGAACATTCCCAAATGATTATAATTTTACAACAAATAAAACTCAATATATCATAGGAATGAGTGTACCCCCAGTAATGATTGCAAACATTGCTTCAAATATATATGAGCAATGGTTAAATAAAATTAATTAATATTGTAAACTAAAACAAAATAAAAATGTCAAAAGAACTACCGTACTTTCAATTTGAACCTGCTGAATATCTAACCAAAGACATCAGCTTTTTGAGCCTTTCAGCGCAGGGTTTATTTATTAATATTTGTGCTTATTATTGGCAAAGACAATGCCAATTAACTAAGGCGCAAATCTTACGAAGATTGAACTATCCTGATGAATTAAACGAGTTAATTAAGGAGTGTATAATTCAACTTAATTATTCCGATGATGAGTTTGAAGACGAAGAAATTAGCATAAAATTCTTAGATTTTCAATATGACAAAGCAACCTCTCAAAGTCACGCTAATGCTAAGAATGGGGCAAAAGGTGGAAGACCACCAAAAGCGAAATTAAAGCCAAATGAAAGCGAATTGAAAGCCATAAGAGAAGAAGAGAGAAGAGAAGAGGAAAAAAAAGAAAAAGAAAGAATAGAACAAGAAAAGAAAAAACAAGAAAAAATAGAAAGAGAAAAAAGGTTTAAAAGTTTTTGGAATTTATATAATAAAAAATCAGGAATAAAAACAGCAAACGCCAAATTTCATTTACTTGATGAAACTGAAATTGATTTGATCTTTAAAACTTTACCTAAGTACATTCAATCAACGCCTGATTTAAAATACAGAAAGAATCCGTCAAGCTATTTGAATCAGAAAACTTGGAACGATGAAATTGATTTAAAAGCATTTAACGACATAACCCCCGAAAGTTTTTACTAATGGAAACATACAAAAATTGGCAAATTGAAAAAAATGATTACGGTTATTTTGAAGCCACAAATTTAAATGATTGTGATGCGTTTATGAAGTATTCAAAAAGCATAGAGGATTTAAAAACTGAAATTGACGAAGAACAATTATTTTAATATATTTGCAAACTAAACTAAAACTAAAATGAGCAAACAAGTTGTAAATTCTCCATTGTCGCTATTAGGCGAATTAAAACAAAGACGAAACACATACGAGAAAAGAGGACTTTCAACAGGCTGGAAAAAAGCCGATGAATTTATGAGCCTTAAAAAAGGCTATCCAATAATGATAGGAGGCTATGCAGGTAGTGGTAAATCAGAGGTTGCTTTTGATATAGCAATTAACTCATCTGTCGACCACGATTGGTTATGGCTGATAGTATCACCAGAAACGGGCGACCAGTTCGAGATAATGGAATATTTAATCGAAAAGGTAGCGCAAGGCAAACACATTGGTAAAAAATATCAAGGGGCTTTGTCCGATGATGAATATGAATCAATTGTTAAATGGCTTCACAAACACATCAGAATATTAGACCGCCAAAGCGGTTGGGATGATGTATTCACAGGTTTAGATTTTAGCTTAAAGAATCTATTTGAGGTTGTTGAGAATGTTGAGAAACAATTAAAAGGGAAATTTGACGGAATCATTATAGACCCGTTTAACGAGCTTGATTTAAATTTAGGTGGCAATATAGCGGGAACGGTAAAGGATGAGTTAGATGCGCTAATACGTTACACTAAGAAGAATAACTACTTAACTATTCTAACCAATCACGCCAACAACCGCCACGAGATACAAAGCAAAGACGAAAACGGCAAATCATTCTTTTGGAAGCCACCAGCGACTAAGGAAGAATGGGCGTTCGGTCAGCAGTTTGCAAGAAAAGGTTATCAAATGTTATTTGTTTACGAGCCACCGATTCAATTCCAACACCTACAAAGAAACGAGGGTAACGTTGACTTTATGGAGTCTATTAACAATAATTATAATGTTAGGGAAATACTATGTCAAAAGACTAAGCCTAAAGGCGTTGGGAAAACTGGAAAATTTTGCTTACATTTCGACCGACAACATCAACGATATTATGAGATTGATTCATTAGGAATGAAAAAGCAAATTAAATACCCAAAATTATGAACGACATAATAGAATTAGACGCAAAGCATTTACAGGTTAAGGCAATTGTTAGCGTGTTTATTGATGAATTAAGTTCAGCGATGCCATCATCTAAATGGCTAAATCACGCTTTAATTATTAAAAACAATAATGGCGGCATCGATGAATTAATACCAATACTTCAATCAGATGTTGATAATAACCATCAACGCAAAGCAATGATTGAGAACTTTAAAAAGGTTAATGATTACATTTATGATTCGAGTAGGGTTATAATTAATCAGCAAAAAAAAATACAGGATCTTGAGAATACAATTAACAGCATAACTTAAAACTATTAAAATGGACTATAAAAAAATTAAGAATATTGAAGTAGAGGGAATAGACACTAAAGACTATCCAGACTTTTGTGATGCATTTATATCAAAAGCAGACTATGATGGTAAGCCAATGACTGATGTTCAATTAGATGAGTTAAATCAAGATAGTAGCTTTGTTTATGAATGTGTCGAAAGTCATTTGTATTAATTATACATATTTGTATAAAGAAAATATAAAAAGCATACAACGGTTGGGTATGAATAGTTATCCGGTAATTTCCGGATAGTTTCCGGATAGGTAAAGTGTTTGTTATACTTAAAAACATATAAAATGATGGAAAAAGCCATCATTATACGCAAATACATATACTAATGATGGTTAAAACAAACATTAATTATAACATTTAGAATATGAGTAGTGCGGTAACTTGTTGGTATGATGTGTATGGTAAACCACCCATCTTGACGAAGTAACCACTGGAATAAAGAAAGACCATACTCCGCATTACTTATATTTATTATTTAAAAATAAATAAAATGGAAATATCAATATATGAAATATGGGGGCAGGTTTATTTATTGCCATTCATTAAAATAACTCATAACAAATTTATTAATGGAAAATATGAGTTTATAATTGGTTGGTTAAAGTGGGAGCTAATCTTTACTAAATAAAACATTTGTGATTATATTCACAAAAAACACACTTAATATAATTTTTGATAAGTGTTTTTCACCAATTATAAGTGTTTTTCACCAAAAAAATAGTTAAAATGGAAATATACAAAAATTACGAAATAAACCTTAAACCAAATCTTTGGGGATACTATGAAGGAATTAATACAATAGATTGTGATGCACTTATAATTTTTGCTTTAACAATTGAACAAATTAAAATTGAAATTGATCAGCTTTAATGCACAAAATACAAATCAAACCATTAAGCGTTAATCAAGCATGGCAAGGCAAAAGATTTAAAACGCCTTTGTATAAAAAATGGAGCGTTCAAACTCTGTTGATGATGCCTAAAAAAATTGATGTCCCAGAAGGAAAATTAAAGGTTAAGATAAATTTTGGGTTTTCTAATTCAGGTAGTGACATTGACAATCCAGTTAAACCTTTTTTAGACATGTTCAAATTTAAATATGATATTAACGACAATAGAATATATAAATTGGAGGTTGAAAAGTTTATTGTTAAAAAGGGGTTTGATTATATAGAGTTTATTATTGATAAATATTAGTAATTTTGTTTTGTGAATGTAATAAACGAGATTTGCAAGTTTGATGATTTCTTTCGAGATAGAGCAAGGCAAATAACAAATAACGCAAGTTATGCCGATGATATCGTTCAAGAGATGTATTTAAGGCTGATGAATCCAACTTACAAAGTTCAGCTACAAGAGCAATTTGATAGAGGCGTTTTAAAATGGGGGTGCATCCGCATCATGTCCCAAATATTCAAAAACCACATTCGAGATAATAAAAAGATGGTCTACACCGATGATTTAACCCACGTTTTAGGCTCGGTTAATGATTGCAGCTTTGAGAGGGTGCAGAATTGTTTGAGCCAACTCTATTGGTTTGATCGAGATATATTAACGCTTCATTTAATAGATGGGCAAAGTATCAAAGAAATTGTAAAAAACACAGGTATTCCAAGAAATACGGTTTACAATAGAATAAATATAGCAAAACAAAAATTAAAAAATGTGATATGAAAAAACCGAAAGACTTAAGAACACAAGAGGGCAGAAAATGGAAAGCCGAACAATCTAAAGGGCTTGGCGATACAATCGCAAAAGTAACTAAGGCAACAGGAATAGACAAATTAATAGGTGCGGTTGTTGATGATTGCGGTTGTGATGAGCGAAAGGATAAATTAAATAAATTATTTCCTTACCATAAAAATCTAACAATGACAATCGACCAGCAGCAAATATGGATATTGATCAGGTCACAATTGTTTAGTAAAATGGTGAGCCAAGAGAATAGAGAAAGATTAAGAATAATGTACAACGCTATTTTTAGCGATAAAAAACAACCGAGTACCTGCGCCCCTTGTATAATTAAGCAACGGGATAAAGTACACCAAGTTTATAAAAATGTGTGCAATGATTAATAATATTTTAATAATGTTATTTGCTATTTGTTCAGCTTTTATAATTGCGTTAATTGATGTTTTTTATATTTCTAATCATAAAATTGACAAGGAATTTAAAGCGTTTAGGCTTGGAATGTTTGCAATGTTTGCACTTTTAACAGCTTACACTTATGCGTTTGATTTGGTGATTATACTCAAGTTAATAATGTTCTCTTTTTTTTACTGGTTAGGTTTTCATATTTTTATTAAGCTATTTAAACGATGAAATACAAAATAGAAATTCCAACCTCATTAGATGATATTACACTTGCTCAATTTAAAGAGTATAGTTTGATGATTTCAAGGGAAACCGAAGAAGATTTAACATTTAAAAAACAAGTGATTAATTTGTTTTGTACAGGTGACACAGAAAAGATTGAGTTTTTTAAGAAGAAGCAAATAGATTCAATATTTGCAGATTTTAATGAAATGCTTGAATCGGAGCGCAATATCTTTGAAAAGATAATTTCTATTGATGGCAAAGATTATGGTTTTATTCCTAACCTCAAAGATTTAAGCATTGGCGAGTTTTCGGATATTGAGACGCTTATGAAAGATGGCGTATTTGAGAACATTGAAAAGGTGTTAGCGGTGCTTTACCGACCCGTAATTAACAAAGTTAAACACTTGTATAATATAGCCGATTACGATGGCTTAAACGACAGAGATAAACTTTTCCTCAATAAATTTCCTGTTAAAAACTTTCATGGAACAATGGTTTTTTTTTTGATTATCGCCAAAGAATTATTGATGCATACACGCCAATTTTTGAAGGAGAATCAACAGATGGAAAACAAAATTTCCAAACCTCCACAAGCATAAATTGGGGCTGGTACGAGGCACTATTTACCCTTTCGGGTGGTGACATTACCAAATTTGAAGAAGTATCAAAAATTAATGTTGATACGGCTTTAACCTTTATTTTGTATTTAAAAGATAAGAGCAAGCAAAAGTAGGCTTGTAAGGTGTTATTATTATATGGCAACATTCTTTAATTATGTAACCGATATTCGAGCAATTTGCAGCAGCCATCCACAGGTAGCTGCTAATTATTACGGTGACAACATACAAATTGATTCAGAATCAAAGAACCTTTACCCTGCAATAATTGTAGAGCCTGCACCTGCCAACATAGTTAACGGGGCGATTGATTACGTTATAAATATAGTTTGTGTTGATTTGATGAAAATTGACCGAAGCCATGATTTAGAGATTGATTCAAAAATCATTCAAATATTAACCGATATTATAGGTGATATTAAAATGAACGAGGCTTTTAAAGAGTTTAATATTGATCCAGATATTACATTAAATC
>Ga0208303_1001056_pt1 | contig 11145 bp, 13 predicted proteins | sample CB_VirMetaG_2_FD_184537 | JGI IMG/M metagenome (GOLD analysis project Ga0208303, IMG submission 184537) | Freshwater to marine saline gradient viral communities from Chesapeake Bay - CB_1504_2 Viral MetaG (SPAdes) (version 4) | ecosystem: Environmental > Aquatic > Marine > Coastal | place: USA... | reverse complement strand
CCTGCTCGGATAAAACTACTTCTTCTTGAACCTCAATAGCTTCAGTAGCTACTTCTTCAGGCTTAGAAAGCAGAATCTCCTTGAATTTGTCAACGATTTCTTTTGCGTTCATATTAATTGGTTTATTTATTTACTAAATATGTTATGATAACTGAAATACAACGAACTGTTATATTTTTAACTATCCGTTGCTTCTTGTGATAACTCTTACTCCGTCATCTTTTTTAGTTTCTTGTACTTCTACTTTTTCAATCAGAGGCTTTGGAGCCTCTTCTTTCTTTGCTTTACTCTTCTTACTTTTGAACATTATTCTGAGATTTTGGTTATATTTCCTATTCCTTGATTAATCATATTGCCTTGACAGCATTTAGTTGAGTATGTTCCATTCTTACAAAGGCATCCTCTCTTGGATGACTTTGGACTTGTTCTACTTGGAGTAGCTTTCATTTTATTATGCATACGATTGTGTTTTTTGTATAAAGTAAATTATATCCCATATCTTAGCAGTACCTCCCATAGAAGTTGCCTTCAATAAAGAACCATTATCTACAAAGTTTTGGTCTGCATAGTATTGAAACACTTGGTGAAATTCGTGCATTTCATCATTACCTCTTGGGAAAGCTATATCTACTCCAACTCTCTCGTATGGTGTTCCATTTTCAGCATCTAACTGCACTCTTAAAAATGTTTGGTTTGCATTTGCAGCACTACATTTAAAAGCAATTGTCAATATATAAACATCGTTTAAGTTATCAGCCAATACTCTTTTAGTTGTTCCATTGTAGTAGTCAATACCTGAGTAACTTCTGTAAGTGTTTGCAGCATTATTAGGCAAAGTGATTTCCACACCATCAGCAAGGCTTAGCTTGCTTAGAGATGTATATTGATCATCATCGTACCTTGTCCAACCCAAACCACTACCTATTCCTGATTGTGGATATATCTTTCTCCAAGCACCATTATATACTTGCCATATACCACTTTCTGTAGTAACCATAGCACCCTCTTCAATATTATATGTTAAGCGTTCTGTATCTGTAGTCGTTTCCGCGTGTACTTTGTAAGCTGTGTTAAGCATATTAATCTTCTTCTTTATATATGGTTAAACATAAATCTACTAAAGGTAAATACAAGACGTGGTCTATAGTATTGGTCTCATTATACTTGTAGGTTCTTATACCAAATAATATTCCAGGGTAGAACCCTATACTAATTTCCCATCCGTTAATCATTATCCTTGTCCTTTATATAGTTTTTTATAATTCTTAGAAGACTTCAACTGAGAAGTCTTACTCTTAGCGTGAACACCTTTTCTATTTACAGATGGTTTTTCATAAACCGATACCGCAGATTGTTTTTTAGCCATCTATCTTTTTTAATTTAGATATAGCCCATTCAACTCCAGAAGTTCCGCCCCAAGCATCCCACATAATTCCTCCACAACCTTCTGAGTAAGGAACATCTTTGTTTTGTTGATGTCTCTTGAATGATGCCATTCTTGCTATTGTTGAGCGACTTAGTGGTTGTCTGTTCGCCAGTTGACTGGCTCTCCTCCAACCTACTGATGTACCACAAGAACTCCCATTCTCTTCCTTCCATTTTAAAGCTCTTTTAGCGTTGTTTGATGCACTTTCTGGATAGTCAGCATATGATTCAAGTTCTTCCCCATAAGAAGACAGCATAGCGTCTTCTAAGTCGTATAAAGTGGCTATAGCTTCTAACTCATCTGATGAGAAGTCCTCTTCTACAGATTCATTTGGCCCATCTAACTTATCAGCAAAGAACCCTTCTATAGAGAAGCCCTTAACCTTACCTTCTTTTACATAGTTATTCCAAATATCATCATTGTTTACTTTTACAGAAACCATCCAAGTTCCTTTAGGTAAACTAAGACCATACTTCTTAGATTTATCCATATCAGTATCTTCTATAATCCAAGATTCTACTACAGACAGACCTTGCAAGTCTACTTGATGCTCTAATGTTGAATTGTTCTGCTTACCTCTTGATAAAAACAACTCTGAAGCCTTTTTAACAGTATCTTCACTAAAGAAGATGTTATACTCTTCTTCGCCATTAGTTCTATATATTTGTTTGTTTGGTATAAGAGCAGGGCCCATAAGGATTCTCTTCTCAGCATCTACCTCAGCTAATTGGACTTCGTGCTTCTTTAAAGCAATGAAGTCCTCTTCTATAGCAGGATTCTCAACAACAGAGATAGCTTCTATTCCGCTAAACTCGTTCTCTTCGTCTATATAAAGTTCAATTGTTTTCATACTATGTTAACTAATTAGTTTCCTTTTTGTTTTAATTACCCTAAACTTGCAGAGCCTATAATGTTTCTATCCATCTCTTGAGCAGTAGATACGTCTTTAGATACTACATAAGCTTTTACTGGTTGTTGGAACTGACCTTGTACAGCAGCAGCTAATTGATTACTTGGTGATTGACCTACTATGTTGAAGTCTGGAGCTTGAACTCCTCCAAGACCTCCAGATCCACCTGAAAATGCTCCTCCAGCAGAGCTTGCACTACTAACAAACTGCTGTCTTGCTATGGCGGCTACTTGTAGTAAACCAGCTCCAATAACCAGAGTCATAGATGCAATCTTACCAACAACTCCTAATTTTTCTCTTGCTAACACATCAGTAGCAGCCAAGTAAGTGTTTATGGTTGCTGTAGCTATATTAGCAGCTTTGTTCATCTGAAACCTCTTCTTCTCTATTTTTTCTTGTTTTAATCTAAGTGCTTCGTCATTTTTAGCTATTTGATCTTGTATACTCTTTCTTTCATCCTTAGATATATTCTCATTGTCTAATCTCTTTCTTAGCTCATTATTTATAGCTGTAGTTTTATTTTGCTCAATATCAAGCTGTCTTTGAAATTCTGTATCTACAAAATTGGTAATAGAGTTTAATCCAAAAAGAATAGCTTCTGCAACTTCTTGATTATCTCTTATTCTCGCTCTATTTATTTCTTTTGCATCTTCATATACTTGAAGATCAATTTCTTTTCTTTTATTTGCTATTTCTTGATCAACACCTATAGTAGATATTCCATTTCTTATTAATCTCTTTCTTTCTGTCTCAAGAAGAGCTAACTTTCTTTCATTCTCAATCCTTCTTAATCTAACTACTTCCTTAGCCCTATTTTCCTCTCCAGCAATAGATTTTAAGTTGTATTCATCCTCTATCTTTAAAGCTAAGCTAAATGCTTTTCTAAATCTATCTAATTGTGGGCCAAACTCATCTTTTGGTATAGTTATAGTTGGGAATCTAAATCTTTCATCTTTATCCTTAGCTTTCTTTCTTCCTTTTGGATCTTGATCTGGGCCTAAAATTACTGGAGTTGAAAGTATCTTAACTTGGTCTTGCAAGGCCTTTTTTTGACCATTTAAAGTTAATAACCTTTCTTTTGAGAAAGACGACATTTCCTCATCCTTCTTTATTATACCTTGTTTTAATCTATCTTCTTCTTCTGCTATTTGTAAAGTTAACCTTTGTATTGAAACTAACTTTTGTGCTATTTCAAGTCTTTGCTCTAACCCAAGTCTTTGATCTGTTATAAACTTAGATTCTTTTAGATTAGCATCGGTTAGTATTTTAGATAAAGCTAAAAAAGCATTTTCAGCTCTTTTAATATCTTCCTCCTCAAATGAGTTTATCCCTTCTCTAATATCCTTTAAGAATTCCTTAGCTAACTTAATAGAAAAAGATAATCTTGAATTTGACTTTAAGCGAGCATCATCATTTTCTTTTATAGCTTTAGTTTGCTCTCTTATTGCTATAGTTGATAGCTTAGTAGCTTCTTCTAATTCTTTATTACCAGATATTAAATTTGTTAACTCTTTCTCAAAGAATTGTATAGCAGCAACTGCGGCTTGAAAAGCCAATAAAAGACCAACAGGGCCGCTTAAAGTAGACATTAATGAACTTATTGCTGCTCTTGCTCCTCCAGTTTTAGTAGCAAGAATACTAAACATACTACCGAACTGAGATAAGTTGTTTGTTATTGCTGTTATACCAAAAGGTAAATCTGAAATTAATCTACCAAATTCGTTAACAGTAGCTCCTGCGATTCCAGCAGAACTCTCAAAGTTCTTTAAATCTCCTTGAGTTTTTCTTGCAGCCTTACCAAACTTAACAACAGCTTTATCTAACCCTTCTATACTTGTCTTTAGGCCATTTACTCTTATTTCACCACTACCAGTATCTACTCTAAGTTCTAATATTTTTATGTTAGTTTCCGCCATTTCCCTTGTATGTATTACGTTTTATACTTGTTCTTAGTTGTTTGAGGCTCTTAGGAGCCTCATATTTCCCTTTTGCAATATCTATGTCCTCATCTCCAACATACCAGTCAGAAGTATTGAGTAAGTCTATTATATTTTTTATCATATATTAATTATTTAAGGGCAATAAAAGCCAGGTATTACAGTAACATCTCCAACACTTATTGCTCCAAATTCAGTACTTCCAACTACAGCATATGTGTTTCCTAAACTATCAACAACACGATTTCCTACGTTCAATTGCAGTTCTTGTATAGTTTTTTCTGTTCTATATTGACTTACACCGCTTTCACCACATTTTTGTAAATAATAAAATGTACCTGTAGCATCCTCACAAGGGCCTAAAGTGATTCTTTGACCGTTTAAGAATTGATAAACAATATCATCTTTCATATAGTATCCTCCAGTAACAGGACTTCCTACTCCAGATGTAGTGAAGTAGTATAAACCATCATTACTGCTTATGTATAGATTTATCAAAACTGTAGATTCGCAAACAAAATCAGTACTTCCAGCAAAAACATATGTTTCTGAAGTATAGCTATCACAAGTTGCTACTTGTGTTTTAACACCATCAGTAAATGAGTAAACGAAGTTACCATTAGAGTAGTAGCTTCCAGTAAACAATGTTCCAGTACCATCACCATCAGTATAATACAACCCATCTTGATTGTTATAATATAAGGTTGCATCAGTTCCAGAGCAAGAGTCTTGTTGCACGGCAGAGTATTTAAATATTTGAGCATCGTAAGAGAAGCAGTATCCTGTGTCGTTTTTAACACCGCTTACAAACGTATAAACTTTTGATCCATCAGAATAGAATGAACCATTAACTAAATCACCACTACCACTATCTGAATCATAATATAAGCCATCAGCACTACTAACATAAAGAGTTACGTTTGAGCCGCTACAAGCAAGTACATCTGTAGCACCAAACTTAAGAACCTCTGGCGTGTAGTATGTAGCTTGTGTTATAGTCTTGCTAATGATATTAGATATAGCTGTGTTAGATGGGTTGTTTGCATCAATAGAGAAAGCTCTATAATAGAAAGTGCCATAAGAAGGCATAGTAACTACAGTCTCACCAGAACATCCAGCAGAAACTGGTGTTCCTCCACCTGGAAATGCTGGGTCTGTAGACCATTGAATAGTAGCACTATCACAACCACCGTAAGTTACTATGTTTATTGGAACATCCAATCCACTTGTGTAGCTTCCAAATGCTATGATAATATTTCTTGGCTGTACAAATGGTTCAACAAGTTCACTAATTAATTCAAGATTACTTCTACCACTCATAAGGTTAGAAGATACTTTGTTTATTGTGTATTGCTTTCCGTTTATAACAAATCTATCATTAAGTTTGTATTTATAAAGTATTTTTATGGGAAGTAAAGCACTAATCTCTAACATCCTACTTTGAATGTCAAATATATTCTTTATGTAGTCTTCGTGATAGTTTCTAAACAATGAGTTTTCATTGTAAGAAGGAGTTGTAAGCCCAACAGTAAACTCATCATTTTCTGCATCAAAGTTTAGAGTCTGAGTACCATCTTCCTTAACATTACTTGGTCTATTGTATGTAGCAAGAGAAACTCTACTTAAACCATCATCTGCACTTAAGTATAGTGGCTTACCAGCATCAACAGAGGTATTGCAGTTATAGAACAATAATGGGCTACCTTTTATTGGCTCATCATTCTCGCTAACAAAGTATCCATATTGAATGTTAGTATAAACCTCATCATTATCATCTAATAGTTTCTCGTAGATAACTTTCTCAAATGGTAGTTGGACTAAGTAGTCTGTTCCGTCTATATATCTATTGTCTATAACAACATTAAATTCCTCGTGTCCAAATGGAAAGTCAAATAGTTGTTCAAACTTAACAGCGAGCCTTGTAGAAGGCTCTTTGAATTCATATCTAATATTAGAATACAAATCAAGTCTTTTAACAGAAGATGTGGTAACATCCATATACTCTGTTACATCGTATGTATTATAATCATCAGCGTAAAAAGTATTTAAGTCTTTTATAATGATAACATCATCTTCTACATAAGCAGTAAGGTTAAACATCTTAAATATACCAGTCAAGAAGTCAATTATCTTAATGTTTGGCATCTCTTGAGATGCGTTAACAAAATCAAGTGTACTAACTACTCCAGAGTCATCAGTTCCTGCTGAGTATTGTCTTGCCTCTACAGTAACATCGTTTCTAAAGAACTCTAAGTCTAATGTAGATGTAAATTCTATAGCAGAAAAAGACTTTACCTCAAATTGCAAGAATACTTGGTTAAAGTTGTTTATCCCAGGTAGTATTGTTTCTGATACAGATTGATTTTCACTAAGCCCCTTGTATTCATAAAGAACTGATCTTGTGGTCTGATTAGTTACAATATTAGTTACATTGTTATATACTACAATGTCATAAACTTCAGAAGAAGTAGTCTCTACGTTTAATTGAAATGTAGACTTTTCTGTACCAAAATTAGTGGTTATAGCACTAAGTTTTACAGTATCATTGCCATCTAAATTAAAGTAATCACTACCAGTAGTAGGCCCATTCCAACCAAGAACTACACCTTGCTCAACTTCATACTTCCCTTTTGAGTTTCCTAACTCACCAGCTTCTCTGTTTAACCATAAGTATAGTTCATTGAAAACATCTTCTCCAAAGAAGTCTCTTGAGAATTGTATTTCTGGATACTGAGCTTCTATAGCTTCAATAATATGTATAGCTCTAATGGCTGGCTTTAAGTCAGCCTTAAACAATCCTTCTCCATTGGAGTTGTTTCCTAAGTTCCTATAATTCTCTGGAGTTACATAAGAACCGTTAGAGTTATATATAAACCTTTTGTCTGGGCTTATTAATGGATATATAATCGCTGCGGTATCTGTTCCAACAGTAAGACCACTTTCAAGACCAAGCTTTACATTATCATAATTCCAATCGTGATTGTAAGCAGTAAGAGTTGTTAAACTATTTAATCTTTTCTCTCCAAGGATTCTACTTAGCGTAGCTGTAGAACCAAAGAAAGTAAGCTCATAAGCATAAGCCTTATTGCTTTTCATTAAGACCTTATTAAGTCTAATAGTACCCTTTCTGAAAGGAGTGTGGTTTAATTGTATCTCAGCATTGCTTCTAAACCTTGCATCGTAGCCATCAACTATAGCATTGTCGTAGTAGTGAGCGAATATCTTATTGTTATTCTTGGAGGCTGGAACAGTAAAAGATTGAGAGTAGTCTGTAAATATTTTAGATATATCTCGTACATCTTGAATAGAGGATGTGAGTTCTACGCTCTCATCCTCAAACATATCAAGTCTTTTATTGTCTATGTATAGTTGTATAGTCTGCATTTATCTTATGCTGTTTATAGTATCAAACGAGTAATCAAAGTCTATAGCGTAATCAATTAACTTAGAGTTTACACTCTTCTTCATCTCTAATGAATCTGTTTTTGGTCTTATAGGATATACTTTTCCATCCTCGTGAATCCATACATTCTCAGACATCAATACTTGCTTGATTACCTCATTGAATTGCTCATCTACAAAACCTGTATTAAGTTTAAGAGATTTACTTGCGTTAACATTAAAATCTTTGTTCTGAGGCACACTTGTGCTATAAGATAGTGCTGTAGTACCAAAATTAAGAGTGTTGGCTTTAAACGAGTCTTTAGTCACGTTAATTGAGTCATCTCGTCTCTTAAAGAAGTATAAGTCTTGTACTACTCCAAACTTATTCATAAACGACACTTTGCTTGGGTCATACTTACATTCTGTAATGTAGTTTATATATACTGTAGTCTCATTTCCGTAAACATCTACAATAATAGCTGTATCTGGGTCACCATAAGCAACTGAAGAGGTTGATGGATTGCTTGTTTGGTTTTTTAGGTGTGTCAAGTCAGCTGTTATTACGCCATCTTGATTATCTGCTGTATAATTAGTACTGTCAACTGTAAGTGGTGTAACAGTTGTACCGTATGTATTAGATACTAAAAGAGTACCAGCTTTATAGTAATCTACTTTAAATGTTCCGTTAGAACCAGTATATACAGGTATTCTTGCTAAATCACCTTCTTTAACATACATTATGGTGTTAGATTGTAATAAACCATAACTTAGCTGTGGGTTTATCTCATCTTCAAAGTAACCGTATCCATCAAATGCAATACCGTACCCCTCTTCTACATCAGAAGTAGCATCGTCAAATACTCTTGTTAGTTCCCATTCTACCCAAACATTCTGTTTGATATTGTCATAATCCCCATCAAACTCTATGTTTATAAAGTCTCTAATGAGTTCTGATACCTCAAACACTACAATATCATCAGTAGGTAGTTTTTCCTTGTATATTGTATAATTAGGTGTAAGGACAGCTTTCTGTCCGAACACCCCATCATAAACCCATAATTTTAAGTTTGCACTTTGTATGTTTGCCATTTTTATATTTTTATTGTGGGCAGCTTAATGTATACCTCCATCCTGTTCCAGGAAGAGGTGCAAAAACCCTAACCGTAGCTGTTGTTGTTGCTGTTGTTTTATTGAATGTAGTTACTCCAGAAGGAGGAGATTGTATCGTTTCTGGTGGCAGACCTCTATTTGCTAAAGCTGTGTTTAAATCAGCTTGATGAGAAGTATTACCTCTATATCCAGTATTTATAACTTCAACACCATCAAACTCAACTATAAACTTATCTGGTATTCCAACAGCGTTAAAGTCTAATGTAACAATTCCTGTAGCAGAACCTAAATCAATTACATCAGTCTGAGGGAATGCTTCACCTCCATTATATGTAGATCCTGCACCACAAGGAATATCTGCTACAACTGGAGGAGGACAACTAAATGCAACCTCATAATCATCATTTACTAAAGGAGCATAAGCTCTTAAAGTAACCAATGTTGGAGTAGCATTAGTTTTGTTTATAGTTATTATAGTATTCTTATTAGAAGGATTAGCTGTGTTGATGTCTCCAGCATCAACACCAGCATCAATTAATTGAGTATCATAATTACTTGAACCTATATAACCAGTATCAGCTTCATTCCCATCCCAATCAGCAACAAACCTAATAGGTACTTCATTACCTGTTATACTTAAAGTAACGACACCTACCTCAGGTGTATTAAACTCAAATAAGTTTTCTCCAACATCAGTTCCAGTATTATAAGTTTCTCCACAATTAACAGGTATAGTCTGTAGTGGAGCTGTAGGCGGAACTACAACTGGTGGGGCTTCGCTGTTGCCTGTTATATAAAATGGGCTTCTTGTGTTTATCTTTAACATTACTTTTATATTACTATTTGGTCAATCATTTCTTGCACGTCTCTGCTGTAAGCTTCAAATATATTATTCAACATTTCTTCTTTTTGGTTTCTATACACAAAGTCTATAATACCAGAACCTCCATTGTTAAATCTTTTTATAGTACCTAACTCTTCAATGCTGTCAGCTATATTCTTTGACATCCAAAATATAGACTTATTGTTAACTTCAATAAACCTTCCTTCACCATCTCTTGGCCTTACCTTTTTAGCTTTAGCCCAACTAATTATATCACTAATTCTTGGTCTATCTCCTGGTTCAGTACCTTTATCTATTTTTTCTAATACATTGCTGGCAAGTATTTTTAATTGATTGGTATCTACAATGTAATTTAGACTATTCGCTGTGTCTCCAGTAGCATAAGTATCATCAATCTTTAATTGAGATTTATACCTCTCAACAAGTATAGTACCATACTTTACGAGTTCAGCTTGAAGATTATCTAAATTCATCGTTACCATTAGCAGATACTTATTTCATTAGGCATACTAACAATAATATTCACTCCCCACCCAGCTAATTCATTCTCAAATCTGTCTTTAAATGGAGTGGCTGAAGGTGCCTCAAGCAACTGAAGCCTCTCAGAGAACATATCTCCCCTTCTAAGCTGCTCAATTACATCATTTACCACTTGCAGCTGACTATTATAAACATCTTGTAAGTTATCATTACCATTTATAACATCCTTAGTAGGAGTATCTTTATTGTAATCTACAATATCTAAAGCAAGTAATTGAATAGTAAAATTCATTACTGGCCCATCAAAGGTCACATTTGTAATGTTTAAGTGACTTAAAGGAAATATAGTAGTCTTATTCAAGTCTATTTCAGTAATATCTCCATAGGTAACAGTAAATACATTAGGATTAGTCCTTAGACGATCCTTTAATTTATCTACTATGTCATATACTTGTGTCATTATATATTTTTATTATATGATTGCTTTATCATCTTTGCTTCTATGTCATTCTTCTCTTTCTCAAAACTAAGCCACATTAAGCAGGTGTGTAATGAAATCTTGGTAACCGACTCAAGTTTGTGGACATCCCCTCCAGCAAGTCCGTAAATTGATTGATACCAACCCCATTTTCTTCCAAAGCCTGCTTCAAGGCTGTATTCCCCTTCTTCTCTTGTTCCTCCAGTAAAGAGTTCATCGTATATTTTGACAATTTGCTCCCTAAACGATAAAAAAAAACCACAGCACCCATTGCCACATTTACTGGAGCATCTTTCATAACATCAGCCCATCGCTCAGATCCTTCATAAGCCTCTATCTCATATAGATGTTTATTGCCAGCTACGATAGGTCTGTACATAACAGCCATAGCCTTGTGCATATTATCCCAATCAGTAATATAAGACTCTAAGTCAATATACTCACCAAAAGACATCTTGTCTAAGTTCGGTATAAAACCGAACTCTGCCGTCACACCATCTCCACCAGTCATCTTAAATCTCTGCACCAAGTCAGTCTTTTCCTCAAAGCAAGCACTAAGTTGTTTAAGAACAGATT
>Ga0208303_1001054_pt1 | contig 11163 bp, 14 predicted proteins | sample CB_VirMetaG_2_FD_184537 | JGI IMG/M metagenome (GOLD analysis project Ga0208303, IMG submission 184537) | Freshwater to marine saline gradient viral communities from Chesapeake Bay - CB_1504_2 Viral MetaG (SPAdes) (version 4) | ecosystem: Environmental > Aquatic > Marine > Coastal | place: USA... | reverse complement strand
AAGACCTTCTTCAACTTCTTCGTTAACTTCGTCTTCGTTGTTTTCGTCTAAATTGTTAATTTCCTCAAGAAGAGCATCTAGATCAAAATCTTCACCTTCATAAATGTTATCTACTTTGTATGTTACGTTTTGAACATCATCAGCAGTAGCATTTGGTTTAGATTGGTATCCTTCCTCTACTTCTTCTTCGGTAATTTCCTCGTCACCTTCAGTAATGTCTTCATCACCTTCAGCAACTGTTTCTTCTGAAACTTCTTCGCTTTCTTCTAGTTCTAATTCGTTAAGAATTTCTTCCAAATCTATTTCTTCATCTAGATCTTCAACTTCTTCTTCTATAGATTCGTCTGTAGTTTCTTCTACAGCTTCATCCATATCATCCTCATCCATTTCCATGCCTGTTACTTCGTCCATATCTTCGTCTTCATCGTAGTACATGCCTTCAGATGTTTCATCTTCGTCATATTCTTCTTCTAATTCCTCAGATAATTTAGCAGATAGCATAGATTGAAGTTTTGGAGTAAAAGCTTCTTCTAGTGCAGCCTTAGCATTTGCAAGAGCAACTTCACGAACAGCCTTAGCGTCAGCGATAGCTTCTTTTAAAATGTCTTTTGCCATTTTTCTTAGTTTTTTCTCTTTCGAGTCTCGTTAATAAAATTGTACGGGAAATAAGGTTATTAGGAACCTTAATAAGGGTTTGTATAAGTCAGGGACGGCTTATTGGAAAGCTCGTATGTTTTCCAATATACATATATAAAGAAAATAAAGACCAAAAAAGGCGCCGAAGCGCCTTAATTGGATATTGAAATAAAAATTACTTCTTATCTACAAAGAAAGAACCAATAATAACTAGTACTACTAGTCCTACGAATCCACCATTACCTAAACCAGCTACTAGAGCGGTTAAGTTAGCGATTACGTCCATTCCAAATACTGTTCCGCCAGTTAAGACAGACCAAAGGATAGTTACAGGGATAAATGCTAAAAATAATTTAGCTAATCCACCTAAAAATCCTGTAATTAATGAAAATGCTTTTTCCATGATTGTTGATTTTTAAAAGTTAATAATTAAAATTTAAGACCTACGCCTAACTGTAAGTTAGTTGTCTCTTCACCTGTGTTGTAAACCACTTTTGGGTCAACATAAACACTTTTTGAAACTGTAAACATTTTACCTAAGCCAACGCTCATACCGTCAGTACTTAGACCATTTGTTGATGCATAAGCAAAGTATCCATTCCAGAAATATCTTGCATGTAAATCAACACTTACATCCTCAGTAGAATCCATTTGTGAAACAGTGCAACCTATCATAAAGTCATCACTTAAACCGTATCCTACAGTTGGGTTTACAGACCATTCAGTCCATGCTTTGTTAGCAATGTCACCAGTACCAATGTACCAATCACCTTTTTCCTGTGCGTTTACTCCAGCAACTGAAAGCAGTCCTAAAGCTAAACTTAAAATCAATTTTCTCATAATTTTTGTTTTAGTTAATACTCGTTTTAATTGAAATATAAGGGAATCAGGAAAGTGTCCCCTTAAGCTGTGTATATATGTGTACTTTTAGTCTCGCATGAGATTTATATATTATTGTAACCTTTATTGTTTTGTATACATATGAAGGGATTTTGACTAACCCACGGGATTTGTGGGGAGTTTTGTGGTTATGAACAGTTAATTGTTCACGACTAACATTGGCAAGTACCTGTGTTATCACAGATAATATCGCGTATAATGTTATTTACGTTTGTGTATTTGTATTCAGGTAATTGAATTTTTCCTTCTTGTAAGGAACGACCTACGGGGGTCATAAATGCACCATGGGTTGAGGGGGTAGAAACAAAATCCCAACATAATAATTCAAAATCATCTTGTACTTCTACTGTTCCGTCTCCATAATTTTCTTTTACAGAGCCCATACCTCTTGAAGAAATACCAACTGTGATTCCATTTCTAAATAATTCTTTAAGTATATTACCTGCAGGAGTAGATAATATTTCAACTTCACCCATTACATCATCTCCATCCCACCAAACACGTTTAATATTGTGTGATACATTATTTAAATTAATAACTGAAGATTCTGGGTGATCTAATTCGCCTAAAGCACGATTTTCTTTAACAGGACCATCTATATATTTTTTTACTTCTCTTTCTAAGATTTCTCTAGGATATACTCGGCCATTTTGGTTTTTAGCTTCTGCACGTTGGATAACTCCTTTAACGTTTAAAGATTTATTTTCTTTAATAGAAGCTTCTACTAATAGTTTATCTACTGAAAAGGGTATATGTTCTGTTAATAGCATGATTAATCTTTTTTTCTTTTATTTTTCTTTTTAAATGCATATGGGGTTGCATATGCTTCCCCTGCTCCTGCTTGGAATGAAGCACCTGTGCCTATCATACTAGCTTCATCTACACTAAAGTGTTTTTTTACTATATCTTCTACTTTATTGTAGTCTGTTTCGTTTTTTTTCTTTAATTTATTTAAAAAACTATTGAATGTTTTATCAAGTAAATCTTTAGGAAAATCATCACCGTGGTGTTCATCTATATTTTCTTCTTTTAATTTGAATCCTCTAATTTCATCATCTGTAAGTTCTCTACCTAAAGCTTTTTCAAATGCTTTAATCATTTCTATTTCAGTACTAGCTCCTCTTTTAAGTTGCTTAATAACTCTAATTAGTTCTTCTTTTGAAAAATCATAATCAACTATAGCTTCTTTTACATTAAGAGGTTTAGAAGGAAAAACAAGTAAAGATCCGTCTTTAAGTCTTACTCTACCATTTCTATGGAGTCTTTCCATTTCGTCTTGAGTGATTTCTAATCCATCACCTTTAGCTACTACTGGATCCTCTATTTTGTTCATATTTTCATCTGATACCCAATATGAGGCTATTTGTCCTGGTGTAGCTCCACTACTTTTAACTCGTTTAATATATTTTTCAGCTTCCCCATAATTTGAAAATACTCTTGGTTCTTCATAATCGGATTCAGCTGATGTTACTAGTGATTTACCCATTTTAGGTCCACGGTTAACAGTTACATAGTACTGTTCATCTAAGCGTTGCTGTTTTTGTTTGGCTTGCCAATCGTGTATGTTAAATGGTTTACTCATCTTTATATTTTTTTCTTACGTGTGTTCTAAATTTATTAAACACTTCTTTTAATTCTTCTGATATATTAAATAATACTATATCGTTTGGATTATCTTCAGATAGTTTTTTCATATCAATTGCTTCTGCTTCTAAATCCGCTACCATTCTTTCAAAAGAACGTTTATATACTACTTTTGACTTTATAGCTCCAGTTTCTGGATCAGCTGGTTCGTCAACTAAATAAAAGTCCTTTTCAGAACTTTTACCTTTATTACCCTTAGATGGGTCTCTTTCTTTTTTTAATTCACTAAAAGTAGACTCTTCTATATTATATATGTCAACAAGACTAACCATGAATCGTTTTTAACTCATTTACTAGTTCATAATAGTTAAGTAAGTTAATAACGTTATCATCATTAACAGATGACTTTTTACATAATGGTTTAATCATGTTTTTAGTTTCAACTAATTTTACAGCTACTGCTCTATCTTCTACTTTTTCAGAAAATTCAGTAAGTGTATTTTTAACTTCTTTAATTTCCTGATTGATAAAAGTTTTAAGAGCAGGACTATTAGTAACGCTGTTAACATATTCTTTTAATAGTGTTTTTTGATTGTCTTGTAAACCACTATATTTGTCATTAAATTTTTCAAGTAAAACTTTATAAGTAAGTAATCTAGTATCTTTATCATATTTTATATAGTCTTCCATTACAATATCCTTTTTAGGTTTGTTTTTTAATGTTGTACCATTAATATGTTCGAGTAATGTTACTTTTGAATCGACTATGGATAAAGGAGATGCATTTTTATTTTCAAGTAAATTAAAAATAGATGCCATTACTTTATAATTGGAAATTTTAGCTTTAAAGAAATCATTAATGTCGTATGTTTCTTTAATTTCTTTAATTAAATTATATTTTTCTCTTCTTAACTGGCTTTTATTTAATTTTCCATGGGCCTCAATCAAAGTATCAATTAACATTGTAGCTTTATTATCTTCTTTATATTTTTGTGATATAAAAGTATGATAGATTTTATATTCTTTCAATAAAGAAGAATCGCCACTAAAGTATTTTTTAATGATTGATAAGGCTCTTGGATTATCGCCAGCAATAGTATCAGCTGTCAACTGCCTTGTAAGGAGTTCAAATAAAATTCCAGTATTCTTGTACTTAGAATGTTTTACTTTCATTGTTCTTGTATAAATTGCAATTTATCTATATATAAATATAAGCTTTTTCCTAAGACTTAATATTTTTCTCAGATAAAAGTCCATCTTCGTCAATCTCATTCAACATTTTTTTCTTGTTACGGATTTTTTGAAGAGATTTTTTTAAATTTTGTGCTTCAAATGTAGAAACTTTATTACCATCTGATGGTTTTTCAGGTTTAGCAGCAGATAATCCCTTTTTACCTAATGGGTCTCTACTAAAGTTTCCTTTGTCTGAACCATAATTTTGAGGTTTTTCTACTGGACGTCCTGGTTCTTTTTCATCATATCCCGAGGGTACTTGAGCTGGGCCTACTGCTTTGTCTCTTTTATTACCGTACAACGAAGCTAAATCGTGTGGTGTACCATAGGACATACCTGATTCTACTGGATCGTTTCCTTCATTTTCAATTTGAGATAGCCTAAATTTATGCATTGCATCATCAACCTGTTGGTCTTTTTCATCTCCGTATTCGTCTGGTGATAAACCAAATACGTTTTCATAGACCCAATCTTTTGAAAATAAACCTTTATCAATCATATCACCCGCAACTGATGTTTTTGCTGTGAATAATTCGACTTTTTCTTGTTCGTAAATTATTGATGGTGTAGTTAGTTCTAAAGAAAAATCTACTAATTGTTCGTCTGTAAAACCCTGAGAGTATAAATGTACTAATGCTATTTTAGTTAATTCTGATTCTACAATTCTTTGAACACGTTCTACTGTTCTTGCAAATCTAACATCCATAGATGCTAGGGTTGATTTTCCTTCTACTCCTTCTTCATAACCTAAATATGGTTTAGGAATTTTAAGAGCAGCCATCATTTTATTTTTTAAATACTCAATATCTTGGGTACCATCATAATCTAAACCTTTGGTGGTTTCAATTCGTGTTGCACTATCATTACCTCTAACTGGTATATAGAAGTCTTCAGTAATGTTTTGCATGTTATATTTTAAGTTGTAATCACCTGTTTGTTGATCTATGTAAGGTGTTTTTTTCATTTTATTGACCGTTTCACCCATAAACTGTTCAACTTGGTCTGGTGGAATAGCTCCTACATTAATGTAGAAGGTTCTTTTTTCAGGTGCTCTCATTATACGATGAATTAACATCGCGTCTTCCATCAACATTAATTGCTTAAATACTTTACGAGATGGTTCTAAATAAGATCTACCATAAGGAAGGTAGTTAGAGTCTGTAAGTAATCTAAAATGGGCAACTTCGTAATTTTCTAATGTATACTGATCTCGTCTAATTGTATTAGTTGCACCTGAAGCTAAGCCATTAGGGTCAAGTGTAAAACGAGTGTAAGATGGATTTTCAGGATCGGTTCCTTCTTCTCTTACTACCTCATATACTGACATTGGTATAACATTATACACACCAAATTTTTCAGATACTTCTAGTTTAAGATAAAAATCACCATACTTACACATATTCCTAATCCATGTAGCTAAGTTAAATTCTACATTTAAAACATCATAAAATAAGTTATGAAGTACTTTTCTAATATTTTCATTTGAAGAATTAATATTTAATACTTGCCCATACTCATTTCTTGAAGTAGTTTCATCAGACATAATATCAAGAGCAGCTGCTATTATTGGATCATGATCCATAGCTTCATAATCACTATAAAGCTGTAGTCGCATTGACTGATAATTGAGTGTTGGGTTATATTGTAGTGAAGATCCTACAGGTTTATGTAAACGTGTAAACCTATCGTATAGTGAATTAGTTGCTAGATTTCCATATTTTTGGATTCTAGAAGTATCCATTACTTTTAATCTTTTTCCTCCTACATTTCGGATAATTACGTCACTTGAAAATAAACGTTGTAATCTTGAAAATAAACTAGTATCTGCCATTCTTTTTTGTTTGTTATAAATATGTTAAAGAAGCCAAGTCAAATCTTGTTGGCCGAAATCTCCCATATCTTGGGACCAACCAGCGTCTTTTTTATTCATCCCACCAGTATAAATACCGGGGGCGTTTTTTTGCCAATTTCTTAATGTGGCATTTGTTAGATCTATTCCTTGCTGAGCAAATTTTAATGCTGTATCTCGCACATAACACCCAGTTGCTAAAGACATAACTAAATCATCATTATATCCTGTTTGGGCTTCGGCTCTTCCATTTTTCCAAATAAAAGTACGAAGTTCTTCCATGGTTCTTTTTCCTTGGATTATTACTGACTTTTCTCTCATATAGGCATCTAACTTACCTATAGTTAAAGGTCTTGTTTTCATACTCATTGTAAAACCAGGAACCATTTTTGTTGTGTCTGTTATATCGTACCCTTTAGATAAAAATGCTTCAGCATTTGTTGCTGCGTCTCCCTTGGGGGAATAATATAAATTATTATAGCCTTTATCAATAACAATTTGAATTGTATTCCATCCTATATTGGCGTTTTCAATTACAAGTAGTGCATTATTATATTCTGTTGCGATTGCAACTAACATATGGCCATATTCTTTGGTGCCTATTTGTCCTTTAAATTCACCAATTTGTTTAGCTTCTTCAATATCAATAATATGAAAAGCAGAATAATCTTTAGAATCACCTCTAGCTACATCAGCTACAATTAAATATTTTCTTGTATAATCTGGATATTCCCAAATATGTAAATTACCTTCTATACCTCTTTTTTCTACAGGTTCACATATGAATGTTTTTTCATAGTAAGATAAAAGATCAACATCAAATACAGTATTACCAGAAGTAGAAAAATCACAGTCACATTCTTGTGCTGCCATTCTAAGACCTAATTCATCATCTTGTTTGTCTCTCCATTCTTGATTTCTTTCTGGGTGTACTGTCCAAGGTAATTTTATAGGTGTAAAACCATTTCTTCCTTCTTGAGCTTTAACCCACATTCTATGAAAAAAGTTACCTGTACCATTTGGTGTAGATAATACAATTGCTCTACCACCAGTTGATAGTGTTTGTTGTGATGAACCCCAAATGTCTTCAATTCTATTTTCTTCAATAAAGGCAGCCTCATCAATAATCAACAAAGAAATTGCTTCTGATCTACCAGCATCACTTGCTGCGGATACTGCTTTAATTTGGGAACCATTTTTAAGTCGTAATGCTAATTTATTTTTTTCAACAAACCCAATTTGTAACCAGGAAGGTAAATTATCATACATGAATTTTACCTTTGTAACCAAGTTTTTTGCTGTGTCTTGTTTGGTTGCAACAACTAATATGGCTTTATCTCTTTGAAAAACCATCATCCATAAAGAAATACCTGCTGATAATGTTGAAATACCTAACTGTCTAGATTTTAAGATAATACTTCTATCATTTTTTTGAAGTAATTTTAATGTAGCTTCTTGGAAAGGAAAAAGATTAAATTGGACACGACCTCTGGTTGGGTGTTGAATATAACAATATTTTCTCATAAAGTAGACTGGGTCCTTAGCACATTTAATGTACTCTTGCTTTATGATTTGTTTTATATTGGATTGTGCCATATGGTTATACGTATTGAGCTACAGCGTTTTTAACTTGCTCTATACGTTCTTCTGTTGTACCTTTAATAGTAATAGCATTACCTCTAAACATTTGTACAATTGATTTTATTTTACTATCAATAGCCATTCTATAATCAGCGTCTGTTTCTCTAACACCATTATCTTCTATTTCTACACCTTCAGGAGACACATAAAATAAAACATCATACTCTTTTATTAAATAATATAAAGTAGCATTTAAGTAATGTTTATGAGCTGAATCCATTGAAGTGGATAAATCAGCAAATGCCATTACATCAACTACTGTTCTATCAGTAATAATATTTTCTTGCATTAATTCACTTGCTCGTTCAGCTGCAAATACTAATTGGCCTTTTAAAGTACTATCTGTGTTTAAAGGTATACCCATTTCCATAAGATATTTTGAACGTTCTGTTCTAAAAGTATAATCCTTAAATTCAGGTAGCTCCTTTAAAGCATTTACTAGTGTAGTTTTTCCTACACTCATTGTTCCACAAAAACCTATTTTCATATTAAAATCTTACTGTTCCTTTGAATGCAGGATTTTTGTACCAAGGTAAACCCTCTTGACCTTTTATTATTTCATTCCAATCGTCAAAAGTATATTCAATACCATTTAAATGATATTCTTTTTTCTTTTGTTCTTCGTTAATTAAAGCAGGGCCTTCCTCACTGTGTAAAACAGCTCTGTCTCCAAAATCTAGAACGTGTGCCGTAGTTTTAGTACCATCTTCTTCAATTCTTGATACTTTTAATACTCGTGTTTTGGGGTTGAGGGATCGTTGAACCTTCTCGTACTGTAATCTTTCTGTTTCGTTCATAATTTATGCTATATTGTGTTCGTGAAAATCTGGATATTCTTGTTTTGTTTTTAATAATGATTCAGCAACATATGTACCTTGGGCTCCTGAAACCGTAATACCCCTTGCTGATAAAGCATCACCTACAAAATGTACATTAGGAAACCTAGTAAGACTTAAATCATCGTAGTTAACTAATGGTTCTGGTGATAAATATTTTACTTCAGGCATGTAAATACCCCAATCTTTACCTAATGTTGGGAATACTGTTTCCATGTCTTCTATAAAATCGTGAATGTATGAAGCATACTCACCAATAGCATCCCATAATGGATCCATACTGTTTACAACGTGTGTTTCTACATACTCTCCTTCTGATGTTTTTGAAGGTACTCTAAGTGAGGGTGAATAAAACATACCTACACCTTCATGTTGTAATTTTTCTACTGCTTGTCTTGACCAATCAAATGGGTTATCGATACCTTTAATTTCCATTAATATACCAAAATTAGTCATATCATTTCGGTATGCTTCGTCTTTTTTAGCATGACCATTGTAACTAACATCACCATAAGTGTGTTCGGCAGCTACATAAGCAGCATTATTATTTGTACAAAATGATCTTAATGATACACCTTTATCATCAAATTTTCTATATAGTTTAAAATCGTAACTAATATCAATTAGTTTTTGGAAGTGTTCTTGTGGTGCTTCAAATCTAACACCAATTTGTACTGATTTTGGTTCTGTAGGTAATTCGTATTTTTCAGCTAATTGTTTTCCAAAGTCAATACCTGATTTACCAACACCAAAAATAAGTTTATCATATGATATTTCATCTTCTAAAAACTTGCTTGTTTTTATTGGATCCTGTTGGACCATATCTAATGTTTGGTTTTCAAAATCAATATCTGTAACTTTAGTTTCCCAATGAAATTTTACGCCTTTATCCACTAAATAATCATACCAATTCTTGCCAATTTCATGTAGATAATCGGTTCCAACGTGCCATACAGGGAATAATCGTAAACCAAAATATGGTTTGATAAAATCTGGTTCTGCTACTGGGTTAGAACATTGTACTTCTTCTGGTTTAGGGTGGAATCTTTTAAAATTATCAATTACTTGATCAAATAATTCCATTGCTTTTTCTTCTCCACAGTATTTTGATAATTGACCTCCTATGGATGTGTGGTAAGTTAATTTACCATCTGACCAACCACCTGCTCCTAAAAAGCCCCTCATTACATCTGCTGCTGGTCTTCTATATGGATCTAAACCCATATCAATAATTGTGATTTGACCATCAAATCCTTCATCTACTAATTTTGTAGCTGCATTTACGCCTGCAACTCCTGCTCCTACAATTACTACTTTACTCATATTTGATTATTTTTGGTTAATATACGAAAAAAAAGTGGCCCAACCAAATGATTGGGCCACAGCTCCTTCTTAAAATTTTTTAAATCGTCCGGCTATGAATCGGACTAAATGTTTTTAACAATTACAACAAGTACATTTACAACTTGTTCCACATTTGCATACTTGACAATCACACATAATTATTTAGTTTTTTTAGATTTTTCAAATGACCTACCACCAAAGTAGGCACCAATTACTGTAATTAAAACCAATTGTAACAGGTCTGTCCATTTTTGCTCTACTGTAAAACTAATGGTTCCTGCATCAATAAATATCATTAAAACTGTTGAGATTACTAAGAATATTAAAACAAGTGGTCTTACATTTTTACTTAACCAACTATCACTATTCATGTCTGCTTTCCATCTGTCAGTGATGTTGGCTTCCATTTTTGTTTCGTAATCTGAAATTAATTCTTGAATTTTTCTTTCAGCTTCAAGTTTTTCTTCTTTAGAAGTGGTTAAGTTATCTAAAACACCACCTACATTTTTTACTAGGTCGGCTGCGCCGCCACTAAGCATTTTTGTTAATATACTCATAACTGTTAGTATTTAAAATTATCTTCAAAATCTCTGAGCAATAAGTTGCCCTTTAAATATGCTTCCATTTCCATTTTTCTCATATGATCATCATCTTGAGCGTATGTAGGTGAAGAAGCATCACCTAATTTAAGATCACCTCTTTCATTTTGTATATGGTGTATCATTTCGTGACAGTATGATCTTAATATGTCTTTATTGTGTCTGCCAGTAATAAATAAAACTATTGTTTGTGTATCAGGGGCATAATAAGCTGTTCTGCCAAATAGTTTTTTAGCATTATCTTCGTCTTGACGTAAGATAAGTTTAGGCGCTTTTTGGATATCGTATTTTTCCTTAGCGTCTTTATATAATTCTTTTAATGCTCCTTTAAAGTCTAACATTATGCTTCTGGTTCTTCTTCAGCTGGTTCTTCAGCTGCGGGTTCTTCAAATTCACCACCTTCTTCTTCAGTCCCAGCGTTAGGGTTAAATTGAGGGTCTGTTAGTAGTTTATTTATGTGTTTAATTGCTTCATTTCTTTCATCCATATCACCTAAGTAATATTTTTTGGCTCCTATTTTTACCATTAATGAAAATTACTC
>Ga0208303_1001052_pt1 | contig 11164 bp, 21 predicted proteins | sample CB_VirMetaG_2_FD_184537 | JGI IMG/M metagenome (GOLD analysis project Ga0208303, IMG submission 184537) | Freshwater to marine saline gradient viral communities from Chesapeake Bay - CB_1504_2 Viral MetaG (SPAdes) (version 4) | ecosystem: Environmental > Aquatic > Marine > Coastal | place: USA... | reverse complement strand
ACAACTAATTTTTTATCACCTATATTAACAGTATTGCTGTATTTATCGCCAACTGGTTCAACGATAAAATCATATAGACTCTTCATTAATACTCTAAATCATACTCAACAGATACAGCCATGTTAGAATTAAACTTCTTCCATGGCAATACCTCGTTGTTTTTCTTTATATGTATATTATAAGAACTATCAGATTCATCAAATAAAATATATGCTATTTCATGACCTCCATAAACTTGTTGACCTATAGAATAATGCATAGCATCGTTTTTATAATCAGATCCAATACTAATTTTTCTTATAACAGAATCCATTACTCTTCTTCTTTTTCTATTGCAGTATATTCACCTGTAACTAAATCAATATTTATACTACCATACTTATCTTCAAGCTCTTTTTTGCTTTTAGCTAATTTTTCATTAACTTCTGCTACTTTATGTAACAAAGCGTGTTTTTGAGTTTCTAATACACCTATGTTATTAATAGTAGAATCTAATTCTTGCTTAATAGACTTTACTTCTTCTAACTCTTTTTTAGTTAGTTTTTTGCTTTTTGCCATAATTTAATTTAATTTAATTGTTATTATATAGTTATATAGTCACCTATATAACAAATATTTACCTTCCTACAATAAGACCAGTAGCAGCACCTGTACTTGGAACTAAAACATAGTCTACTAATATTGGTAATATACTACCAGCTTGTGCACCTATAAATTCTACAGCGTCAGCAGCAGTTGGTACACCTGCAGAAAACTCTAAACGATAACGAGCTTGATCAATACCACCTTGACCGTTTTCTACTACTTCTATAATATCTCCGTTTTGATAACCGCTTCCTGCGTTATTAACAGCTATTGTTAATATATTTTGTGTTGGTGCGCCTGCCGCTGTTATATCTACGGTAAGCCCTGTTCCACTACCACCTGTAGTAGCTAATCCATTATTAGTTGTGTATTGAATACCACCATTGTTTAAAGCATCAAATTTACTTATAGTAAATGGTGCTACAGTACCTGCTGGAATTACTTTAACTCTACCAGTTGCTCCTACGTAAACAGCAGATCCAGCTAGAAAAGTACCTAAAGTACCTGATTGATTCATAAACTCCCAAGCTGGAAGAGGATTTATGTTATTAGTAGGTGTCCAGGTTTGAGCTTTAGCCATAAACCCAGTGTCAAATGTAAATCTTGCCATTATTTTTTTATTTATTACTTATTGATTTAAACTTTTCTGCACCGCGCGAACCAAAATAAGCTACATACACGGTTGTTGTTAATGTTTTTAATAAATTTATCCACTGTTCTTCTACAGTAAAATCTATATATCCATGACTATCAACCCATATAAAGGCTATAGTCATTATAGTTAAAAATATTAAACTCATTGGCCTAGTATTTTTACTAAGCCAAGAGTCTGAACTCATATCGCTTTCCCAGCGTTTTGATACTTCTTGAGCTTCAACTATATCTTGTTCTAATAGTTTTAAAGCCATTTCTTTATCAGGTGGAGGTAGAGTTTCATCTCTATCTATTAAATTCTTTACAACGCCTAATAATCCTTTATCTGGTAATACTTCTGCTAGTGAATCTAGTACTCCAGATTTTCCTAGCAGAAACTGACCGACTTTAGTGTCTTTAAATTTTTTTTTAGGCATTATTAAATTTTATTTTACTTAATTAACAGCTCCTTTACATTTTCTTCCAGCAGGGCATTTACCGCTTTTTTTATTTGATAATCTAGTGTTTAGCGATATGTCTGGTTTTCCAATTCTAGCTTTTTTAAAAGACCCTCCACTAAGAGATAACTCTGGCTTATTTTTCTTTTGTTTTATTATTTGTATTTTAGGTGTTTCCAGAGAAGAGTTTAAATTAGTAGTAAGAGGCTGAGGTGGACTAGGATCTAATTTTATACTTTCAATTTTATCGTAAACTCTTCTTGTGCTAGTTTCTAGTTTGTTTTTTGCTCGTTCAGCCCACCATTTTTTAGCCTCTGCGACGTCACCACCACTTGCTTCGTATGCTTCGTATGATGGTAGGCTTGTAGATTCACCTTTACCTGTGTTTTTTATATTTGTTTCTGTTATGTAATCAGTGTAAGTTCCACGATCATCTTTTCCTCGTTTTTCAGTAACATTTTGGCTTTCAATAGTTGGTGTTGATCTTTGTAAATTTTCTTTAGCCTGTCTGTCAGCTTCTGCCTGTTGATATAAAGGTCCTGTTTTATAAAACGCTGTTCCTTTTTTTGTTTCTAGTATAGCCATTAGTTTCCTGATTTTTCGTCTTTTTTATTTTGTAATCTTAGTTGTCTTTCAGCTTCTTTTTTAGCTTTTATGTCAGCTATTTTTTGGTTTCTTTCAGCTAATATTTGCTCTCTTGTTTTAGTATTTTGCTTTCTTTTTTGTCTTGCATTTTCTAAAATTGTTCTTTTACGCTGTTCTCTTTCAGCTTTTAATTCTGCTCTTCTTTTATCTAGTTCTTTTTCTCTTTCTGTTTTAGGTCTTGTAGGTTGATAAGTTGATACTTCCCCATCTACTACTGAAACACCTAATCCTTGTTTTATTGCGTTTTTGATATTTCTTTTAAGCTGTTTTTTATTTACATTTGATAAATTTTGATCAGAAGAGCTTATATTATCTAATTTTAAACCACCTTTTCCTGTTGTAACTTTAACAAGATCACCACCTGTGTTAAATTTTACTTTTGTTCCGGATCCACTTTGAGGATAAAAATTAACATTAGCGTCTTGAGTTGTAACTGCATTTACAATTTTTTTAACATCTCTTCTTACATTTTTTTTACTAAGATTTTCAGATCCAGTTTTTATGTTTATTTCGTCCTCCTGGTGCAAAGGCCCTGTCATTTGTAGCGGTATACTTCTACCTGTTTTAGGCATATCACCTTTACCGTGTCTTAATTTAAAAGATCCCATATTTTTATTTTTAATTGGTGTTTCTGTTACGTATTCTGCGTTAGGAAATATTGCATCATAACCAGGTGTCATTACTTTAGCATAGCCGTTATTGTCAATACCGTGCACTTTAAAATCAACTCCTTTCATTGTTATATTACCTCCTTTAATTATATTTTGAGGTTTATTAACGTCTGGGCTGTTTGATAAATATCCTTTTTTTGAAAACTTCATTATGCGTTTCTATATGCCTCATCTTCCCAAGGTAACTTAGCGTTGCCTTCATCCATTTTAGCTCGTGAATATTTTTTACCTTTCCAATATACATACTGATCGTCGTAATCTAAATCACCACGTTTCATTTGATTTATATGAACCATTTCATGATCTATAACGTCTTGTAATTTGTTTAAAGGAACGTTTTTATTTACAATAATTGTTCCGTTATTGTTAGCTTTACCCATTACATTATCTTCCATATCTACGCGATATATTGGAGTATTATCGATTTTATATGGAGGATTAGTTAATTTAAAAGCCATAGTTAGTTTTTATAAGGAAACATTTTATTTAATGCTCCTTTTCTGGCTTCACAACCGCAAGGGATGTTTAGTCCCTTGCTTATTGTGTCAACCATTTTTTTAACGCCTGTAGCTTTAGTAAACTTTTCTATACTGTCTCCTAAACCTTTAGACTTCATAATTACGATATAGCGTATGTACAATCAATAAATGGAGTGTATATTGCTGGTTGTGTAATTTTAATACTTCCTTGTTGTCCAGACTGTGCAGCTGGTACTTGAGCAGTTGTTAAAGGTGGTACCACTGTTGATACAATGCCTCCTGGGTTCGCAACCATAGCGTCAGTAATCGTTTTAACGCATACGCCAGCTCCATTAGCAGCATTAGGTACAGTTATAGTATATTTTGGAAAACCTGCTGTTGGTCCATCTAATTGGATTACTACAGTAGTATTTGATCCTCCGATAGTTTCTGATACGTTTACAATTCTATCAACTGGTATTAATGTTGTAGCTCTTGCGGCTGTTGTTGTTTCTACTTTTAAAAATTGTGCCATTTTTTGTTAGTGTTAGTGTTAGTGTTAGTGTTAGTGTTTGGCTGGGTTTTACAGTTCCCTACTGTTTTATTTTACATGCAGTGCTTTTCTGCTGGTGATCCTTCGTGTCCCATTTCCATAGGTCCTTTCATCATCATTGCAGACTTTGAATGCTTTGACATCCAGCTAGCATGTTTTACTACTGGCATATCATGCATTAAGTTGTATTTTTCTTGTTTTGCAGATTCCATTTCTGCAGGACTGTGTCCCATTTTGTTTGGTGATCCGTAAGGCATAATATTAGTTTTTAAGTTTAACTGTGATGTTTTTTATCGTATTTCATATCGCCTGCTAATTTAGAAATATGTTTTTCATCAGCAGTCATTTTTTCGTCGCTATGACCATGGTGATCATCATATATGACGTCACGCTTTAAATAATCAATATGCGCAGCATCATCTCTCTCTGATGCTTTATAGTTTTCTTTTGTTACATGAGTATGCGCATGATCCATTGACCATTTAGCATTACCTGTGTATTTTCCGTAGTGTCCTTTGTGTAGTTTCATATTTAATCAGTATATTGTAGTCGTGAAGCTATTATTTTATTTTGTTCTTTATTTCCTAATTTAGCAAATGAACCTTTACCACTTCTTTCATCATAGTCAGCTATAATTTGATTCATTTTTTGATCGTATGTTGTACCTTTAGGATTTTTTAAATTGTAAAGCTCTTCATACTGCTTAAGTTTTTTAGTCATATTAGAATCAGCTTTTTCTTGAGCTTTTTTTCTTCTAGTTTCTAATTCACTTGTTTTTTTGTCAAACTTAGTTCTTTTTGGATTTAAATCTAAAATAACTTCACCTGTTTTTTCGTTTATAATTCTATTATCAGCACCTTTTTTACCAGCTCTTTTACTTCTTCTTTGTATTCTTCTTTCAAGACGATTTGCTTGAGACTGTGGATCAGAAACAGCTTCTAGCGCTTTAGAAGTACCTTCAGCTATATTATCAAACATACGTTGTAAAGAGTCTCTAGTTGAAACATAACCTGTGGCTACTGTAGCAGAATACTCTAGCGGAGTAGAACTTGTTTCGCTATCATTTTTTTTAATAGCTTCGTATATTTCAGGATTAGGATTTGTACCTTCAGGACCAAAAGTTTTTTCTTGTTTTTGAGTCATGAACAAAGATGATTTTTTATCCATGAATTTTTTGCTAAAAGGTGAACTCATAGTTTATTTTCTTTTACAGCCAAAGTTTTTAGCATAGTTAGCCATTTTAACTACAGCTGGTTTGTATTTATCTTTGTTTTTCATTACAGCACTAGCAGCAGAACAAGCGTCTTTAAAACCGTTCTTTTTAGCCCAAGCTGTAAACTTACCTTTATTTTTTTCCTTTACTTCAGGAAAGTCTTTTTTTAAAAATGGAGATGTATACATTATTTATATACTTTAGCTCTTTGAGTAATTGGCACACCTGGTGCGCATTTGCATGGAAACTTAGAAACTTGCATACCTGTTATACCTGAGCTAGATCCAACTCCCATTGGAAAACCTTCTTTACTTAAAGGTCCGTCCCATATAGCGTTTTCACCTATTTGCCCTGATAACTTAGGATTTTTTTTGATTTTTTCAATATCGTGATTCATATTTTTATTTTTATTTTATCAAATAATTTTAATAACCTAACGCTTTCATCATTGCAGAATTTGTTTTTGCTGCAATTGCTTCTTGAGCATTGTTATACATACCTGTAGGTAGCACTTTGTCGAAAGATCCTGGTACTTGTTGACCAGTTATACTTTCAGTATTTAAATTACCTAAAGCTGCTGGATTCATTGGTGATGGAGCAAATTGATTTGGTTGAATCATATTTGTCATTGGATTTACACCAGGCATACCGGTGCTTATCATTTTTATACCTGAACCTTCTAATTGTTGTTTAGCAGCTTCATAATTACCATCATTATCAGCCATAGCTTCAGTAAATGCGTTTCCTTCTAATGGTGTTTCCATATTATCTATCTTTGTCGTTGTTTACGTTGTAAATGGCTTTTGTCATAACTTTATCAGTATATGAATTACCATTAATTATTTTATTACGTTTACCAGTGTTTATATCTTCTTCGCCTAGCATTATTCTGTATATTCTACTTATTAATTGCTTACCTTTGAAAGATACTTTATATATGTGGTATTTTTGAGTGGATCTGTTTCTATGTCTCCATACAACTATCCAACCTTCTTTCAGCAGCCTGTTCCATCTGCGGTTATCCCAACTATATGAGTATACACCCATTTCAAAATCTTTTTTAGTAAAAAAATCTATACAGTCAAGATATATCAAAAGTTCTAGATCTGCATCATTTAAATTGTTGTTTTTACAAGCCCATTTTCTTATGATGCGATAGTGCTTCATTAGGTTTAGTTCTCTAATGTCACTAGCATCTAGTCTCATACTACAACGACAACGTCTGCAGATTTAATTACGTGATATGAATTATCACCAACTTCAATTTTATGACCAGCGTGACGATCAAAGTATATAGTATCAGTTTCTTTGACACCAGCTACTTCTGTTCCAACAGACACTACATCTGCTTTTACATATCGTATATCTTCACGTTGGTTTTCTGCAAGAAGTAAACCACCTTTCGTTTTAGTGGTTCCTTCTTTAATTTTGTTTATTATTAAGTTTCTACCTATTGCCTTCATCTATTCTTAAATTATTGATTACACAATCAGTAGACAATATTGTTGTTGCTACAGAAGCTGCATTTTGAAGAGCGCTCTTAGTGACAAGTAGTGGATCTATAATACCTGACTTGATCATATTTACCATTTTTCCTGTAACCACATTGTAGCCTTGTCCTTTTCTAACGGGTGTTTCTACATTGTCAACACCTGCATTTTCAAGTATTGTTTTATAAGGTGCTTTAATAGCTTCTAGTAAAACTGTTTCACCAATAGACTTAGCATTAATATTTGTAGCAGCGTTTAATAGAGCAATACCACCACCAGGAACAATCCCTTCTTTAATAGCAGCTTTAGTAGCGCAGATAGCATCTTCAACTCTATCTGTCTTTTCTTTTAATTCTATTTCTGAATTAGCACCTACTTTTACAATAGCTATTTTAGCTGATAGCATTGCTAATCTTTTTTCAAGCTTAACAAGTTTACCAGGATTTTTTTCTTCTAAAATCTTTTCTTTTATATCTTGTATAACTTGCTTAACTTCCTCTGTGCTTTCATTTATTTGCAATATTGTGTCTTCATGTGATGTTACACTTTTCAAGCATGTACCTAAATGATCTGGCTGTATCATATTCATATCATCGCCTAGATCTTCATTTATAATGGTAGCACCAGTAAGCATAGATAAATCCTGTAGCATTTGCTGTTTGTTTATACCATACGTAGGCGCGTCAATCACATTGACTTTAATATTACCTTTTGTTTTATTCATAGCTAGAGCTGATAAAACACCTTGTTCTAAGTCGCCTATAATAAGCAAAGGTTTATTGTTTTTTATTACATACTCTAGCACAGACTGTATCTGTCTGATAGTATCTACTGGTGATTCTAATAATAAAACAAGTGGCTTTTCTAATTCTGCAGTCTTACTAACTTTGTTAGTAATAAAGTGAGAATTTTTTAGCCCTTTTTCATATTGAACACCATCAACAACCTCTACATATGTTTTACCATCTGATGAGGTTTCCATCATAACAACGCCTGTGTTATCAACTGCTCTGAAAGCATCTGCTATTATTTTACCAAGTGCAGGTTCGTTGTTAGTCGATATTGTAGCTATTTGATCTATCATTTGACCCTTTACATCAACTGATAATGATTTTAAATATTTGACTACTTTTTTAACAGCTTCGTTAATACCTTCTTTTAACTCTCTTGAGTTTGTTTTATTTACTACTTTATAAGCTTCTAGTAATATAGCATGTGCTAATACTGTGGCTGTTGTAGTTCCATCGCCTGCTTCTTGTACAGTTTTACGTGCTGCTTCTTTTAAAAGCGTTGCACCCATATTTTCTACTGGATCTCGCAGTATTATTGAATCTGCGACTGTTACACCATCTTTTGTTATTATTGGTCTTCCAGTATGATCTTCTAACATAACGCATTTGCCGCTAGCTCCGAGTGTAGAGCTAACAGCGTGCGTTAATTTTTGAATTCCTTTAAATACATTATCTCTGGCTTGATCACCAAAGTTAAGATTCTTGACTATTAAGTCTGACATATTAAATTAGATTATATTATATTATAAAAATGTTATTCAAAAGTTTTTACTATTTTAGGTCCTTTTAAGTAATCTAGCTTTTTAGTGTAGTGTTCTACAGAGCTATCAATTGCTTGTTCAGCACCCTCAATAGTTTCACGTCTTGTAACGTCGGCCCACTCATCTTCTAGAGTGTGGTGTTCGGTTTGATAAAAGCCATTTGGTAGTTGCACTATGCGCCAGTTTTTCTTCTGAGCTACGTGCTCCCATAATTTTCTGGTTTCATCGGATACTTGTGGTTGACTAGACCACGTATTAGTCGAATAATAAATTGTCATTGGTTTTGGTTTTATGTTATTATTTGGTTTGCACTTTACCGTGCCGGTTATATCTATATACTCACTTGATTTTAGTAAATTTTACTTTATTGCCAAGTGAAATATAAATCTTCTGTTACTGGTGTGATTTGAGATTCTATATTTTTTGATATTATTGCTTGTAATTCTTCTACATTTAATGAATCTTCTAGCCAACCAATAACAACATTTTCAAATTCTTCTGTGTCTTCGTATGGTACAAAGTCATCACCTTTAGTATACGTATAGTCTTGTGTTCCTATTAATTGATCTGAGTATACAACTCCATTTGACTCTTTAGATCCTTTATATATATAATGTACTGTGTAAATTACATTTTCTTCATCTTCAAATTCAATATAAGCATTCATTTGTGGAATACTCCAAGTATAAGTAATTGCCATTTATTTATTTTTTTGTTCTAATATTTCTATTCTTTTTATTGCTTCTTGTAAAGCCGCTGTTAAAAGCGGTACTAGTTTAGCTTGATCAATACCTTGATAAACTTCGTTGCCATCTTCGTCTATTTGATCTTTTTCACCAGATATTGCTTCTGGAACTATATTTTGAGCTTCATGAGCTAAGAACCCATCTACAACTTGTTCTTCAGATATAAAATTAAATCTACAAGGTTTTAAAGACATTAATCTATTTATACCATCTTCTATAGGAACCACATTTTCTTTTAATCTATAATCTGAAGAAGTGTTGTATGCAGTTGCAAAATTACTAACAGTTATAGATCCTCTTTCACCACTATTACTATAAAAACCTACAGCTTTAGCAGGAGAACTACCTTGATTATCTCTTGTTAATCTTAGTAGTTTAGAACTTGTATTATCTAAAGTTCCTGACATTTCTAACGCGCTAGTTGGAGTTTCTAAACCTATACCTATATTACCACTTTCTCTAAATGTTATTATAGGATCGTCGTTTCTATCTGTAATATTAAAATTAATATTAGAATTATCATACTGCAATGTCATTCTTTTAGCAGCGCCGTTGTTCTGCATTTCCATTATAACATTGTCTGCAGCGCCAGCGGCTTCAACTACTATAGCAGCTTTACTGCTAGTCATACCATCAATATGAAGAAAACCATCTGGACTAGTGGTATTAATTCCAACATCACCTGTTATTATACTATTACCTGTGGTGCTAACTCCTGTGTTTGTAGTTTCAAACTTTTTACTATTATTATAATATAAATCAACACTACCGTTAAAATTACAATCAACATATGTTTCACCATTAGCAGATTCTAATAATAAATTAGTTGCTTGTATTTTTAAATCTCCAGATCCATTTTCTAATATTGTACTATATGGTGATCCAAAGTCTACATGACCTATTATTAAATCTCCAGTTCCAGTAGATCCAAATCTAGCATAAACATTATCATTGAATCTAAGATCACCTGTCATTGTTCCACCTGTAGTCGGTAAAAATCCTGAAACAGAAACATCTTCCCAAGCTATACCAGAGCCAGTTGATGTTAGTACTTGACCGTCTGATCCTTGCGCTCCAGATATTTTAAGACCTGTTAAATTTATAATACCATCTACGTCTAATTTTTCTGAAGGACTAGCAGTACCAATACCTACATCACCTGCATTTGTTATAGTCATTTTAGTAGTTATAGAACCACCGTTGCTAGTTGCAAAATTAAGATTATGAGTATTATCAGCACCGTTTCTTATTGTTCCTATAGATCCAGCGGTAAATCCATCAAAACCATTACCACCCATTCTAAAAGTAATCTTAGGACCAAACCCGTTTGCAGCAGTACCACTAGTCATCATACCAATATCTACTACTGAATATTGAGCGTTAGTAAAACTACTATTATAGTAAAATTTAGCTACACCGTCTGTACCTATAACTTGTAACGCTCTATTAGGACTAGTAGTCCCAATCCCTACGTTGCCGTCAGTGTCTATTCTAAGCTTTTCAGATCCATCTATAAAGAAAGTATGTCTTGAATTACCTTGACTACCTTCGTAATCGGCATGGTATTTCATATTACCATCCGTATTTTGAATTTTATTTTTGTTTGGATTGGTTGTATCTTCAAGTATAAACTCAGGATTAGCACCTTTCACATGTAATTCACCCTCTGGACTAGTAGTTCCAATACCAACTCTATCATTTACAGCATCGACATATAATACGCCGCTATCGGCATTTACGTTATTTAAAAATTGTATTGCCATTTAATTTAATTTAATTTATTATTATCCTACGTATGTAAGTAATACTTCGTAAGCTGAATCAGCAGGTGTTCCTACAAATGCTACATCTAAATCAGCAGAAGATCTAGTAACCTCTGCATATACAGTAGCTCCAGCTGCAGTTATTACTTCACACTTAACATTTATAGCTGTAGAACCAGCACCAAAAACAGAAGCATTAGCTACGTCTACTGTAAATGTTCTTACGCCACCAGAATCAGCTTTTGATACATACGCTAATCCACTGTTTAATACAATTCTTTTACCTGCACTTGTATCTATTGCTGATTGTAAATTAGCTATAGTTAAAGCCTTGTTAGTATCAGCACTTGTATCATATATTATTATTTCATCATTTGAAGCAGGTGCCGCACCTAAA
>Ga0208303_1001045_pt1 | contig 11200 bp, 8 predicted proteins | sample CB_VirMetaG_2_FD_184537 | JGI IMG/M metagenome (GOLD analysis project Ga0208303, IMG submission 184537) | Freshwater to marine saline gradient viral communities from Chesapeake Bay - CB_1504_2 Viral MetaG (SPAdes) (version 4) | ecosystem: Environmental > Aquatic > Marine > Coastal | place: USA... | reverse complement strand
CAGGCGCCGAGTTTCCAATGTATATTCCTTATGACAGTAATTACAAAGCCTTAGCTGAAAAATTTGCTTATGGCATAGATGCTGCATCAGCAACACTTCATGAAAAAGTAATACAAGACCATTTAACCACACAAGCTAGCTATACACAGTTTTATTATTCTTGGAATAAACAAGCTGCTTCATGGACTAACTTTTTAAAAGGAGCAATTAATGCCAAAGCCAAATGAACCTATATGGTTTAACCAGGACAAAACAGTAACCCCAAATGGAGATACTTACCAAACCATTAAAACCAATAAAGTAGAAAATAACGTAACCGAAATAAATATAGGAGACCAATCTCCTTATAGAATAATGGTAGGCACTCCTTGTCATAGTGATGTTAGTATGCATTACACACAAGCAGTATTAAAGTTTCAACAAGCGTGTTGGGTTAAAAAAATACAAGTAAGTTTTACATTATTAAAATCATCTTTGGTTACTCAAGGTAGGAATTTATGTGTTGCTGAAATGTTAAGCCACGAAGACAACTATACTCATTTATTATTTATTGATTCGGATATTGATTTTAATGCTGAAACTATTTTTAAAATGCTAGAGTTTGATAAAGATATTATTGGGGTACCTTATCCTATGAAGATATTAAGTTGGGATAAAATATGGAGAAGACATACCTTAAAACAAAGAGCTATTAATGATGCTAATGATCTGGCCAAAGCAGGGTTTACCTTCCCTGTTAAAGTAGAGAATCCTAATTCAATTACCGTGGACCGAGGACTTATGGAACTAACTCATGCTCCTACGGGGTGTATGTTAATTAAAAGAGAAGTTCTTGAAAAGATGATTAAAGAATACCCTCATTTAGAGATATTTCAACCCACTAATATTAACGGTAAAGAAGAGAAAAAAGACAATATGTATAATCTATTTGATACATTACATGATCCTGTTACTAAACGTTACTTCGGCGAAGACTTTGGATTTTGTCAAAGATGGACAGATTTAGGGGGTAAGGTATATGGCTATATAGATGACTACATAACTCACGTGGGAGAATACTCTTATTGTGGTCGTTTTAGAGACGATTTAGAACAAGCAACTAAACCTCTCAAAAAAGTTGACGATACTAAAAAAATCAAATAAAGTATCACATTTACAGGATTTCTACGCCTGCTTAACAATATAAATTTATTTAAATTATGGCGATATCTAGATCTTTAATGAACAGACAATTACGAGCAGATGGTGGCATTATGCAAGTCGCACCTAGGGAAAAGTTTGGTATAGGTAGCAAACTTAAAAAAAGATTAAGAAAACTTATACCTAATGAACTAGCCAATATTGCAACAAAAGCAGCTCCTTTCGTTGCACCATTTAACCCATTACTTGCAGCAGGAATGTCAGGTATTGGAAGCTTTGATCAAACAGGAAAAATAGGAGATTCTTTAAAAAAAGGAGCTTTAACTTATGGACTCGGTCAAGGTGCTAGATATTTAGGTGGAGCAGATTTTCAAGGACTACAAAACCCATTTGCTAAAGATGCATTTAGCATGCCAACAGGTAGTGGTGGTATAAAAAATTTATTTAAAAGTGATGTTAAACCTATTCAACCAATAAGTGGTGGAGAGTTTGGTCAGTTTCCAGAACCTACATTTGGTGCTGGTGATGCAATAGGTGGAGAAGGTTTAACAGGAGCTGGAGAAATTATAAGCAGCACTACTGCAACCACTCCAGGATCTGCAATGGATTCATTTAACGTAATTAAAAGTCTTAAAACTTCTGCAGCAGATAAAGGAAAAGCAGCTTTAGATCTTTTAAAAAGAGGAAGTAAAGCTTTGTTTTACACAGATGGTAAACTTGACAAAAATGCAGTGCTTGGAGCAGTAACCGCTGCGGGAACTTATATAGAAGCTTTAATGCTAGCTAAAGACGCTGGTTTAGACTTAACTGAAGAAGAGTATGATGAAGCACGAAGAGATGAAAAAAAACAAGAATACGGAGACTACTTACAAGATTTCTTTGGTGGTAAAAAAGATGGTGGCAGAATAGGATTCGAGTCTGGTGCTAATGAAATGATAAAAACACAATTACTAGAAGAGATTATGCCTGACACAAGTACAGAAGACATGATAATGATTATGACAGAGGATGGACCAAAGATGATTAAGAGATCAGACTTTGAAGCAATGTCTGGAATGTTTAGAGATACGACTACAAGTGCTTATGGAGATGCAGGTAGAGGAAGACCTGTTCCAGAATTTGCTAACGGTGGTAGAATAGGATTTAAAGGTGGATATAGTCCAGGAATAGTATCGGCAGCTTTGGAAGAATACAATAGTGTTTATGGAACAGATAGTTCCGGAGAAGAAATTCTTGTAAAAGATTTATATAGTGGAGGCTTTGAAGAATTTTTAGAAATTTATACTGGAGATGCGTATGAAAAAAGAGCTAACGGCGGAAGAATAGGATTTAAAAAAGGTAGTCCAGAAGAAACTTCTGAAATAGGTATTATGGCCATCGATGTTGAAGCAGGTGATGACGAAGACGAAGAAGATATGATGATGGCAGGAATTACATTTAGTAGACCTGAAAAATCATATTTGTTTAGAAGACTAGGTGGATCCGGTGGATCAGATAGATCTTATACTATGCCTAACCTATACAAAATATTAAATAACCCTAATAAATATCCAGAAGATGCAGCAATACTAAAAGAAATTGCTATCATGGGTCTTGGTGAAGGACAAAAGGACGGCGGAAGAATAGGTCTTAAAGGCGGATCAGGTTCTTCTAATAGAGTAGCACAATTAATTTTAGAAAGAGATTATTTACTTTCTAAAGATGAAGACGTTTCTTATATTGATGCAGAGTTAAAATCTCTTGGATATAAAATGAAATCTGAAGGTGGTGTTATGGATGTTAAAATGCCAACAGGTAAAATTAGAAAAAATAGTGCTGGTGTAGTTGAGAGAGATTACAGAGATGAAGGTGGTTTTGTGCCCGTCGGTATTAAAGAAAGAGCCGATGATGTACCCGCTATGTTATCTAAAAACGAATTTGTAATGACTGCTGATGCTGTACGTGGTATAGGTAATGGCAGCGTTGAAGAAGGATCTAAGAAATTATACAACACAATGAAAAAAGCAGAACAAGTAGGTAAAGCATAATGGCAGATTATACATACAATCGACTAGCCCCTTATATGGAAGGTGCTCAAGAGAGTTACATAGATCTATTAACACAACTAGTAGGTAGAGCTCCAGGCTCTGCCGGTGTACCAACGTTAGATCAACTTGGACCAAAGATTGCATCTCAAAATGTTTTAACTCAACAAGCACAACAACTAGCTGCAAATCAAGCAGGATTAGGTCAATTAACTTTTGATCCTACAACAGGAGCCGTAACTGGTGCTGGAACAGGAAGTGGAGTTGCAGGATTTCAACCATTCTTAGATCAAGCAGCAGCTTATTCAGGACCGAATGCTTACAAACAATTTATGTCGCCTTATCAACAAGACGTTATCGATACGACTTTACAAGAGTATGACATTCAAGCAGCAAAAGGAGCTCAAGGAACTGCAGCTGACGCGATAGCAGCAGGAGCTTTTGGTGGTGGTAGAGAAGGTGTACGAAGAGCAGAATACGGAGCAGCGTCGGATAGAAACAGAGCTGCAACTCAAGCAAAATTATTACAAGAAGGTTTTGGTACAGCACAAAATTTAGCTTCTCAAGCTTTTAATCAACAAAGAAACTTAGCATCATTACAGCCATCTTTAGCTGCAAGTAATATACAAAATCTTGGAAGTGCAGGAACATCAAATTTAGCTTATCAACAAGCGTTGTTAGATGCTGAACAGCAACGAAATCAACTAGCTTATAAAGAACCTTTTGATAGATTAGGTATTTATGGATCAGGAATAGCTTCTATGATTAGTGGCGCACCTTATACTACAACTACAATTAGTGATGCTCAAGGAAGTGTTGGACCTTTCTCTCAAGCGTTATCTGCAGGATTAAGTGCTTATGGTTTAGGGAGCATCTTCGGAGGCAGAGGCTAATGTATTTTAAAAGACCATCGTTTAGAAAAGGTGGAAACATCGGTGGGGGTATTATGTCTGGAACCGATATGGGAACTAGAACTGGTTTTCAAAATCCGATGATTGATTTTTTAAATAGAAATATTTTAGGACGTAATACTCAAATAGGGACAACTCCTCTTTCAAATGTTTCTGAAAGTGTTGGAATAGAACAATTATTAAAAGGAACAGATACCAGAGGAAGTGTTAACACTACACCTCAAACTGTAGAAGAATTATATAAAAGAAGAGGCGAAAAGCTTAAACGTTCAGGGGACTACATAGGTGAAATATTTAGTGCGGAGCCGTATATTGATAGTGAGGGTAATAAAAGAGATAGAATTACTGGAGAAATAATTACAAGTGCTACGACTTCCTCGGGTATCGACCAAATAGTGTCTGAGGGAGCTGCAGGCGATCAGATTACAATGTTAAGTGACGAAGCAAAAGGTGCAGCAACAGAAGCTTTATTAAAATCTATAGAAGAGAAAAAGAAAAGAGTAGAACCAGGAAGTGATGATAGTTCTATTACTTTAGATCCTTACGAAGAAATTAAAAAAGAAAAAGATTTCTTAAGTGAGATGTTAAAGAATGAAGGATTAGAGAGAGGTGAGATAGCTTTGATTGCAGCTAAAGCTATTGGAACAGAAGGTAGTTTCAAAGATAAATTAGATGCAGCAGTTGCACTAGCACTACCTGTTGTACGAAGAAGAAACAAAGAAGACAAAGCTCTTACACTAACTGCATACAAAGCTTTCAAAGAAAAAGAAGCGGCTCAAGCTAAGGCAGGACAAGACACTACTGGTATTAAAGATTTAAAATATCAAGCTGATATTTTAAGAAAATCAGGAGATCCTCAATATAAAAATAAATCACAAGAAGAAGTAATATCTATAATAATAAAAGATAAATTTGCAGATGCTGACTCTGCAACAAGAATTAAAATTTTAAGTTCTACAAATGTGGCCGGAGAAGTATCATCAAGATTTGATGATTTAAGAGATGCTAAGTCCGCGTTAGATAATTACATTGAAAAGAAAGGCGATAAATTAAAAGAAGATGATAAAAAATTAGCATTATTAAGAAAAACTCTAGAAGAAGCTAAGGTAAACTTTAACTTGTTTGCTAAGTATCCGGAGTTTGAAAAAGTTTATCCTACGTTTGTTAGTGAATTTACAAACTTAGGTCTTAAACAAGGTGGAAGAGTTAAAAGAGCTCTAGGTTCACCTAGTACAGGCGAACAAATAATTACTACCGAAGCACAAACTATTGGAGCAGAAACAGCAGAAAAACCTGTTTTAAAATTAGATTATGCTCAATTAAGAGATAGATTACCACCAGAAATTACAGATGATGTAGTACAATTATTAGCAAACAGTGAAGAGGCTTTACAAGAATTTGCATACATACAAACTCAAAACGATGTTGATGCTTTTAACTTAAAGTATGGTGTTAATCTTATAATTCCTCCTGCACCACAAACTGCATAGGAGAAAATATGGCGTTAGAAGGCCTAAGAGGTTTTGAAGTATTCAGCGATGACGAAGACATCACCAGGGCTCGAGGAACTGATGCTGGTGTTACAGATTATCTTTTTGATATTCCTGTTGGAGCTGTAGCGGGTTTAAGTCAAGCTGTTAAAGGTCTTCTTCAATTAGGTGCAATGCCTATTGATTATCTTGCCAACACTGATTTACTTACAGGTATAGATGATATTTTTAATAAAATAACTCCAGAAACAGATACAGCTGTTGGAGATATTACATCGGTTCTTACTCAATTTGCTGTGCCTTATGGGGCTGCATTAAAAATTGCAGGGGGAATATCTAAATTAAAAGGTCTAAGCACAGCTACTAAATTAACTGCACCTGGTATGACCAGGGCATCTCAAGGTATGGAACTTGCAAAACGTGCAGGTTACTATGGAGGTATTGGTGGTATTACAGACTTTGCAGTATCTACTCCGGGAGATTTAGGAACTCTTTCTGATGTAGTAGGTTTAACAGAACAAACAGACTTTGAAGGTTTAAGTGGTAAAGAAAGAGCTGCTGAAACAATCAAAGGTAAATTAAAATTTGGTGCTGAAGGCACAGTTATAGGAGGTGGTGTTACTTTATTACCCGCTGCTGCTAGTGTTGGATTTAGATATGGAATCATACCCGCAGCTAAAACAGTTGGCTATGTAGGTGGTAAAGCTTTAAATGTAATTGATTATCCTTTGACTGGTGCAATTAATGCTATTGTCGGTAAAGGTGAAAAAAGCATAATACAAAAAGCCGTAAGTGAAGGTGGAGCTCTTGCACAAAAAGCTGGAGATAAGTTAGGATTAAGTGGTGATTGGAGACATGTCCCTGTAGATGGTGGTATGATTGATCAAATTAAAAGAGGTATAGTTAGAGTTAAAGATCAATTCGTAACAGATAGAGGATTAACTCCAGAATTAAGAAGTATGCAGATTGCTGCTAACAATGCTCTAGCAGGTAAGGAAAAAGTTTTAAAATCATTTGGATCTAAAATTCAAGAGATACAAGAAAATATAATTAAAGATTACAAAGTTAAATTTGATGATGGTGAGTCTTTACTTGCATTACAAATTGAAGCAAACAAAGTTAAAGATATATTAAAAGCTAAAACTGTAGGTGAAGTAGATGATATAATTGCTACTCTTGAAAAAGGTAAAGATAAAACAGTTGAAAGAGAACTGATTAAAAACATTAAAAAACTTAAACAAATAGTTGATAAAACAGATAATCAATACAAAATTTTTACAGGAGATATGGATTTAGCAAATGGAGCAGCTATGGATTTTGGTTTATATACTCAAAGAAGATTTGCTGCATTTAATAATAAAAAATTTAAATTTAATCCTTTGCTAGAAAACGATGCATTTGATTGGTTTAGAGCTGCAATAAAAAATAAAGAACCTGGTTTTGAAAATGTATTAAAGAATGCAGAAGACACGGCAGAAAGAATTGTTGCAACAAAAAATTTAAAAGGCGCAGAGAGATCTAAAGCTTTAACCACAGAAATAGATAAACAAGTAAATATATTAGCTAAAAATAAAATGTTAAACTTAAAACAATTAGCTATCAAAGGTAATGTAGAACCCAATAGTTTATTTTTTGGAATAGGAGAAGCGTTAGGTATGAGTAAAGAATTAGTAAAAGAGAAAGGATTACCTGATGCAATGAAAAAATTATTATCTATTGAAGACGGTAGAACTTTGGGTGAGTTAACTAAAGCAGGTAAAACAGTTGCTAAAGATGTTGAAACATTTAATCCTATGATTGCAGCTCTTGATGTTGTGCTAAATCAATCTAAACAAATGCATGGCAAAAAAGTTTTTGATGCAATGTTGAGAGAGGGTTTAGATTTACCTGGAAGAGCAGGTCTTATTTTAGATGAAGCAGCTATTGCAAGAAAAGGATTAGACACGGCTAAAGGATCTTTAGTAAATTTAAAAAATCTTAAAGAACCTGGAAGAAGACTTGATTTAGATGACGTATCTTCAACTAGTGAACTTTTTGATGGTAGATTTTTTGCAGCACCCGAAGTAGCCAATGCATTAATTGGAGCTAAAGAATTGACGGCTAGTTTATATGGATTACCTGGATACAAATCTTTAATGACTTTAAAAGCTGGAGCTCAAATATCTAAAACTATTTTATCACCAATGACACAAGTTAGAAACTTTACAACAGCTTCTTTTTTTCCATTAGCTAGTGGATTAATTGGAGGCAAGGTAGGTTTCAAAGATGCATGGAGATTAACAGCTGGAGATATATTTCAAGGAGCTAAAACTGATAAACAAAAACTTGCTAAAATAGAAAACCTTATTAATCGAGGAGTCATTGATCAAAACATTAACGTTCAAGAAATGAAACGTGTATTAGAAAAAGCCAAAGACGGTAAAATTACTTTTAATACTTTAATGAACACTAGAATTATGCAAAAGTTAACTGATGTTTATCAAGGTGCTGATAACTTTTGGAAAATATATTCTGATAATTTTTATCAAGGTGCATTAAAAACTGCTTTTGGAAATCCAGAAACTTTAATTAAAGGTAGTAAAGAATACGATAAATTTATGAATAATGTAGAGGACTGGTTTAGAGTAGTGGGAGGACAACGATTTATAAAAATGGACCCTTTAACAGGAGTAGAAAAAACACCGTTGCAGGCATTAGAAGAAGCTTCTGCTTATTTAGTGACTAATACCATTCCTACATATAGTAAAGTACCCGCAATAATTGAAAACATTAGAAACTTACCTTTAGGTAACTTTGTAGCTTTCCCTGCAGAAATTTTAAGAACAACCTCCAATATTATATCTATTGGCGCAAGAGAATTGACTAGCACTAATCCTTTTGTAAGACAGATGGGTGCAAGAAGATTAGTAGGTGTTTCAACTGTACTGGGTGGTATAGGCTTTACAGTTCAAAAAGGTGCACAATACATGACGGGTGTAGATGAAGAAATGATGAATGCGTTTCAAACTTCTTTTGCTCCGCCATACCAAAAAAACTCAACATTAGTTCCAGTGTCTGCTCCTGATGAAAATGGTAATTTTAAATATTATAATTTTTCATATTCTAATCCATATGATTCTTTAGTGGCTCCTGTTAATGGAATTATTGGAGCTTTTACAGAAGGTAGATTAAGAGAAGACAACGTCAGCTCTATAGTAATGAATGCATTATTTGGTGGATCAATAGATCCTAATAAAAGAAAAGGTGCTATTACAGAATTTTTAACTCCTTTTATATCAGAATCTATTGGTACTGAAAGAGCTTTTGATGTTACTGTTAGAGGCGGTAAAACTTCCGACGGTAAAATAATTTATTTTCCTCAAGATGATCCCGATGTAATTATATCTAAATCTTTACAACATATTTTTGGTGGATTAACTCCAGGCGCTGTAACTTCAGCAACAAGAATTTGGGATGGAGCAACAGGCAGATTTACAGATTACGGAACTCAAAGAGATGGTGTAGATGAAATAGTAGCTCTTATGTCTGGGGTTAGAGTAGAGGATGCAAAACCATTATCAAGTATGCCTTTTATATTAACATCATTTAATGGTGATAAAAAAAACATGAGAAGTAAGTTTGCAAGAAAAGCTTATTCTGCACGTACATCAGCAGAAGAAAAAATTGGAGCTTATGTACAATACACATTAGAGAATTTTGATTCTCAAAACAAATTATATTTAACTTTAAAAAATGCAGAAACGTTGGGAGTTAGTAAACTTAAACTACGAAAAATATTAGAAGAACGTTTAACTAAAACTGAATCTAAACTTTTGTTAAAGGGTATATTTAAGCCACCATCATATAGTGAAAATGCATTTAAATCTATTGAGAAAAGACTTAAAAAAGAAGACCCATTTGCAGGAATTAGAATAGGTAATGAAAATGATTTAGTCATGAATATCTATAGTGATCTTAGAAAAGATTTAAAAAAATATAAATTAGGTGGTTCTACCGATACTTTAAATGATGCAATAGATTCTATTTTAAGTCCTGATGTAGAAGAAGTTAGAGATTTAAGAAGTGATTTAGCAGCACCTACTGGAACTTTAATTACAGAAACACAAGCAGTATTACCAGTTGATCAAAACAAAAATACTGCTATAAATAATCAAGTAGTTTCAGCTGCTGTTCCTAACAGAACAACACCTGGAATATTTCAACAATATTTTCCAAGAGGAATATTTAGTTAATTATGGCAACTTTAAACGAACTCATAGCTCAACTAAACGCATCTACAGGTAACATTTTATCTGATGCAAGTAGATTAAATACTACTGCAGATAATATGAATCAAACCTTAGATGATATAGGTGTTCAAGAAATATCAGGAATTGCAGAGCTGCTACCAGACGAAAGACAGGATGTGTACAGACAAGAAATGCTACCCCCTAACACTCAACAAGTTATGGATAGTCCTTCTTATACGTTGCCTCAAGATTTTGATAGAGAAGGTCTACGAGAGTATATTAATCAAAATAATGCTGATCAAGGAGTAATGTCTCAAATAAAAAATGCTATAACCGGTTATATTAAATCAGGAGGTATTTTAGGAATTGGAACAAGTATTTTAGATGCTCTATCACCAGACATGGACCCAAGAACAAAAGCATTAAGAAATTTTTATGGGTATGATAACGTAGGTAGAGTACCACAAGATCAGTTAATGGCGGGATATAATCCTGTATCAGGAAGTGATCTTTTAAATAAAATGACATTTGGTTTAGTACCTGCAAAAAAATTTGGTCTACAAAACGCATATCAAAAAAGAATAGATACAATTAATAAAACATTAGCTAGAAAATATTCTGATGGTGACTACAGTGGCACTCAATTAGACGAAAGATTAAAAGCTTTACAAAATGCTAAAATACAAGAGTCTATGATGTTAGATCAAGTTAATCAAAATACAGCTTATCAAAATGATATAGGAAATAGTTATTCTGGAAGTTATAACCCTAGTGATGACACTTCTTATAGTGATCCATTTGATCCAGGAGGTGGGGAATAATGGCTAAAAAATCTGCATTAGAGAAAATAGAATCTCATGAAAAACTTTGCAGAATTATGCAGAAGCAAACATTCGAGCAGATAAAAGAAATGCAAGAAAGAATTAAAAGATTAGAGTATTGGATTGTCGGTGGCATGGGTGCAGTGCTGTTAACTTTATTAATGGATATGTTAAATTAACGACAAATACATCCATAAAAATTTCCACTACCATCATTCATAACATAAGTGTTAACAGGATAATCTTGATAAGTGGTAAGATGCAATCTAACTACATCACACAAATCAAAACAATCTACTTCAACCATTATTTTTATGTGTTCTAACATGGCTTTAGTAACAGCTACTAAACTATACACACCATCATTTAATATTATTAGATCCATTCCTTTAACTCTTCTCCCATAACTTCACTAGCTATATTAATTTTTTTACGTAAAGCTTTTACAATACGTTCGTCTACAGTTTTCTCAGCTATAATATCAATATAAGTCATCTTTCTTTTTTGACCAATACGATTTATTCTAGCCTCTGATTGAGTACGTTTCTCAAGATCGTAACCGTTAGAATAATAAATCATAACGTT
>Ga0208303_1001043_pt1 | contig 11213 bp, 9 predicted proteins | sample CB_VirMetaG_2_FD_184537 | JGI IMG/M metagenome (GOLD analysis project Ga0208303, IMG submission 184537) | Freshwater to marine saline gradient viral communities from Chesapeake Bay - CB_1504_2 Viral MetaG (SPAdes) (version 4) | ecosystem: Environmental > Aquatic > Marine > Coastal | place: USA... | reverse complement strand
AAATAGATGAGGATGGCAAATCTGAAATAATTGAAAGATACTAAGGAGGTCCTATGGTCGCCTTAAAAGATTTAAGTTCTTTAGGGGTTACAAACAAAAGTGTATCACTTAAACAAAACACACGAACTATACCTGAAGAAGAATACAGCGACATCTCTACACTAGAATCTGTATTTGCAGGTATTGCATCAGGACTTATAGAAATACCAAAAGGTTTATTTTCATTAGGTGCAAACATATACGACCTTACAAATGATACTAATAAAGCAGCTGAAGTAGAAAAATATTTTGATGATTTAACTACATTTGATGAAAAAGCAGAAGCAACAGGTGCAGGTAAAATTGCACAACTGTTAGTGAACGTTGGTGTACCAGGTGGTATTGCATTTAAATATGGAACTAAACTAGCTAACACTGCATTAAGATCTAAAAAGGCTGGTCAATACTTTGTTGCTAATAATCCTAATGTTAAAAAGGTTGCTAAGAAAGCATTAGATTTAAATGCTAAAGGTAAGACTGCTAGATTTATTGCAGGAGCTGCAGCAGGCGGTGGCGCTGAAGGAGTTTTTGTTGGTGATGTAGAAGAAGCAGGAACTTTTGGAGATCTATTAGGTGGTCCTACAGAATTATCTAGAGATGAAGAATATGATCCACAAAGAGAAGTAATAAATAGAATTAAATTTGGTACAGAAGGTGCATTGTTCACAGGATTAATTGGTGGTGTTGGTGCAACTATTAAAAAATTAGCAACTCGATCAAGAGATTTAAGATACAGTAATAATAAAATAGATAGAGTTTTAGATAAAGCGGCCAGTAAGTTTAGAGCAAGAGGCGGTAAAACTCAAGAGTTTTTTGAAGCGGAAAGAGAATCAATTGGATTACGTGCAGCAGATGTTAATCTTGCACAAAACATATCAAGAAGTATTGATAAAAATATAGATAAAGTATTCAGACCATTAAAAACAGTATTCAATAAACAAACTGCACAAGCAAGAAATGAAACATTAGAAAAATTAAATGATGCATTATTATCAGGTAAACCGGATGTATCTGGAGCAGGTAAAGTTGTTTTTGGAAATATGGATGCTACAAAAGTAGCTGCAGCTAAAAAAATATTAAAAGACAATGGTGCAAGTGAAGCGGTTATAAAAGAAATATTTGATGATTTAGATACTATGAGATCAGGGTGGGGAGATATGTTCTCTGCACTTGGAACTAAAATGGATCCAGATTCTGTAAAAGAGTTTACTTCTTTGTTTGGCAAAAAATTTAAAAACTATTTAGGATCAACTTATGAAATATTTCAAAATAAATCTTTATTACCTTTTTTAAATTATAAACCATCAGAAGAAACTATGAATGCTGCTATCACTATGATGAAAAATGTAGCAAAACAAAATGGTAAAAATTTAACTACAGAACAAGCAGAATATTATGTAAATAGAATGTTAAAGTCTGCAAGATTACCAAAAGGATTTAAAATGGATAAACCTGCAGATCCTATATTTCAAATACCTGATTTTTTTGTAGGTAAAACTGTATTAGATGATGCTGTAACGGATAGAGGATTTACTTCTTTAGCATCAATGGATGTAGCTAATAGAAAAGTTATAGAAGATTTATTAGGTAAACAAAAAAATGTATTACAAACTATACTTGGTGGTACAGGTAGAATATCTTTGGTAACCAGAAGAAATGAATTGTTTCAAGATTTAGTTAGCCGTTCTGATGAATTAATTAAAAAAGGTAAAAGAGGAATGTTTTATGAAACTGAGGAAGAAGCATTAAGTGCTTTAGGTCCTTATATTCGTAAAATAGAAGCAGATAAATTAGATCCAGGTAGAAGATTTGAAGCTGGAGTTACCAATCCTATAGCTGGTAAATATACAATTAATGAAATAGCAGATGCCTTAGAACAAACATCTAATTCATTTTTAAATGATAGTATTGTAGGTAAACTATACTCTAATTTAATTTTATATCCAAAAGCTACTTCACAGATTGCTAAAACAGTATTAGCACCGGTTACTCATATGCGTAACTTCGTTAGTGCAAGTTTCTTTGCTTTTGCAAATGGTGTGTTACCAAATGCCGATAACATTGGACAAGCGTACAGAGCTTTACAAGTATCATTACCGGGCGCAAGATCAGCAGATGATTTATATAGAAAACTATTAAGACTAGGTGTGGTAAATTCTAACGTTAGATTAGGAGATTTGCGTGCACTGTTAAAAGATGTAGACTTTGGTTCTACAATGACTGCGGATAAAGGTATGAGATTATTGCTAAAACCATTACAAAAAATAACTAAAGCATCACAAGACTTTTATACAGCTGAAGATGACTTTTGGAAAATAGCATCGTGGGGCGCGGAGCGTTCTAGACTTGCCAGTGCGTATGAAAAATATGGTATAAAAAGAACAGCACAAGAATTAGATGAAGAAGCAGCTGGTATTGTAAGAAATAATATACCTAACTATGATTATGTATCTGACTTTGTAAAAGGACTTAGAAAATTACCTGTTGGAAACTTTGTATCTTTCCCAGCAGAAATACTAAGAACAAGTACAAATATTGTAAGACGAGCATTACAAGAAATAAATTATAAAACAACTGTTGATGGTAAAGAAGTAAGACCTTTAGCATCAATAGGATATAGAAGATTATTTGGTTTAACAACTACAGCTGCAGCTGTACCTTATGCAACAATGGAAGCTAGTAGAGCAATCTATGATGTATCAAGAGATGAGTTTGAAGCAGTAAGAAGATATGTTGCACCGTGGTCTAAGAACTCAACTTTATTTGTTCAAAAAGATGACGAAGGTAATTTTAAATATGTAGATGTAAGTCACGCAAATGCATACGATACAATTGTAAGACCATTACAAAATGTAATCAATGCAGTTGAAGCAGGTGAAAAAGATCAAGATGGTATTATGGATGACTTTATATTGGGAGCTATCAATGCAACAAAAGAACTAGGTCAACCGTTTGTAAGTGAAGCAATATGGACAGAAGCATTAACAGATTTATTTGTAAGAGGTGGTAGAACTAGAGAAGGATCACAAGTATTTAATGAACAAGATGCACCTGGAACTAAATTTCAAAAAGCTATTGCACATTTAGTTAAAGCGCAAGCACCATTAAACTATCAACAATTACAAAGATTAGACTTAGCAATCAAGCCTGTCGATGTATTACAAAAAGGTAAGTATGATAAATATGGACAAACTTATGAATTAGGTCCTGAGCTTGCAGGGTTTGTTGGATTACGTTCTGTAAAAGTAGATCCTGAAAGAGCATTAAACTTTAAGATTGCTGAGTATCAATCAGGAGTCAGAAACTCTAGACAATTATTTACAAGAGAAACTTTAAGAGGTGGACCAGTTACACCTAAAGAAATTGTAGATGCATATCTTAATGCTAATAGAGCTTTGTTTGGTGTTAACAAAACTATGTATGAAGATATGAAAGCAGCTAAACTTTTAAATTTATCAGAAGATAGTCTTGCTAAAAGTTTCTTAGATAGAGGTGTTGGTAAAAAAAGTTATGGTGCATTGAATGAAGCTATTTTTAGACCATTAAATATATCAGTAGATGTACAAAAAGTGTTTCAAGAAAATGCAGAAAAATTAGGTGTACCTAATCCTTTTGAACAAGCAGCAGATGCTATATTTAGTATTAGAGATAAGTTAATGAATGTACCTTTAACAGAAGAAAAAATACCAGAACTTATAAATCCATTTGATGCAGTACAAGATACAATGCAACAAATACAAGGAAATATAGGTTTACCACCTATGCCTGATCCTCAAATAGTTGGTCAAGCAGGACAGTTTCAATTACCTGGTGCAGTAACAGGAGTTGGCGCTAATTTTAACAATTTAACTACTGCACAAAAGATTGATTTACTCGATAAGTTAGGTAGAATATAACAATGAGCATACAACCTAAAAATGTTAGAGAACATATCGTAGCTTTATATGGACACATTACCGGTGTCAAAAAAGATTTATATCAAATAAAAAATAATCATTTAAAACATATGCACGATGACATCGAGAAATTGGGCGGTAAGATAGATAAGATCTATTGGGTTCTCTTGGCGGCTGTGGGTACGGTCGCAATGTCTCTATTAATGGAAATTTTTATAAAATAAAAAAATGAACCTTTCCCGTAATTTTACTCTACAAGAGTTAATTAAATCGGATACTGCTGTACGATTAGGCGTCGATAACAATCCTAATGCCAATCAAATTGAAAAATTAAAATTACTGTGTGAAAATATTTTGCAGCCGGTACGTGATCATTTTGGTCCAGTAACCATTACCTCGGGGTTTAGGAGTCCAGACTTATGTCTAAAAATAGGTAGTTCAATTAATTCACAACATACTAAAGCAGAAGCAGCTGACTTCGAATGTATGGGTAAAGACAATGCAGAAGTTGCGGACTGGATTTATAAAAACCTTGACTATGATCAAATGATTTTAGAATACTATGTTCCAGGTGAACCTAATAGTGGGTGGGTACATTGTAGTTATGTATCTGAAAATCCACGTAAACAATTTTTAAGAGCTTATAAAGATGAGGATAAAAAAACAAAATATAAACCTATAATAGGTAAAGCAGTCGATTTAGTTTAGATCCATTCTTTTAATTCTTCACCAAGGACTTCAGATGCAATATCTATTTTCTTTCTCAAAGCTTTTACAATTTTTTCATCAACTGTTTTTTCAGCTATCATATCGATATATGTTACAGATTTCTTCTGTCCAATACGATGTGCTCTGTCTTCTGATTGTAATCTTTTCTCAAGATCATATCCATTTGAATAATAGATAACTGTATTAGCTGCAGTAAGTGTAATACCATAACCACCTGTTTGTGGATTACCTATAAAAAATCTACACTCATCATCATTTTGAAATCTTTCAATAGCTTCTTGTCTATCATCAGTATGAGTTTTACCATAATAAGTAACAACAGATTTTTCACCAAATTCTTTTGAAATAGCTTTTTGTATTTGTTCTACATCATAAATATAGTTAGCCCAAATAATTGCTTTACCTTCTGTTTCATCTAGTATTGATAATAAATCTTTTACACGATTACTTTTAACTTCTTGTACTTCATCATTATCATCTTTGAAGTGACCACATATAATTTGATTTAATCTCATCATTTGAGTTAGTACGTGTGGTGCAGTGGCTTTCTTACCATTTAATTCTGCAAGAGCCATTTGTTTCATTGTTGCATATAATTTTGTTTGTTCTGGTGTAAGCTCAACATATCTTTTTTGATATATTTTTTCAGGTAGATCTAAACAATCTTCTTTTAATACTCTGTACGAAAATGGTTCTAACTTCATTGATAACTCCTCTAAGTTTTTATAATGTTTAACAATTTCAACTCTAAATCCACCAAATCGTGCATTCATCAATTCAGCATATCTTGATCTAAAAGCATAGTAAGAACTAAACCCTAACAATTCAGGATCTAAAAAATTACATTGCATATACAAATCTAATGGTGATTTAGTTACCGGTGATCCTGTAAGTATTCTTCTATATTTTGCATAAGAAGATAAACCAATAATCGCTTTTGTTCTTTGTGCTTTAGGATTTTTAATTGTAGTAGACTCATCAATTGCCATCATAGTTTTATGACAATTTAAAAATCGTGATGCAAACTCCACACCTTTTTTAGTTGAGAATGCTTCAACATTCATAACTAAAATATGTAAATCAAAACCAGGTTTAAATACTTGATTAAGTTCTTTTTGTTTTTTGGCTGAAGTTGAAGGATCCCATAATACACTAATTGGTTTAATATGTGAAGCTAAATGATTTGGTATTTCTTGCGAAATCCAGTTTCTATAAACACCTTTTGGTGCTATAATTAATGCCCCATTTATTTCACCATTATCATAAAGCATAGAAATATTATCTACTAATACTTTAGATTTACCTGTACCCATTTCCATAAAATATGCAAATGCAGTTTTATTATATGACCTTTCTAAAGCCTCAAGTTGATGCTCATAAGGTTTAGTTTTATACCTATAATGTTCTACCATAATTTTATTTTTATCTTTCTATTGACAAACAATATAGTGTAAATTATATAGTTGTCAAGAAATAGAAATTTATGAAAAACAGAATTTTTGAATTATATAAACCAAAAAGTTTAGAAGAGTTTAAAACTTTTTATAAAGAAAATCCTGATGAAAATTTTGTATATGTGTTGCAGCATCCTGCACCAAGTATAAATATTTTGTCAGCATCTGATTTTGGTTATTTAGTTATTTGTAGACCAAGATTAGATAATATTTATATGAGTCCTGCTCCTTACATTCAAACAATGAAAAAATGTTTACAAGATGTAAGACCACAAGATTACATTTTATTGATTGGAGATCCTGCAATCATTGGGGTATCTTCTGCAATAATTAGTGATACTACAAATGGACAATTTAAAATGTTGAAATGGGATAGAAATGAAAGTAGATACTATCCGTTAGAATTTAATTTATACAAGAAAGGATAAATATGAGTGATATAAAAGATATGATGTTTGAAGACAGTAAGGATTTATTAGATGAAATAGATTCTAATGATATTTCTGAACAGTGTATTAAACTAAAAAAATTAGAAGATAAAATTCTTGAAAAAGAAAAAGAGTTAAAAGAACTCAAAGATGAATCAGATAGAATTAGTTCTCAAGTGATACCTGAACTTATGCAAGAACAAGGTTTATCACAATTGAAACTTGCTGACGGTAGTGCAGTTACAGTTGCAAAAACTTATAACTGTACAGTTAACAAAGAACAAATAGAGTCAGCGTATAAATGGCTTCGAGACAATGAACTAGGTGATCTTATTAAAAATGAGGTTGCTGTTAGTTTTGGTGTTGGCGAAGATAACAAGGCGCAGCGTTTGCTAGACCTTGCGGCTGAAAATGGCTATCAACCTTCTACTAAGACAAAAGTAGAACCGATGGTATTGAAGGCCCTTTACAGGGAGCGTATCGAGTCCGGGCTCGATATGCCCTCTGATCTTTTTAATTTATTTATAAAAGATAAAACTAAAATAACTCGGAAATAATAATGGAGGAAACGACAATGGCTACTGAAATGATGGCTAATGGAAAAGACAAGTCTTTAGACTTGTTCAAAGACGACCTAGATAAAGGTTTTGAGAATATGACAACTGATGATATGCAGTTGCCATTCATCAGAATACTAGGTCAACTATCACCGCAAATAACTAAAGGTGATGCGAAGTATATCGAAGGTGCTCAATCGGGTATGATATACAACACAGTCACTAACGAGTTGTATGATGGTGAAAAGGGTATTGAAGTTGTACCCTGCTATTACAAAAAAGAGTTTGTAGAATGGAGAGACAGAGGCGATGGACCTGGTGCACCAGTTGCGGTACATCAACCAGACTCTGCAATCATTGCTACAGGTAAAAGAGAAGGATCTAAGATTAGATTACCAAACGGTAACTATCTTGAAGAGACTGCATCTTACTTTGTAATGGTAAAAACAAAGAGTGGGGCTATGACACCTGCATTGATTACGATGAAGTCAACACAATTGACTGTAAGTAAGAAGTGGAACTCTATGATGAAGTCAGTTCAAATAGAAGTGAACGGACAATATCGTAGACCACCAATGAATGGTGTAGTTTACCGATTGAAGTCAAACCTACAAAAGAACGATAAAGGTTCTTGGTATGGTTGGAGTGTAACTCAAGATAGAATATTAGGTAATGAAGATAAAAATCTTTACTTAGATTCTAAAAAGTTTGCTTCAAGTATTCAAACTGGTGACGTGCAAACAAAGCATAGTGAAGAAGAGTCAGCTAAAACTCCGTTTTAGTTGTTGTGGGGCCTTCGGGCCCCATAAAAAATAAGGATAGAAATGATAGAGAAATTTAGAAATATATTTGAAGGATTAGATAGCGCGTACGGTCAATATATAAAAGGGGATCGTGGATCGAATGGCAAACAAGGCGGTAAAGCTTTTATCGTACGTAAAGAAGTTTCAGAACAATTATGGGTAGATCACCTACAAGGTAAAGAACCTGCTTTAGGAATTATTCCAATTAACAAAGACAATAAATGTAAATGGGGATGTATAGATATTGATGATTATAATTTAAATCACAAAGAATTAATTAATAATATAAGACAAAATAAATTTCCACTAATTGTATTTAGATCTAAATCTGGTGGTGCACACGTATTTTTATTTATGAAAGAATTTACTAGTGCACAGATAATACAAGACTATTTAAAAAAAGTTTCTAAAGTTTTAGATAAAGAAGGTTGTGAAATATTTCCGAAACAAACTGAAATATTGATTGATCGTGGTGACATAGGTAATTTTTTAAATTTACCATACCACAATGGAGATAAAAGTTTACGATATGCAATTGATGATGAAGGTAATGCAGCAGATATAAATAAATTCTTTTCAATGTATGAACAGTATTCTTGTACTGAAGAACAAATTGCAGATGTAAAAATAGAAACACCTAAGAAAAAAGAAACGTTTGAACAAGGACCACCTTGTTTAAATACTTTAGCAGAAACAGGTTTTGGTGAAGGTGGTAGAAATAATGCATTATTTAATATTGGAGTATTTTTTAAAAAAGCAGATCCAGATAAATGGGAAGATTTATTAGAAGAGGCTAATGTAAAATTTATGAATCCACCTTTAAAATCATCAGAAGTACAAGGTGTAATAAAATCATTAAATAAAAAAGGTTATGATAAATACAGATGTAAAGAACCACCTATAAATGGTGTATGTAAATCTGCAATCTGTAGAACTAAAAGATATGGTGTGGGTTTTGATGACGAACATATGCCAGAGCTACATAGTTTAACAAAATTTAATTCTAAACCACCACAATGGTTTTTAACAATCGGTAATGAAAGTAAAAGTCCAAGAATAGAATTAACAACAGAACAATTATATTCACCAGTAGAATTTGCAAAAGCGTGTTTAGATCAAGCAAACTTAATTATACCAAATGTAAAAGCACAAGATTGGAGACAACTATTTTTAAAACCTTTAATACAAAATGTAATTACTAATGAACCTTTAGAATCATTAGATAACACTACACAGTTATCGTCTTTAATATTTGAATTTACTACTAATAGATCTAAAGCAAGAACTAAAGAAGATATTTTAAATAAAACTGCCTGGACAGATGATCAAAATGAATACACTTATTTTAGGATGTCTGACTTTTATTCTTTTGCAAAAAGAAATAATTGGGAACTTGATAAAACTAAAACAGGTAATTTAATTAAACAACTAAAAGAATTTGTAGGTGAACCTAGAATGGAATTAAAAAACTCTAGACCAAGAGTGATACAAATAAAAACTATGAAACCATTAGAAGCAGCTACAAGTAAGAAAACTTATGTTGAGGAGCACTTTTAATGTATGACAAAGATATTGCACCAAATTGGCATTTGAGATTTAGATTAAAGATAGAAGAATTAACAAAGGAAAACGAAAAACTTAAAACAAAAAATAGTATATTAGAAAGGAAACTAAAGAAATATGAAGACAATAATATTAGGACCACCGGGAACAGGCAAGACAACAACCTTGTTAGATCTAGTGGATGATTTTTTAGCAAGTGGAATTAAACCAAATAAAATAGGATACTTTTCTTTTACTAGAAAAGCAGCAAACGAAGCGATTGAAAGAGCATCTGAAAGATTTCAATTAGATCCTAAAAAAGAATTAATTCATTTTAGAACTCTACATTCTATGGCATTTAGATTATTAGGTGCTAATAAAGATCGTATGATGCAAATTAATGATTACAAAGAGTTTGGTAATCTTTGTGGTATACCTATTCGTAAAGCAGCTTATTCTCAAGATGATGGTATCTTTGATTCTGATAATGAATATTTAAAAATTATAAACAATGCTAGAGTTAAAAATATATCTGTATTGGAAGAGTATGATAAGAATGTACATAATCTAGATATAGAAAGAAATACTTTAGTCTTAATAGACCAAGAATTAACAAAGTTTAAAAAAGAAAGAGGAATGAAAGATTTTACTGATTTAATTATAGACTTTGTACAAAAAGATTTAGCACCAAGTTTAGATGTTTTATTTATTGATGAAGCTCAAGATTTATCATTAATACAATGGCAGATGGTGAAGGCAATGTGGAAAAAAGCAAAGAAAACTTATATTGCAGGTGATGATGACCAGGCAATATTTAAGTGGGCTGGTGCTGATATATCACACTTTATTGCATTAAAAAACGAAGTTGATAATATTAAAGTATTGGATCAATCACACCGTATACCTGGTGGACCTATACACGAATTATCACAAAGAATTATTTCTAAAATTAGCGATAGATACGAAAAAGAATATAAGCCAAGAGAAGAAGAGGGAATATTAGAATATTATACGGATCTGACACAAGTTGATATGTCACGTGGTCAATGGCTTGTTTTATCTTCTGCAAACTATTTTTTAGAAGACGTAAAAGATTTGTGTGAATTGCAAGGATGGTATTTTTCACATCGTGGAAAAAATTCAATTTCATTAGAATTACTTTTAGCTATCAATAATTGGGAAAAGTGGCGAAAAGGTGGCGATCTATCTTATCTTGAAATTAAAAATATTTATAAATTTTTAGGACCATCAGTAACACCAGGATATAATTCTGGAAGAACTTTAAGATCAGATGAAAGATACACAATTGATGATTGCAAAAACGATCACGGTCTGTTAAATAGTGATGTATGGTTTGATAGTTTTAAAAAATTATCAAATAGTGAGGAGAACTACATAAGAAATATGTTGGCAAAAGGTGAAAAGATAAATCAAAATCCTAGAATTAGTTTGTCTACTATACACGCAGCTAAAGGTGGTGAATGTGATAATGTTTTAATATTACCTGATCTATCTAATTCTGCTGTTAAATCTTATGATAATGATCCTGATGAAACACATAGACTTTTTTATGTTGGTGTAACACGAGCAAAGAAAAGTTTACATATTGTTGAACCAAGAAATACCGATAAGGCTTATATACTATGAACTGTTGGCACTGTAATACAAAACTAATATGGGGTGGTGATCACGATATATCTGATGAAGATGATTTTTATCAATTAGTGACAAATTTTTCTTGTCCTAAATGTAAAGCAATCGTTGA
>Ga0208303_1001040_pt1 | contig 11223 bp, 18 predicted proteins | sample CB_VirMetaG_2_FD_184537 | JGI IMG/M metagenome (GOLD analysis project Ga0208303, IMG submission 184537) | Freshwater to marine saline gradient viral communities from Chesapeake Bay - CB_1504_2 Viral MetaG (SPAdes) (version 4) | ecosystem: Environmental > Aquatic > Marine > Coastal | place: USA... | reverse complement strand
CTAACTCAACTACTTTTGTTAAGTCAACGTTAGATAAAACTTTGGACATTTCATTATATTTAGCTTCGTCAATGTCCTCAAACGGAGCTTGAGTATAAGTACCACCGTTGTAAGGCAATACTGATAAACCATTGTAATGATTTCTGTTTTCCCACATCCACTCACCAGCAGCATCCCACTCATCTTCTTTCAAAGATATAGTGGCTGATACATTGTGAGAGTTAGAACCAACTCTGTGACCAGGCTTAACCCATTCGGTTGCTACACGTTTCACTCTTTCAAGAGTATCAAACGGCGATTCAGTTCTAAGTATTGAACCTTCAGGGGCTTTTTGAGGTACAGAAATAACCGCAGTATCATGAGGTCTGAAAAACTCATCTTCAATTAACTCTGGGTGGTTAACATTTAGATATGTGTATATAGCCTCGTTTTTCCCTACGCGCATTCTACGGACATAATAATCATTATGCCATGCGTGAATACCAGATGAAGTTCCTAGTACCAGAGATGTTGTCCCTGCAGGCTTAACGGTTGTAGATCTAGCGCTCTTGTTTATCCCTAGGATTTTCGCTACTCTTGCGTTCTCCTTCTTTACGATATTTGCAGCGGCCTTCATATCCATTTGGAGCACAGCGGCACTCCCGATTCCTGTCATTGACACACCTATAAGAGCGTCTTTCTCTGTTGTTTCTCTCCATATTTCTCTTAGATAATGAAAGTCAGTGTAGCTAGCTTGAAGTGTACCAATAAACGCGGCAGCTTTAACTCTAGCATTAAAATCATCTTGGTCAACTACATCAGATACATTAACCTCACAAAGGTTACAAAACTGAAACGGACGCAAAGCTATTTCGCAGCATGGATTAGTTCCCCAGTCTTTATCATTGTTTAAATAAATACCAGGTTCACCAGCGTTAGATAGTTCAACACGTTTCCATAGATCCATAAAAAACTGTTTAGTAATTTTATGTCTCATTAATACAGCAGAGTTGTTAGCTCTACCACGTTGTGGGTTAGTTTCCCACCAGTCACCAGACTTACATGAAATCATTTCATCATCTGCAGCAGAGAACAAACTAATAAGAGCTGCGCGACGGATGCCGCCAGCCAAAACAGCGTCAGCAATGTGGCAAATAATATCGTGAGTTTCAAGCGGGGTGAGTTTTGTTCCATCTTCTTTTCCATTTAATATACCTTCAATTTTAATTAAACACTCTTTTAATGGCTGAGGCCCTGGAGCTTTACCACCAGACGTTACAAGTCTAGAGCCTTTTGGTCTAATGTCGGTATAATCAAATAATATTTTAGATGTACGCTTTTCACCAAGATAAGACTTAACTAAAACTTTAACTGCATCCGACCAACCTTCAATGCTATCGCCAATAACGAAACGACGCTCACGCTTTTTAAATGGTTTAATGATTGCTGGTAGGTTTTTAATGTGATGATTTTGTACTGAGTAGCCAACGCCACAACCAGACAAAAGCAAAAACATTATCTCACTAAAAGCATCAATACTATCAGCAGGAAGGTATGAACAATTATATAACCTGTTAGGAGATATTTCGATTGGCTTGCCAGCAAACTGTAGCGATCGCATGCTCGGTAAAACTTTCTTAGCATAGACATGATTGTACGCTTCATCTATTTCATTTGTTAAATTAGGATATTTTTTTTTATGCATTGCTATATTACGGTCCACAAGCTCTTCCCAAGTTTCCCGGCGGTTAAGCTCGGGAATATACTTGGCATACTTCATGTGAACAGTAATATCCGATAGGATGTTGTTGTTCATTGAGTGTTATTTATAAATAGTTAAACATATGTCGAAACAACCTAAGTATAAAACATGGTTATTTCTTGATTTTTCCTGGTATGTTCTCATACCAAATAATATTCCGGGGAAGGCTCCGATACTTAATTCCCATTCTTTCATTTTGATTGATTTTGGATTAATTTAATAGTTTCGTCGCAGTCCTTTTGGTTTTGAGGTTTATATAAAGTTACATGCGGTAAATTTTCTTTTACGTACTTTTTAAACATTTTCCATCGCATTGGAAAACTTTCGTTCGCACGACCTTTACATTCAATAATAAAATCACTACCAATAAAGTCTGGTGTGTATTTTACTGACTGTATAGACTTGTTACCTCTGTTTTTATATTCGCCTTTACCATTAGCTTGCTTTTCGTAACAGTCGAGATTAAAGTCAAAGCCCTCTTGCAAGACGTAAGTTTCACCTTCGTATGCAGCTTTGATCTTTGCTTTTTTCAGTGCCAGATACATATATCTCTCTAGCCCTGAAGCAAAGTTAATCCCATCCTGTCTTACGCGCTTAGCTACGACTGGACCTCGTTTTCTAGAACGTTTCTTCATCATCACTAAACTTGTCAATTAAGGCTTGTTCGGATAAATCACGAAGTTCTTCGCGTGCTGTTTGAATATATAAGATTGCATCCATTAATTCTTCTTGCACGTCTTTTAAATAGCCCTGTAGGCTTTTTAAACCAAGACTACGTTCGTCGTTTAATGTTCGACCGTATTTTTCGTAGCCAACGTCAGAACGTCTTACAAACTCTTTGCAAACGTTTTGAACTACAGGGTCTCTAAATTTAAAGTTTTGCTCTGTCATATTAATTTCTTGTTTTTCTACCAAACTCAGTTATAGGCGTGTCTTTAACAAACGTGCCGTTAATCATTTTACCTTTACGCTTTGAAATAACATTGTAAGCTTGCTGTATACATTCTTCAATTGGCACGCCAACTAATTCAGCTAGATTAGTTAATACAACAACAGCATCACCAATACCATCGATAATCTCATTTGTATCTTCTTTTAACAAAGCTCTACCAATTTCTCCAGTCTCTTCCATTAATTTGATGTACTGTGTTTTAGGATCGCCTTTGTCATACAAGCCGCGTTCGTTTGCCCACTCTCTAATACAGTCAAATAAAGACTCATCACACTGTTCACATTTTGCTGCTGATTTATTAAAAAGTCTTTTATTTATTTTATCAATTAATTCTTGTTGGTCATTTTCAATTTCAGCCGGATGAGTTGTTCCAATAGTTATATTTCTATGTGGATCATGGTCATAATACTTTGCCATAGCTTTATTGTATACGTAGCATCGATCTTTATTATACATAGATGTATTTACATTACCCATTATCCAGTTTATAGTCTGTGGCGTTATTGTAAATATACCATGATCAGTTTGCCATTCCATACCAAGCTCATCCATTAATTGACCTTTCAATTTATCTACTGGGCACGGAAAGGTAGTCGTCGCCTCTGTTACATTTATTTTCATATTGTTTAACTGTTTATTATTGTTATTAAAAAGATCTTTATAAAGCCTTGCGTCAACCTTATAACCAAACTTTCTTTGAAGTTCTATTTCAAGATTAGATATACGAGATATATCTTCATCCATTGCTAAAACTTCAAACTCATCCCAGTCATAACCTTGTTGACGTACAACTCTATTTTCCACGTCGTTTGTTACCCCGATCTTTTTACCGGGTATGTGGTATAAAAAATACATCATAAGTGATAGTTTCTAGTTTGCTCGTCAGGCAACTTGTCATTATACAAGTGTAAGTTGTGAGCAAAATGATAATAAGTTCCGAGCTTATATCCTGTCTCGTAAGCAACTAACATCTGAAGGTTTGAGAATTGATATTGATCATTACAGAAACCATACCAGAGATCGTTAGAACGCATTATAACAGACATATTAAGCCTTTCATTTAATACTGTAAACTGAACAGCATAAGTGCAAGGTGTATCTTTAGAATATTCAGCTATTTCCTTGCCATCATATATGCTTATTGCTGCTTGTCTAGTATTAGGATTATCTCTTAGCATGTTAATAACTCTTTCTAACTGGTAGTTTCTTTTCCATTGCCAACCATAATTTGAATTAACATCGCCATCAGCGTCGGCCATACGTTTCCATATAGCCGGAACTTTACCGTAAAGCTCACCGAGCTTAGAAACGTTACGATCACCAGACAAATACCATTGCCATTCAGCTTCAGCATATTCTTGAGACCAGTTACGTTTTATTTGGCCGCTGTGTATAGCATTGTGCGCTGGAAACTTTATTTCAAAACCTACGTTGAACAAAGCTTTAGTACCTGCGAAATCTACGCCATCACGAACTATACGCCAGTATAAAGCGTGGAAGGCATTGTCAGCCGTTTGAAAGCTATGCATAAATATCACCTTTAATGTTATACCAACTCGGTAAGTCAAGAGTGCTAACTCTTTTGGTAAGAATTTTAGTTTTGCCGTGCGTAGTAATTGCTACGGTATTATTGTCTAGGACTTTTATTATATTTGTCATAATAGTAATTATAATATTCTAATTGTTTAATTAATACTTCGTCTTTTCTAAAACTTGGACTAAAGCTTGATTTACCTTTAATAACAATTTCTATACAGAAATCGTAACCACCTGATTCATATTTTTTAGCTGGTATAACACAACAGGATATACCACTATTAATACACCAAGAAATTTTATGATAATCTTCTCTAGACCAAGGATAAAAGCCGGGCTTAAATGGTCTACGCTTAGCCATTACGCTTCCCAAGGCATTGGCTCAGATTCAGCCATAGAATCAGGAGCTGGTAAAAAGCTACCGGAACGTGGTTCCCACTTGAAGTGTGCTTCAGCACCGTTTTCACCAAGGTTTTGAAACTTAACTTTTAAGACTTTAGCCTTAACAGTTTTAGCCTCATAGTCTCTGTGAACTAATAAACCGTGATAACTAGCATCGTACCATTCACCACCACCTTTAATGTTGTACATTGTTGGCTCTTCGATTTTACCATCTTGGCCTTTGTACATTTTAGTAGGGTGAGCTACAACAATAACTAATACATCAAACTTTTTAGCGAACACTTCAATCTTCTGCAAATATTCAAGCGTATAACGGTTAACATCATCAGAGCTAGCGTTAACATCTCTAACCTTATTAAATGGATCGATAACAAGGCATTTGATACCTTTACGCTTTACAAGCTCAGCGCCTTTGCGCAATACAGCTTCAAGCGAGTATTTATCCATATCAATAAAATAAAAGTTGTCGTTAACGTGATCAGCAACTTGATTCCATTTGTTACCGCCAATATCACCGGGAGATGGCATATCCATCCAGACTTTACGCATCAACTTGTGTGCGTGTAAAAACGTTGGTTGATTTTCAGGGGACGCAAAAGCAGTCTTCCAACCATAGTTCTTATTATAACCTACACACATTTGGTCAACAAAATCAGACTTACCAGAGCTAGGTATACCAGTAACAGTAATAAACTGGGATGTGTATGTAGAAAAGATTTTATCGAAATTTTCGATACCAATTTGAAACCCTGGTTTAAAACCGTTTTTAACAAAGTCTTGTAATTCATCTTCTATATCTCTTAATGTTGAAACGCCTTCAAGCGGCACAGGTTTTACGCTCTTTATAACATCACGTAGTTTTGCAGCGCCATACTTAACTAAATAATCGTTCGCGTCTTTACAATCCTCGAAGTCGACTAAAAAACAAACTTCAGCACCAAGACGTCGTATAAACTCTTGCTTGAGTGCCTGACCAGGCTCATCAGCATCAACTGCTAATATAACCTTTTCTTTGTCTTCAAAATAATCGATGCAATTATCTAAATAATCGAGGTTGTTCGAATTTAACGTAGCACCGTTTGGTACAGATATTACGTTTTTAATTCCCGCTTCGTGCATTGCAAGCACGTCCATTTCACCTTCAACTATAATACAAGAATCATAACCGACAATACTGTTGATATTGTAAAAGACTTTTTCTGCACCTTTGTACAGCTTAAAGTTTTTACGACCATCTCTGTATTTAACGTTTATGAGTTGATCACCCATAAAATAGTTGAACTGAATGGTATTCTCTGACTTACCTGTCTGAGGCATAAACTCAGGACCCTCAGTTACCTGAAGATCCTGTAGAGTTTGTTTTGAAATACCTCTGTTTGCAAACCAGTCAACAACTTTAGAATCAGGTATTGTAACCGCAACCTCATGCTGAGGTCGAACATAGACTTTATCGCTAGAGCCTTTACGCTGATAAGTATGTAGTTGAAAACTAGTATCACAGTTGTGACAAGTGCCGAGACCACGTTCCCAATCATAAGAAGCGCATTTAGCTTTCTTGTTTTCGGGTTTTCTAGTGTGGGAGCACAAAGGGCATACGCCCTGTGTTTTCCCAACTTCTAGATCGTGCTGATTGAACGTGTCAATCGCATATCCATTGATCTCTCTATTTTCTACATTCATTTATTAAAATGGTAAGTCGCCATCATCAACTGCCGCTGGAGCTGGAGCAGCTTGTACATTATCGCGTGGTACTGTATCGACATTATTGCCGTTTGTCCATACAACTTTAACATTACCTAAGTATGTTTTAGCTGTTTTAGCGTCACGCTCTTCTTTAGTTTGTTCTACAATCACTGGACCTTGATTGCCGAACTGATCTGGTTCATCGTTTAGGGTAATCGATATAGGTAAGTATTTACCTTTTTTACCGTTGATGATTTTGTCCTTTGGAATCTCATTGAGATTGATGGACGCTTTAATAATACTTGCCATAATTTACGAATTAATTAAGTTAACTAAGTTTCTGCATTGATTTACACTAGCACCAGTTACTCTTCTAAAGTTATCAAATGATTTGTGGTACGGGTGTAATCCGTCGCTAGATGTTCTAGAGAAATAAAAGTTATCATTGTTTGCTTTAAATTTCTTGCCTGAGATACCGCAGGTCTTCATCTTTACTCTTGCCATAATGGTTTAGGGTTTAAAATTAATTATAAAGTTTCTGTAGTTAAATATTGCTTAGGATCAAAATTATCGTTTTTATAAAACAAATCATATTGCTCACTAGCTCTTTCAACTTTGTTTTCACCTTTTTCATAAAACTGTGGTGAGCAGTCAAATAATCCTATTTGTTGAGTATTTTTATCAATTACAATAAACAACATTTCGTAGCCAAACAATTTACTGTAAATATATGCTTGGCTGTCGTAGTTATATTTTTGAGCGTTCCATCTAAACCTTTCAATATCAGATGTTGTTTTCAAATCTATAACCAGTTTCTCTTCATGATTAACAATATCAGCTTTACCTTTCCAATTGTTACCAAATAACTCAACAACATTAGGTTGTTCGTATTCGACACTCATACCGTTTATTAGGTTGTTACAAATATCGTTTGAGAGAAGCGCCTCCGTAAGCTTGTTTACTTGATCAGCCTCTGACTTTAATAAACACATTTCGCCTTCAGATATTTCTTTGTATTGCTTTGTGTTCCTTGTTGAGGACTCGACGATCTTAAAGTTTTTAAGTTTGTGAGGTTCTAGTATTGCGGTGTGAAAATAACCACCGACCAAAAACGCAGGACTATTAGGTCTAGGTTTATACAGGTCTAAAGGATTTTTTAATAAGGTTGATATGTCAGAGTTACTCAAGAACTGTTGGCCATATTCACCGTAATAATCCTTATCGTTTTTAAGTCTGTAGTATTGTTCTTTTGTCATTATGCGACTAATTGTTTCTCTTGTTCAGAGGTTAGTTTGTATTTATTTTTGATAGCTTTTATATCGCCACCACCTTTAATAAATTCTTTAGCTTTTGCCATTTGATCTTTAGTTATAGCAGGTTTTGCTTTTTCAGCTATACTAGCAGCAGGACCTTTACCGTGTTGGTTTGTAGCGTCCGCATCTTCAGTATCATCAATTAAGAATAAATTACCAAGGGCATATTTTTTACCATAAGTAGACGCAGCGCCAAACTGTTGAGATGTCTGCATACCTTTTTGATTAAGGTCAACGCCAACAATAGAAGACGCGTGTATAGCATCGGTGCCATCGCTAATCGTTGCTGTTACTTTCAACATTGGAACAGGCTCGGTACCTACTATTTCCTCAGATGTTGTTACGTAAATATTGTGTTGTAATAGAAAAGGTTTTACACCTTCGAGAATGTCTTCAGCTTTACGGAAGTAGTATTTTCCAAAGCTATTATATGAAGACTTTTTAGCTTTTAACTTAGTCTGAACATCAGCTAGTTTTTTAGTTAAATCTTTCATTGGTATATTTGGTTTAGTTATATATATAGTTACATAATATTATTTACTTTTAACAAAGTAACTTACAGGTAATCAGTTACTTGCGAGCGGTTTATCGCTTTTGAAAGTTTATTAATAGCCTGCTTTTTTAACTGCGAAACGCGAACGTAAGAGCTAGTACCTTTGATACCTAAATGCTCAGCAATTTCAGAGGCAGAACACTTATCACAGTCAAGGCCAAAGCTCATACGAATGACATCATATTCTTTTTCGTTTAAATGCTTGTTTAAAATATCCATAAGATATTTGTTAAGCGTTTCATTGTTTGCTTCTGAAGTGTCATCAGGTATCTGAAACACGTAATCATCTTCATTAAGCGCATCGATAGACGTAAATGTGGAGTTAAAAAATACTTCAACAGCTAAATCATTTTTATCAAAATTTTGACGAATTTCATTTAGCTTATGTTCTGGTATACGCATGCTACCTCTATTAGTGTCTGTACTTCTACGTATTGAACCTTTAATTCTTTTAGCTAGAAAAGATTTTAATCGTTTTTCAGGATCTTCAGCTTCGTATATTGTTTTCCAAACTATTTTATCAACAGCTTTAGTTAAACCTATACAACCTTCTTGCATCATATCTGTTACGGTCATTACTCCTGAAGCTGAATCAGAAGTTGAAAATCTTCTAGCTATATTTTCAACAAGAGGCATAAACACGGTTATTAGTTCATCTCTACTGTATTCTTTCCAGTCTTTATTTCCAATACGCTTTATATTAATCTGTAAGTCTTCTTTATAAGAAGAATAATTTTTACTATCGTAATTTTTCATTATAGTTGTTGGTTTAGTAGTTCTTTTTCTCTTTTTAATTCATCGCACATGTGTCTGTGTATCGTGCGACTAGACACGCCCAGAAGCTCAGAGATGCGTTTTATCGTGATCTTTTTATTATCGTCATGTAACTGTAACATAACGTCGTAAACGTCGTCTGAATGAATTTTATTTGTTACACCTATTAACGAACCTACAATAGATAACTTTTGTTCTTTTGTTAAACCTGTAAAAGGTTTGAACACAACTTTTCTTAACTTGTTTGTAGGTGGCGTGTCAAGGTCGAACATATATACTTCGTGCATAATACGCTCTATTGATGCTTGACTAATATTAAAACTAATAAAACCATTAGGTTTGTAGCATATAACATCTACCAATTCATCAAACATATCAGGTGATAATTTAGGGTTTAAGTACCAAAGCACTAATAAGTGCCATTTAAGAGACTTAAACGTAGTTATTTTAGCTTTAGATCTAAATAACTCATAACATTGATATGTACCGTTTTCAAAAAACATGTACTGTTTGGTTTCAATAGTAGGTGTATCAGTAGTCGGTAGTCTTCTGTATATTAATCGATGCTCATTGAGCCATCTCATATTTCGTTCGATGTGTGACATAAGCCTGTTATTCCTTATCTTTACAGCCTTGTGTCACAGTTTTGTCTTCGACAGACCATTTATGACCACTGTTAATTGTAAGGCGTCCAATAATAATTCTTTTAGTATCACCGTTAGCAAATTTAATTTTATTAAATTGCTCAATACGTTTCTTTAGGTCGTTGCTCATATAATTTTTCGGTTTTTAGGTTTGCAATATCTTTTTTGCCATTAATATAATAATTCCAATAAGCTTGTATGCTGCACTCGTCTTTGTATTCATCAGGCATACACTGTGGCATCTCTGTTAGACCTGTTTCTAATATACCACCTGGCAATATAGATAATGGGTCTTCACATTTAATTATAGACAGATGTTTTTTGCCATAGCGTTTTTCATACTCTCTACCTAGCTCCATCATGTGTCTATATAGCCATGTGTAATTTTCTGCTGATTGTCTAGCCCATTTAGTTGATGGGTGGTTTTTATGTGCAGCCTTATAAGGAACATCAGCATCGTCAGTCATTATACAGTGGTGTGCAGTACATAACATTTGAGCAGACTCAAGTATCATCTTAACTACATGCTTGTTGTATTGGTATCTAGCGGCTTGTTCTGGGTCTTGGTGTAAATAAAATATATTCATAGTTATTTAATTATAAAATTCTTCTATAACTTCATGATGATAACCCATAGCTCGTAATATCTCTAGCCATAGCTCATGTATTTCATCTATAGTTAGATCTGAGTTTTCTACTTGAGTAGATATTTTTTTATCGTAAAACTTTACAGTAATTTTTAAAGGTTCTATCTTATTCATAATCTCGTATTGCTTTGAACAAAGGGTGTCTGTATGAATTAGCTTTTGTACGCTCGAAGTATGTGAACGTAGCTTCTTTGCCAACCCATGACTGCATTTCTTTGAACATTGTTTGTAACTTTTTGAAATTGTCCATAACTGGCATACCGAACTTGTTGCCATCAGCGTCAATAGCCATAAACTTGCCGATCGTGCCTTTACGTTTGCCTTTGCCTTCGACCCAGTCGACTATTACAGCTTCGGCGTCGTGAAAGTCTTTGAACTTACATAAACTGCGTGAACGTTTGCATTGATACACGTCGTTTAGACGTAATATAGAGCCTTCGTAACCATTATCTAAGAACGTTTTGTGTAACTGATGTGCGTATTTTTCTGCATGAACTTCGTGTGTCTCTACAGTTCTAACGCCATAAGCATCTCGCAAGTTGTCAAACACAAATTTGTAACGCTCGTCAAACGTCATGGTTTCATCTACAATATCGTAGCAATGAAACTGTACAAGTTTACGTGATTCAGCTCTGTCAGCGTCTGTTGGCTTTTGCTTACGCACGCAAGATATAATCTTTTCAAAGTCATCTTTGAGAGCGTGATTGTATAACTCACCGTCGAGTATAACATTAGGGTTATCTTGAAAGAAAGGCTCAAGACTTTGTAATATGTGGTTAATATTTTTCCACTCTTTACCAGTTCGTGAATACGCTTTTACCACGCTATTGTCACACTGTATAAGACAACGCACGCCGTCAAGCTTTGGTTGCATAAATACAGTTTTGGTATAATCAATTGGTTTATCGCTAACAGGATATGCTAGCATTGGTTTTTTTCTCATCATAGGTTTTGTACTATTTTTTCTAATCGTTTAAT
>Ga0208303_1001034_pt1 | contig 11264 bp, 22 predicted proteins | sample CB_VirMetaG_2_FD_184537 | JGI IMG/M metagenome (GOLD analysis project Ga0208303, IMG submission 184537) | Freshwater to marine saline gradient viral communities from Chesapeake Bay - CB_1504_2 Viral MetaG (SPAdes) (version 4) | ecosystem: Environmental > Aquatic > Marine > Coastal | place: USA... | reverse complement strand
CTGTCTGATTGTTTAGTTCCAGCAGTCCATTCTGTAATATCGTTAATACCAGACCAATTAATAGTATTAGAACCTGTTGTCAAGTTACCAGTAATTAAAAAATCCCTAACAACACCAGAAACTTTAAAATTTGGTACTCCACTAGCTATAGTATCTAAATCTGCAAAATTAGTTGATGTTCCCATTAAATAATATTGAGGTTTATCAACACCATTTGATGCTATTACATAGTTACCAAACTGAGTAAATGTCCAGAAATCAGTATTACTACCAGTTAAAGATCCTTTTCTTGATGTAAAAGTACCACCATCTAATTGATAAATATCTGTATTAGTAGCTACAAAGTTATATACATTGTTAGCATTATCTCTAAAAGATCCAGCTCCTCTACTGTCTGATCCAACATTATTAGTTGAATAATCTACCAATGAAGGAAATCTTTTATAAGAATTTAAAGCATAATAAACATTGGTAGCAACATTAGCTCCAGGATTCATATGCTGTGGTTGATCAGGTAACCATTCTCCAAAAGGTATTTGCATAATTATCTACTTTTTAATTTAAGTTTTTTAAAAAGATTTTTTTCTTGTCTTTCTATGCTTGATATTTTTGATCTTGTTTTTTTTAAAATTTTAGTTCTAAAAGAACCTTTTGGCAATTCTAAAGCTGCCATATGAGCATCAAAATAAAATCCTCTTTGTTTACCTTCAGGATAATATTTATTTTTAACACCTCTTGTTTTGTATAATATTTTTTTAGCTTTACTTAAAGTAACTTTCATTATTTTCTCCTATAAAAAGATAAATCTGTTCCAATATCTGTTCTTTGTACAACTGGTGCACCACCATAAGAATCTTGTTGGTCATTATTCTCAGCTCTTTCCATAGCAGCTGAATACATACCTAACCATTGTTGAGCTTGATTAGGCTCTATACCACCCAAGAAATTAGAAGCATGATATAATGCTCCATATAAATAAATAGCAGGATGATTTAATAAAATATAATTAGTTGTATTGCTATCTGATAATTCATTAAAAGCTTTGTAGTATTGTAGATAGCCTGTATATGATGTATCTGGTTGTGGTGCAAATCTAAAACTTTCTGTACCATTATCTGATTCAATAGTATAAGTTCTTGGCATACCTGCTGTTGAACCACCTTTGATAGATATTAAGTTAGAAGGTGTAATATAATTTAAGTGATATTTAGTTCCACCAGATAGAATATAAAAAGATCTAACACCAATAAATCCTGAAGGTACTGTTACTGTTTCTGCATTAATAGTAATAGAATCATTTTGTTCCATTTGTCTTATTCTTAACTTAGCATTAAAGTCAGCTTCAGTTAATTTAATAAAGTCATTAGCTATTTCAGAAGTTAGATCACTTCTATTAAGCCAATTAGCTATAGATGTTTTAAGTGCAGAATAAGTATTTAGTGCCATTACATTCTTCCTGGTGATGTTCTAAAATATCTAAAATCAGAACTATTTAATTTTTCTCTTAATATTTTACTTCTAACTTCTTGAGGTAAAGCAAACCAATTATTAGTACCATTGTATTCTTTAGTCCAAATTTCTAACATTAGTCTTGGAATACTAGCTATACGTTTCATATCTTTAGATGGAGTATATCCATCATTTTGATTGTATAGCTCTTTATTTCTTTTTAGTAGATTGGTAACATTCTCAGTTTTTTTAACTGTTAGTTTACCATCAGTTTCTACATAATAAGAAGTACCATCTTTTTCTTTATCTCTTAGTATGCTCATTACTCAGTTAGTTCAGTAATATATGCGTTTACAGTTCCAATTACAGCTATCTTTTCGCCTGGAGAGATTTTGAAATATTCATAATCATCAGCAGGTAAGTATATTGATGAAGTAGTTGCTGTTGGGTTTACACCAATTTCTATATGACAATCAGCATCTGCTGCAACTCTAACGTAAAAGATATTATCAGATATTGCTGCTGACTGTGCTGAAGTACCAGCTGAATTTACTTTTTGTGTTGATTTTGGTTTCATTGCTAAGTGCATTATTTTCTCCTTTAGTTGGGGGTGTTACCACCCCCTAATTAATTATCTTCTAATAACAAATGTTATTATTGCTTCACAAGCTGTTGCAGATGCACCATCTGAAATCATTTCGATTGCATCACCTTCTTCAACTGAGTTTGCTGCTGAAGGTGTAGATGTATCTACATCACCTGCTGCTGAACCAGATTGAGTTACAGTTATACCACCATTAGTGATTGCAGTTCCACCAATTTCAAAAGATAAACCTGCATCAGCAGTAGTAATAGCATTTTTAATACTTGAAAAAATTTTAATAATTTTACCACCATCAGGTACAGCAACAAATGTTGAACCAGCAGTAGAAATATCTGTTATTTTTGCAGTTAAAAAATAATCGTTAAGTGTTCTCATTTTTTTTTCCTTTTTATTTGCTTCGTTCCGACTTCAAAAATCTTCAAAGACCAAACAAAATTATTGTTAGTATGATGGGGGATTGCTCCCCCACCAAATTAATTATTATGCTGTTGTAAGATCAAATACTCCACCTGAAGCACCTTCGTTTCTAGAGATCAAAGTAAGCTCAGCTAATATCTGTCTTTTCTCAGCATCTCCAGTTTTTGAAAGTTCATGCATAGTGAAATCTCTTAAGAAACCAACTGACCAGTAATCCATATCTAGGACTAATGCGTCTCTATCTCTTGAGAATCTATTTGGAACAACTTCTAAATCTCCGAAATCAGAAGAATATACATCAATAGATGTGTATAAAGTTTTATCTTCAGACGCATCAAATCTAGTATTTCCACCTGTGAAACCAGAAATTTTTTGTTTGTTGAAAGGGCCAACCATGATTACTGATGGGTTACCACCTGCATTCCAAGTTCCCTTGATTACATCTTTAAGCATGTCCTCAGTTAAAGCTCTTTGAGTACCATCATTTCTAGCATCTGAACCATCAGAAGCAGTTGGATTAGTACCATCAGCAGCTTTATTTGAGTTAGTAGCAATCCATGCACCGATAGAAGCAAATGTTCTAGCAGCAGATGAAGAACCAGCAGCTCTAGCTTGGTTAGTTAATAAAGTAGATTCAATATCTCTTTTTAACTCTTTAGACTTCTTAGCTATTTGATAAGCTAATTCAGAAGCTCTACCAGCTTTATCTACAGCTTCTTGTGTACCAGTAATTACAACAGTTTTATCCATAATCTGTGTGTAGTTACCAATTCTAGAAGTTGCAGTTGATGCATCAAGAGTAGCTTCATCACCTTCGATTACAGCATTGTTAGTTACTGCTGCAGCCAAAGAATCAGTTTGCCATTCATGAAAAGTGTTTTTTACTTGCTCTCTAGCAGCTGAACTCATAAATGGAGTTTCAGTTGGAGAGATTGAGTAAATAACATCTTGTAGATCTTCTCTAATACCTACTGCATCATAGGTATCAAATGTATTTGTTGCTTGTGTCATGTTATTTTATCCTTTATTTTTTTGAGATTATTTCAAGTATGGCAGAATGAGCATCCTGGATTTTTCCAGATTTTTTCAATCTACCAAGTTTAGATTGTATGACACTTCTTTTAGAACTTTCAGATGATGCTGTTCCAGACTTAACAACTTTAGGTGCATTAACTACTTTCTTTTGAACAATAGGTTTTGCAGCTTTTAAGTTTCTGTAATCCATAGCATCTTTTAAAACTTTAAGAAATCTATGATCAGCTAAACTACCAATCTCTTGATCATTAAATCCATAGTCAGATAATGTATTTCTCATTTTGACTTTTAGATCTGATGCTTTCTGAGGATTAGATAGCTCAGGTATTGCCTGTTCAGCTAGTTGTTTTTGTTCATTAAGAAATTGATTGTATTGCTGTTGTTTAACAACTTCTGATCTCTTTCTAAGTTCAGCTAGATGTTCTCTTTGCTGTCTCATTTGGAAATCTAATTTAGCAGCTGCTTGAGGATCTTCCTCATACATAGCTTTTAAATCAACTTCAGAACCTTGACTGATAAAACTATTTGCTGATTGCATTAATTCATCAAGTTCTCTTAACTTAGTATCATACGTTTGACGCAAAACACCTTTTTCTTCTTCAAGATTTTTTCTTTCCAAAGATAAAGAATGTGTCTTTTGTCGGTAATCCGAATCTCTTGAATAACCTGACTTAAGTTCATCAAGGCTAACCTCTAACTCTTGACCATTTACTTTTACTCGGTGGAGTGAAGGTTCCTCAACTTGTTCTTGTAATTCAGTTTCATTCTCATTCGTTTCTTGATTCTCAGTACTTGTAGCTTCTGTAGCAACTTCCTCAGTCTCGGTTTGGTTGCTTTCTTGAGCAGCTTCAACTGGAGCTTCTTGTTCAACAGCTTCAGGTTGGGCTTGTTCTGATGGCTCTACTTTAGTTGTAGGTTCTGATTGTCCTTCTTCAGGATTCAGTATTCCTAAAATTTTATCAGCAGCACCTTGTACAGATTTATCTGTATTCATATGTTTCTCCTATAGTTATCGCTTCGATTAAGATTGGCGAGATTGGCTTCCTATTTTCTGGTTAAGCCATTTAGTTGTTCTAGCTCGGCAGAAGCTAGTTTACCATTTTCCATGACAGACTCTAAATGACCTTTTATTTTATCAATCATATTATAAGCCATCCAAAGAACTTGTCTTTGTTCATGGTCACTGTAAGAAGTATTGAAAATTTCTGACTTATATCTGTCAGCTAAATAATCAAATGCTTCCTTCATCAGGGGTTCGTTCAGCAGTTGCTGAGCTTTCGCCCCCTCCGAAATCTGTTTGCTTAGATCCTTTTTCATTAAAGAATTGTTTTTGACCTTTCATTATCTCTTTAAATATATCCCCTGATTGTCTAACTTGTTGCTGTTCTATCATACTTCTATTACGCATTTCAAGTTCATTAATCTGAGTATTATATTTTAATTCCATTTCTTTGATTTGTAATTCAAAGTCAAGCAATTTCTGTCTCATTTGAGCTTCCATTTTCTTAGTCTCAACTTGAGCACTTAAGATAGCTCTTTCGTTTTCACCTTGTACTTGGGCTAATGAAACCTTTTCAAATTCAGTTGGTGGTTTAGGAGGAAGTGGTGGCATTTGAGCTGCACCTACTTCTGGATCCATAAAGTATGGTTCTGCACTTCCTAATCCAGTATTCTCTACTAACTTTTGTAAAGTTTTATGAATGTTTTTAAGATTGACCATTGGGCCATAAACATTCTGTTGTAGATTAATTGCTTGTAATTGTTTCTGTAATATAGAATTTAAAAGAATTAGTTGTTGTTCTTTAGAACCTGTACCCAATCCTACTTCAACATTTATATTAACTCTATCTCTCCATTCAAAAGGAGTCATTGGTACAAACTTACCTCTAATTCTAACAAGCTTTTCTTTTTGTTGATACTTGCAAAGTAGTTCAAATATTTTTGCACCTAAATCTTTAACACCTGTTTCAGCAAATATTCTAGCAATCAATTCCATTCTCATTTGAGATTGAGTTAGAACTTGATTCATACCAGTTGCTGTATCATTATTTAATGCATCAGCATTTAATCCTTGAGATACTCTAGTAACACCTGATCTTGCTTCTCTAACAGCATCTAAATAAGCTAATAAACCAGAAGCTTGTTCTGTAATAGGTTGTGCTGTCATGACTTGCATAACATTTTGTGGTGGTTGTTTAGTTCTAACAATTCCACCAGGTCTATTAGTTAAAAGATCATCAATAGCTACTTGTCCATCTTGTACAGCTATTCTGTTATTGTTAGTTAGATACATGTTATCTAACATTTGTCTCATAACAGTAGATTTAATAATTTGTATATCTTCAATTAATTCTGAAACAGATCTACCATAGAATCTGTGTGGCATGATAATTGGAGTAACAGAAACAAATGGCATTGAATCTATTTCTTGAACATCAAGTAATTTATAAGATCCATTACCAGCTAAACAAATTTTAACTAATTCTGCTTTACCATCATCATTAATATCTATTCTTGCATAACATTCATGAATTAAAACTTCATCAGTAGTTTCATCACCTCTATCTTGTGGAGCTGAAAAATCTGTCTCCTGGTGTCGAGTTTGTCTGTCTTCTAAATAATATTCATGATCTCCAACAGGCATATTTTCGATAACATCTCTATCGTATCCCATTTCTATTAATTGTGTTTTAGTCATATTAACTCTATGACAAACAAAATTAGCTGAGTCTATTGATTTAGCTCTACGTTCAATTAAAAATTCTTCAGGTGGAATAGGCTCAATTCTAACTTGACCATATCCAACTGTCTTATGAATTACACAATCATGAAAAGTAATTGTATCAATTACCTTGTCATTATCATCTTTAAATTCTTCTTCGTATTCTGTATGTTGTGAAACTTTAACTTCAGGATCTGCAACTAATAAATTAAATTCATCATCAGTTAGCTTTTTATATTCTTCTCTAGTAGTCTTTTGAGAATCATCCCAATAAACTTTTAAGATACCATTCTTTTGAATTAATGCATCTTTAAACGCAGTATATAAAGCTTCAAAGCCTTTATTCTCTTTATAAAATACATGATTAATATAATCACTAGCTTGTTTAGCTACGTCTTCATCTTCAGGGCCAACAGGCTCACAGCTAAATACATTATCTCCAGCTGTAAATATCTTCATTAAAGAAGGCATTAAGCTTTCAACAGTATCAGAAACATCTGTTGATATAACTTGTGATCTACCTTCTACTTCATTACCAAATGGTTTACCAAGATAATACTCTAATGATTTTCTTCTTTTAGAAACTATTTCTCCACCGATATAACCTGATGAAGCTCTTATCTCTCTATTTAAAATGGATATAATTTCGTTATCTGTTTTTTTCATATAATATATTTAGTTGTTACTTCTATTGGTCTATCCCAGTCAGTTGTATCTACAGGATCATGAACGCATCCATATCTAAATGCGTCAGCTGCATGTGAGCACCAATCATGTAGAGGTTTGTTTTTAAAAACTTGATTCTTCTCATCCCATTGTTTTCGATATTGTCTTAATGCATCCAAACCTAATTTGCATTTTTCTCTATCAAACCAACAATTCGGTAAAGCATTCCTAACAGATTCGATACCATGATCAACTTCTAATTTTGGAGCTACTTCAAAATCTATACCTAAATCCTGAGCAACTTCAAGTCTTGATTTACCAGTTCCTAATTCTCTTGCTTGAATATCATGAGGTGCAATATGTCTTTCATAAGCATAGTTCTTTTCATCAAGAACATCTGCATAATGTGCTAAACTCTCTCCAGAGTTTTCATAATAGTCAATCAAATGTATTTCGTCATTAACTCTTTGTGCAAACCAAATTGCAGTTGAGTCTCCAATTCCTAAATCCCACCATGTTTCAACTCCAACATGTTCATCAACAGGAACTTCACCAATTCGTTTTTCTTTTTCTGCTTTACTAATTAGCTTACCAAAATAAGCTCCTGAAACTGCTGCTGTAAAAGAACATTCAAATTCCTGTTGGAACTGTTCTTCTGTCATTATATCCCGAGCTTGTTTTAATTCTTCATCAGGAATAACTTTAGTTTCACTAGCTCTATATAATTGACCAAACCAATCTTTATGACCTCTTAAAGCAAAATCATATACTTCCCAAAATTGATTGTGGCCCATTGGTGTTCCAATGAACATAACCCAACCAAGATGATCAGATATAGCAGGTCTTATAATTTCTGTCCAAACTCGAGGAGCCATTATGGCATATTCGTCCAGGACAACTCCATGAAACCCCATACCCCTCAAACTGTCTGGATGATCAGCTCCAAATATTTGTATTGCTGATCCATTAAACAATTCTATTTTTAATTCTGTTTCGTTCTTACTTCCACCAAGATACATCAATGGTTTGGTATATTGTTTTAAATATTCCCAAGCAATAGATTTACCTTGCCTATATGTCGGAGCTACGAATGCACACTTAGACATTGGTTTTGATACAGCTGTTTTAATCAGTTGATTAATAGCTAATACCGATTTTCCAAATCGTCTATGACAAACAAGTACATTAAATCTTTTTAAACTATTATGTACTTCTCGTTGTAATGGTCTAGGACTATAAGGTATTGCAATAGTCTTAGTTTTCGTCTCCCCACTTAATGTTGATTTTGATTGGGCCATCAGATCCTAATTTTGTAGTCGTAGTCGCAAGTTTAGCATGAACGTAAGGTGCAGCTTTTTCTGCTGCCATCATTTTTCTTTCTGGTGATGACATTGGATTATTAAGGATTGAAAGCAAATAGTCAAGTGGAGAATGATTATATTTTTGAGCTAGATCATCTAGCATCTTCCACTTCTTCTTTTTGGTAGATCCTTTTGGTCTACCTGCTCCTTCTCTTTTTCCACCTAGTCCAGCCATTATAAGTAATAAGTCCTTTTGCTTGGTTGATCTAAAATCATATCTCTTAGATCTCTACCTTCTCCTGGTTTAGGAGCTTTTCTATATCTTCTAGTTGGTGCACCTGCAACATATGCAGCACCAGTAAGTGCTAACCCAGCACCTGATAATCTAATTCCTTTTTTAATTACACCACCTACAGTTTTTCCAACTCTTTTAAAAGTTTTTCCAGCTTGTTCCATTAAACCTACTTTTTTAGGTTTAAACTTATATTGTTTAGCAGGGGCATTAAATTTATATGGTACAATATCTTTAGCCATTATTTCTTTCTCCCTTTGGCAGCCATTTTTTGAAATTTAGCTTTGCCATATTTTTTTCTACCAATAGCTGCTGCTAGTGCTTTAGGATTTTTAACTCCTTGTTTTTTAAGCTTAGCAGTAAGTTGCTTAAATCTTTTTCCAGATCCTAGCTTTGGTTTTTTTTTCATTAGTATTTTTTCTTAACTTTCATTTTTTGTTTTTTTGCAGCTTTCTTAGCTTGTGCCATACCTTTTTTAGTGTATGGATATTTTTTCTTTCCTACCATTGGCATAGTGTGTCCTATCTATTTAATAAACCCTGCATTCTAATATCTCTTTGAGAAGCAACTTGTGGCATTTGCTCAGGTCTTCCCATTTGAGCCATAGCAGGATTTTGTTGTTGTTGTAATAAACCCCTTTGTTTTTCAACTTCAGGCATTAGTTTAGCTTTTATAATTATTTGAAGTCTTTGAGCATCTTCTTTTGATAAGCTCATAAGATCATTGGCTAGTTGTTCTAATTTTTTTTCCATATTATATCCAAGTAAATTCTCTTTTGCTTTTTTTAGCTTTATCTAATCTTTGCTTAATTTCTTGTCTAGAAAATTTTTTACCAGCACGTTTTTCTTTTGAAATTTTTTGCATTTCAATTTTCATGTTTTGTCTACTTTGACCATCTATCATTACTCCTAAACCAGCAAAAGCACCTGCTCCAGCTAAGACAGATTTGTTAGGATTTCTTCTCATAACATCCATGCCTTTTTCTATTTTTCTGCCTATTTTAAATTTAGCTATGGTCATTTTGTTTTTGGGTGTTTTTCCCATAAACATACTACCAACTTTTTGTCCAAACTTTGCCCACATATTAATTATCCTTATCTTTGTCTTTTCCTGCTAAATAACCAGCACCTAAGAATATAGCTTTTGGTGCAGCTACTGTAGCAACAATTCCTGCTTTTTGCATTTTAGAAGATTTTTTCCATTTTCTTCCAAGTTGTACCATAGGATCTTGTCTTTGCTTTAGTAGTTTTCTACGTTTAGCAAATTTAAGTCCTAATTTTCCATATAATGGTAACATAATATTATATAAACCTTTTTGCGTATTCTAAGATTTTTGTATCTCTTTTAAATTTTTTAGATTTGAAGTTTTTTTTCATTTCCCTTCTAAGCTCTAATTGCTTTTTAATTGGAAACTTCCACATATTTATTGGATTTTTCATTATCTACCTTGTCCTTTGTATCTTGTCAATTTCATTTGACGTTTTTCGTGTTTATTTTTTGATTTTTTATGAACACCTTTTCGTTTTGGAGGCTTAGGTCTTGGTACATAATGGATAAACTTCTGCTTAGCCATTATAGGTCGTCAAACATCTGTCCTATAGTGTATCCACCTAAAGCTGCTGAAGTAACCTTTCTTCTTGTAGAAGTACCTAATGCTGCTCCATAGGCCTTTCTGTAGCCTTGAAAAGCCTTTTGTGAGACACCTTGTATGGCTTTTATGCCTTTGTCTTCTAAAGGGCTCATTTTAGCTCCTGTGAATGCTTTTTGGGTAGCCTTTTCATAAGCTGGTTTCAATGCTTTTTTAATTTTGGAAGGTCTAATTTTTTTTGCTAGGCCATATCCAAATCTTGCTAGTGCTGCGTACATATTATCTCCTTGTTATAGGGGAAAACCCCCCCTGTTTGTATGGGAGCTGTAGCTACCTCCCTTTTATTATTTTATTCACTTTGCTACATTTCGCTTGGGGTTGATTTAAAACCCCTTGTTTTGCTGTTGTCAAAGCTAAAGCTTTGGCTCTTACAACTTTCTCACATTTTGCACAGCTGTAGCTCACATGAGCTACGCAAAATGCATATATATTTACCTTTGTCTATCAATAAGTAAATGTTTTATGTGGTTTGTTCGCTAATCGCCCTCACTTGTGAGGGGATTACCTCACCTTGTATCCTATGTTCAAGTAACATTGGGCTAAATCCATTGATTATTTGAATATGGGATATGAATTAAACTGTTGTTTTTATTCAAGAAAGGAGAAATTACAAATGAATAAGATACATGAAAAGAAGCCTAATCAGCTAGTATTTGACTACAAGTATAGCGACATAGGTATATTACCAACTATGAAAGAACTAACCCAAGATGAGATCTATAAGAAGTATATTAGAAGATCTTTAACATGGTTTAAATACATAAAGAAAGGAAATAAATGAAAACTCAATGGATATATCAATATGAGACTAAAACTAGATTGTATACTTATAAATACAATTATGGTTCTTCTAAACCAGAAATATCATGGAAACAGAAAGGAGTTAAATAATGGACATCTTAATAGGTATTGTTTTAGTGCTGTTGGCCACGAAATTAATTATCGAGCTTGGCAGTATATTTGTTGCTTATAAAGGTATTAAAAGTATCTTTGATAAAGACGACAAGTAATGGTTGCATATATAATATTTTGTATATGTATGTGTATAATAATCTTAATATGAGGAAAATATGATAACATTGTTTATATTGTTAAATATCATTGTGTTGATGTTTGCCTTTTTAGGCATC
>Ga0208303_1001032_pt1 | contig 11266 bp, 19 predicted proteins | sample CB_VirMetaG_2_FD_184537 | JGI IMG/M metagenome (GOLD analysis project Ga0208303, IMG submission 184537) | Freshwater to marine saline gradient viral communities from Chesapeake Bay - CB_1504_2 Viral MetaG (SPAdes) (version 4) | ecosystem: Environmental > Aquatic > Marine > Coastal | place: USA... | reverse complement strand
TTTTAAAGAAAATCCTTGTGTTCCATTATCTATATTTTTTTCTATTTCTAAAACGTGTAAGTGTATCATATTATCCTTTCTGCTCGCTTGTCGCTTGAGTTTGTCGCTTGAGCTTGCTCGCTTGTTAATTTTTTGACTAACTTAAACTCGACATTTTCGGTTGGCGTTAGCCGTGCCAGTAAATTCACAATTTACAATTCCAGTGTTTCAGCATTGCGGGATTTCTGTATCACCCATTTATACAATATTTGATATTTCATATATTAAACATCTTGCACAAATCCATTAAAATTTTTAATTGCTTTACCTTTAGCAATTAAACCTACTACAACTTTTTTCGGGTCAAGGTGTCTTAAGTCATGTTTATCACCATTAATCACTTTACGCCCCAACCATTTTTTAGGAAGTTTTTTTCTAAATACTGTTGCTATATTGTATTTTGTTTTTAATATTTTCTTTACATCATCTAAATTATTTTCAGCTTGTGAGTAAGTTAGATCATAATTTTTTGGGATTTTATTCTTTTTGTCTAATCTATTTGTGACTTTGGTATAATCAACGAATTGTACTTGTGGATTATTGTCCATAAGATTAAGCCCATTTTCTAATCTATAACGCTCAAATGGGAGATCACTTGTCCCGTTTAATCTAACAGTATATTTTAATTTTTTTCTTTTTGCCCGCTCATAACTCAATTTAATTTCTTTATCTAAATGATTTAAGAATTTAAGCCTATCGGCCAGGAAGTAATATTTTTTATTTAATCTTGATTTTTGTACGCTTGTCATTTGACCCCGCCCGCTAGTGTTTAAACATAAGTCAATACAAACGGGGCTAGCGTTAGCGCATATATTAACACCACCTATTTTAGAGGGCGCTAGGTGTAATATTTCACTTAAATATTTATATCCTTTTGATTTTTGCATTTTAAAGGTTGAAGACCCTAAAAGCTTTTTTTGTGGTTTATATTTATATTTCATAATTATTTGTCCATTGTTATTTATTTTTTTATTCTGTTATTGACCCCGCTATCCCATAAATAGCGGGTGTTAGGACAATAACATTTTTATATATAATGCTTGACTTCATCTTTGTCAAGGACTATATAGGATAATATATTAACAATAACAAAAGGGATAATATGACTAAATCAACATATCCAACTAAATATCAGTTGGAGCATTTAAAAAAGCGTATCAATAATGAGATTGACCCGCTTATCGATCAAGCCCAATTGAGCGTGAAATCAATAGTTGCTGATTTGACTGAAAGCGCTGAATTGAAACTTGCCAAAAAAATAAAAGCCGATGTTGTAATAAAAGAACTCGAGCAAGCAATCGAGCAATTAGAAATAAAACAACGGAAAGCCCAAACCTTTTTTGGTAAAATAAAAGACCCCGATCTCAAGGGTCAATTGAATTATAAATTTGACGCTAAAGATAAAGATAGTCGATATCGTAATTCTTATAATAGCAAGGGTATTGAACCGTCCGATTGCCGAGATCAATTAAGAGAATGGGCGCAATATCTTGCACAAATTGAAGCTGAAAAAACACCAGAAGGCAAAAAAGTTAAGGAATTAAAACTGTATAAACAAAGCGCAATCAATTCAGTTTTTGAGTGTGGTGTACCCGAGCAATTAAACATCGTATTAGAGAAAGTCTTAAACGGTGTCGGCATTGTTTGGAATAAGACAAAAGCGCTTCAATTAGAAAATAAAAGTTATAATTAACACTTGACACGGGGGGATAGTATCCTTTATTATCCCCCACATAAAGATATAAACTAACAATAAGGATAATATGACAATAAATAATAAAGATACACATTTAGAAAACTTGCTTAAGATTGTAGGTCAAACTCACGCTAACACGAGCGCCATATCTTCGGACATAGGTAAGTTTAGATTATTACAAAATCTATTTCTTGAAATAGATGACTTGACTTTAGATAGCGCTAGCCGTGTTAAGGTTAGATTGTGGCTTGAAAAACATTTAAATAAAACAAAGGCTGAATAATGGCTGAATTAAAAGAAGATCATTTTGAAGTTATAGACGGCAATAAACAACGGGCGTTTGAAGAGCGTAAACAAATGCGGGTTGAATTGAATGAATATATAGACAAATGCAACACTTATGAATTGTCAAGGTTATATGATGAATACAAAAGAATTAGAAAAAAATAGACTATTAACTAAAAAAGACTTTAATATTTTCTTTTTGCCCCACGAATTACATGAGTTTAAAAAAATGAGTATTAACAAATTGCGCTTAACTTATGGTGTGACCCACTCAATCAAGGGAAAATATAAGGATATGCGAGGCAATTGTTTTAAATGTTTAACGCCTTTAAGACCCGATTATAGCCACCATAAAAACTATTGTATGGACTGTTAATAACCTTGAATTTTGACCCCACCTATTAATTAAATTAGTATTGATTAATATATATTTTCTTTAAATTTCTATTTGATTTGACCCCGTTGTGATCAAGTTATTAACTAGCAAAAACCAGAGACCCGTTGGCCTTGCAAAACTTTTTCAAAAACCTTTTTCCGTGATCCATGCGCCATAATCTAGGGCGCTTGCGCCTTGAAACATGGAATTTTTTAGCTTGAGTGTTGAAACATGAAATTTCTAGCTTGTGCCTTGTAAAATAAAATAAAAATAAAACCTTACCCGTAGGTTTCAAAGCTTAAAACCTACGGACAATGACCCGTGACCAATGGGTCACGGGTCAAGGAACTTTTAAGCAACTTGCTTAATATCTTCAAGATAGCTTTCAGCTATCTCATAAGTATTAATATCTCTTAAAGCCGTGTTTAAGATATCTTGATAAAAGCCATTTTTATCGGACATTGAACCATGAACCGATTGGCTTTTAGTTGATACATTTAAATTTGGCATATTATCATCAATATAAGATCTTAAAAAATTAGACACTTCATAAGTCTCGGCATCATATCCAATAGCCTTAATTTTTTTAATCTCATCAATGATATAATTATATACATCTTGATCATTATCTAACCATAACTTGAAATTCCAAGTTTCATAGTTAGACCACCCATTATATTTAGTCATTTTTATTGTCCTTTATTTTAGTTTATTATCCTTGACACTATATTTAATTTTGATATTGTCAAGCCTTAACAACTAACAAAGGACAATGAAACATGAATAAAGAAAAAAACCCCGCTCATGATTGGAAACAATACATTGAGCAAGCAACTAAAACGGGGCTTGAAAGTCCGATACCATATAAAGTAATTCCATATAAAAATGGCATTGGAATTAAAAAGATTGAGTTTATTAAACCAATTAAAAATGGATCATTATAATGATTAAAACTCTTTTAATACTAGGTTTATTATCAGGTTTCGGTTTAATGTTTTTAGGCGTGATTGCTTTGTTTAGTAATTATGCTTCAATGATAATGCCGATGTATGTACCATTAATTATAATTGCTTCTGGTGTACTAATATTTTTTAGAACCTTACATCATATTAATAACAATATATAAACTCTCAATAGTTAATTAACAACCCGCCCTTGTTTCAAGGGCGGGTTTTTTGTGTTCAGTGACCCATGATCCTTGACGCTAGCTTATTTATTTAATAATAGAGGTACCAAATCGACACCAAAAATCAAAGCGTCGAAGACCCCCCACCCCCTTTAACTCTAGATAGGGATCCTAATGTATGTATATATATGCTTGATTTATATTGTCATAGGCTGTAAAAAACTTATTAAACATCAATGTGATGCCAAAAAAATTTTATAAAAATTTTTTATGAAACCGAATGATATAGATATAACTAAACTACCTGCTGATATACGGAAGACATTTAAACAACTTCAAGTATTACATGCTGAAAAAAAGATACGGAATAAAGCTAAAGATGACTTCCTTTCTTTTGTCAAATGCGTTTGGCCAGATTTTGTAGAGGGGTCCCACCACAGGCACATTGCAAAAAAATTTAATGAACTAGCCACGGGTGAAATAAATAGATTAATTATCAACATGCCACCCAGACATACTAAATCAGAATTTGCATCCTATCTTCTGCCAGCATGGATGGTGGGCCGTGATCCAAAGCTCAAGATCATTCAAGCAACACACACGGCAGAACTAGCAATTCGTTTTGGTCGTAAAGCTAAGAACCTAATTGACTCAGAAGATTACAGAAAAATTTTTGATACAACACTCAGTGAAGATAGTCAGGCAGCAGGAAGATGGGAAACGTCTCAAGGTGGAGAATATTTTGCAGCGGGTGTTGGTGGAGCAATCACGGGCCGTGGTGCGGATCTCTTGATTATTGATGACCCACACTCGGAACAAGATGCAATGTCCAAAGTATCTTTAGAGAAAGCCTATGAATGGTATACATCTGGTCCACGTCAGCGTTTACAGCCTGGTGGTAAAATTATTTTAGTTATGACTCGTTGGTCTACGAAAGATTTAACAGGAGCCTTGGTCGCTTCACAGAAGGAAGAGAAAACAGATAAGTGGCACGTGGTTGAGTTTCCAGCAATCATGGACCATGAATCAGAGGATCCTAAACCTGTCTGGCCTGAGTATTGGAAGATGGATGAATTAGAAAAAGTTAAAGCTGCACTACCTGTTGCTAAGTGGAACGCACAATGGATGCAACAACCAACTTCTGAAGAAGGTGCAATATTAAAAAGAGAATGGTGGAGGACTTATGAAGGCGATGACATCCCAGCCATTTATCATGTCATACAATCTTATGATACAGCCTTTCTTAAAAAAGAAACAGCCGATTACTCAGCCATTACTACTTGGGGTGTTTGGTATCCAAGTGAAGACTCAGGTGCCAATTTAATTTTACTCGATGCAATCAAAGGACGGTATGAGTTTCCTGAACTTCGAAGACTTGCTCTAGAGCAATATCGATATTGGAATCCTGAAACAGTGATCATTGAGGCGAAAGCTTCTGGTTTGCCCTTGACCTATGAACTACGGAAAATGGATATTCCAGTGATGAACTTCACCCCTTCACGTGGAAATGACAAGCACGCCCGTGTAAATGCTGTTGCACCTTTGTTCGAATCTGGTATGATATGGGCTCCTCAACAAAAGTTTGCGGAAGAGGTCATTGAAGAATGTGCAGCCTTTCCGTTCGGGGATCATGATGATTTGGTCGACTCCACCACTCAAGCAATCATGAGATTTAGACAAGGTGGATTAATCGAACATCCAGAAGACTATGTGGATGAAGTTGTCGAACAGAAGAAAAGGATTTATTACTGATGGACTACGGCAAGAAGTACATGGCCAATGCTGATAAAGCAACCCAACAAAAATTTAATGAGATTGTAAAAGATTTAAGAGTAGACATGTCTTTGGACTCTGCGGTAAGCGAAGCTTTAAGACAGATGAAAGAAATGAGACAAGGTAGTAAAGACGGTGGTATGATTGATAAACCACTAGGTTCAGGCGGAGTAAAATCTGGCCCACCACCAAAATCAGGACCTAACCCACAGGGGTTGAAAGTTCCTTTAAAACAAGTTAGAAGCTAACATTGGAGAAATTTTAAATGGCAGATATAGATAAGTCCCTTCCTAATGAACTTAGAACAGAAGTAGAAATACCAGCTGAAGAAGAAGTTGTAGAAGAGGAAGTAGTAGAACAAGGTCCCGTAGAAGTTATACCTGAAGAGGATGGTGGAGTTACATTAGACTTTGAACCAGGAGCAATCAATGTTCCAGGAACCGAGAATCATTTTGATAACTTGGCTGACATTTTACCTGAAGATATTTTAGAGCCAATCGGAAACGAGATGGTTGACAACTACATGGAATATAAAAATTCCAGAAAAGATTGGGAGCAATCTTATATTCAAGGATTAGATCTTTTAGGATTTAAATACGAAAACAGAACTGAACCTTTCCAAGGAGCAAGTGGTGCAACACACCCTGTACTTGCTGAAGCAGTTACACAATTTCAAGCACAAGCTTATAAAGAATTATTACCTGCAGAAGGACCTGTAAGAACAGATGTTATCGGAGTAGATTCTCCTCCTGTTCAACAACAGTCTCAACGGGTTAAAGATTATATGAATTATCTTTTAATGGATCAGATGGAAGAATACGAACCTGAGTTTGATCAAATGTTATTTCATTTACCATTAGCTGGTTCAACTTTTAAAAAAGTTTATTATGACCAGTTGTTAGGGAGAGCAGTGAGTAAATTTATTCCTGCTGAGGATTTGATTGTTCCGTACACGGCTACCTCATTAGACGAAGCGGAATCAATCATCCACTCTTTAAAAATTTCTGAAAACGATTTAAGAAAATCACAAGTCAGCGGTTTCTATTCTGATGTAGAACTGGGTCCTCCAGGCGTTGATAACAACGATGAGTTAACTAAAAAAGAAAGAGAAATTTCTGGAACTAAAAAGACAGGTAAGCAAGAAGATGTTTACAATGTTTTAGAGTGCCATGTAAATTTAGATCTTGAAGGTTTTGAAGATATGGGTGCAGACGGTGAGCCAACAGGAATTAAACTTCCATATATTGTAACCGTTGAAGAAGCATCAAGAAAAATTTTATCTATCAAAAGAAATTATGCACCAGAAGATATTAAGAAAAAGAAGATACAATATTTTGTACATTTTAAATTTTTACCAGGTTTAGGTTTTTATGGTTTCGGTCTAATCCACATGATAGGTGGACTGTCTCGTACGGCGACCGCGGCTCTAAGGCAGTTACTAGATGCGGGAACGTTATCTAATCTGCCAGCTGGATTCAAGCAACGTGGAGTTAGAGTTAGAGATGAAGCGTCTCCAATTCAACCAGGTGAATTCAAAGATGTAGATGCACCAGGTGGATCTCTACGGGATGCATTCTTTCCACTACCTTACAAGGAACCTTCTCAGACATTATTACAATTAATGGGAATTGTTGTTGGGGCAGGTCAAAGATTTGCAGCCATTGCTGATATGCAAGTTGGAGATGGAAATCAAGGCGCAGCCGTTGGTACAACTATTGCTCTTTTAGAACGTGGTTCACGTGTCATGAGTGCAATCCATAAAAGATTGTACGCAGCAATGAAAAAAGAATTTAAATTTTTAGGAAGAATTATTGCTCAATACTTACCACCTGAATATCCATATGACGTGGTTGGTGGTGCTAGAACCATTAAGCAAATAGATTTTGATGATAGAATCGATATCATTCCTGTTGCAGATCCAAATATATTTTCTCAAGCACAAAGAATTAGTTTGGCACAAACACAATTACAACTGGCTCAATCGAATCCACAGATACACAACTTGTATAATGCATACAGAAAAATGTATGAAGCAATTGGAATAAAAGATGTTAATCAAATACTGCCTCCTCCTGCTCAAGTTCAACCTATTGATCCAAGTGTCGAGCATATTAATGCGTTAAACGCGAAACCTTTCCAAGCTTTCCCTGGTCAAGATCACAGAGCACACATTACAGCGCATTTAAATTTCATGTCAACGAACATGGTTAGAAATAATCCTGTAGTTATGGCATCAATTCAAAAAAACATTCTTGAACACATATCAATCATGGCCCAAGAACAAGTACAAATTGAATTCAGAGAGCAAATGATGCAGATGCAAAGCTTACAACAGCAAGCACCAACGAATCCACAAGCAGCACAAATGCTACAACAGATGATGCAAACGATTGAAGCTAGAAAAGCGGTGTTGATTGCTGAAATGACAGAAGATTTTATGAAGGAAGAGAACAAAATTACATCACAATTTGATTCAGATCCTTTACTAAAACTAAAATCTAGAGAAGTTGACCTAAGAGCTATGGAAAATGAACGTAAAAAAGAAAATGATCAAGCACAACAAGAGCTTGCAAGAGCAAGATTGCTACAATCTAAAGATAATTTCGAAGATAAGCTTGAACAAAACGAAGATTTAGCTAAATTAAGAGCTGGAGTTAGCCTTGCTAAGTCTGGTGTACAACAAATGTCTGTTATTGACGAAAATTAATGGTATATTAGTTTAACAAAAGGTAAATATTATGATGAACTATAAAAAAGCAAAACAGATGGCAGTTCCAAGTCAGAATATAGAAGTAGATCCTAGATCTAAGACTACAGCTGATGGTGCTTTCAACTATATTCCTACAGGAGACAAGGAAAAAGTTAGAGGTACTAAAAGAATGCTATCTAATAAAAAGAAAATCGCTACTTGGTATTAAATTATGTGGTTATCGGCAATTAAACTAGCCGTCTCTGCTGGAAGTAAAATTTATGCTAACAAGCAGAAGACTAAAATAGCTATGTCAGATGCACAGCTTATGCATGCATCTCGTATGGCCGAAGGTAAAGAAGCTTACCAGGGAAAATTATTAGAAGCCCGTCAGTCAGATTGGAAGGACGAGGCAGTTTTAATAATTCTAAGTTTGCCAATAGCAATTCTGGCCTGGGCAGTGGTAAGCGATGATCCGACAGCAATGGATAAGGTAAAATTGTTCTTTGATATGTTCTCAGAGCTTCCAAAATGGTTTACAAATTTATGGATCCTTGTAGTTGCGAGCATCTATGGTATAAAGGGAACACAAATATTTAAACAAAACGGAGGAAATAAAAATGGCAAATAACAGATTCAATATGCAGGTGACACCTAAAGGCTACAAAGCTGGTGGACAAGTAAAAAATTCAAAAGGTACGAGTACAAGTACAAAAGGGAATATTCGTCACGGAAAACTTAAGTCACAAAAAGAACTTAAAACAATAACAGATAGTAAAAAATACAAAGACGCTAATTACGGCGACAAAACTAAAATGTTAAATGTTGCAACCATGAAAAAAGGTGGGGAAGTAAAATCAATGTATAAACCCTATAGTAGAAAAGATCTTTTAGAAGGTGCTAAAAAAGCTAAAGAGAGAAACAAAAAACAAGATGCTAGAAAAAAAGAAATAAATGAAGCAGCTAAAAAATTTAAAGTAGGTGGAGGTGGAAAATATAAATATGGTCCACACAAAGTTGATGTAAATAGAAGAGCCACTGAAAGTCTTCTTGGTAGAGGTAAGATACAAGAAAAAATTATTAAATTTGCAGACAAGTTTGATAAAAAACAAGAAGAAAAAAGAAAAAATAAAAAAGCAATGGGTGGAAGAATTAGAAAAATGGGCGGTGGTTCATTAAAATCAGTCCCTGCTGATAACAAAGGTTTGAAAAAATTACCCACTGAAGTTAGAAACAAAATGGGCTTCATGAAAAAAGGTGGAGTAGTTTCCGACACCAAGAAAAAACAATTTAAAGCAAACCAAGCTGGACAAAAAGCAACTAATAAAAAAGCTATGAAGGTAGCTAAAGGTGTTTTAAATGTTGTAGTACCTGCTGTTGGTGCTGCAGAAGTAGGTAAAAAAATAGTAAGAAAATTTAAAGGAGATAAATAATGGCAAATAATTTATACAACAAACAAGTTACACCTAAAGGATACAAAAGAGGTGGCGGTGTAAAAAAACCTGGTAAAGTAAAATCTTTCTTTGGAAAAATTAGAAAAAAAATTGTACCAACTTTTGGTGAGCAATTTTCAGATGCTAAAAAATCTGGAAAGAAAACTTTTAAATCTACTAGAGATGATAAGACTAAAGGTAAATTAGAATATAATACAAAGACAGCGGTAGAAGTTAAAGCGGCTAAAAAAAGAATGTCCGACAGAGAAAGAGCTCGTGTTGGAGATAAGAGCAAACAGTTGTCTGACAAAGGCGCAGCTTTTAAACTTGCTAGAAAATCTGGTAAAAAAGAATTCACACATAAAGGTAAAAAATTCTCAACACTTTTAAAAGGTGAAAAACCAAATAAAATAATGCCTGAGTTATCTGGCAAAACTTCTAAGAAGATTAAAAAGTTTGTAGGTGCATAATGGCTAAACTTTGTGCAAAAGGAAAAGCCGCAGCTAAAAGAAAGTTTAAAGTATATCCATCAGCATATGCGAATATGTATGCATCAGGAGTATGTTCAGGTAAAATTACACCTGGTGGAAAAAGACAAAAGAAAAATGATGGCGGCCCTGTTGTAAGTGGTTCAACTAATTTAAGAAAAACATTTAGAGAATTAAAAGAACCTGTAAAATCACCTATGACAAAAGTTAAAAGTAAGGCAGGAGATGATGCTAGAAAAATTTTTGATTTAAAATCAAAACAATATGAAAAATTAAAGGCTATAAAAGAAAAACAAAAGCCTAGACCTAAGAGAAAAAAAATGATGGGTGGTGGAAGAATGATGCCTGATAGAGTTATGTTAAAATCAGGTGGCATGTGTAAGTTAGCTTCAAAAGGAAAAGGGAGAGCTTACGGAAAGAATTCATAATGGCCGAAAAAGGTTTAAGATCATGGGTGAAAGAAAAATGGGTGGATATTGGAGCACCGAAGAAGAATGGAAAATATCAACCTTGCGGGAGAAGCAAAGGCTCGAAAAGGAAATATCCGAAATGCGTCCCACTTGCAAAAGCCACACGGATGACAAGCTCACAAAAGGCGAGTGCTGTCAGCAGAAAAAGAGCAGCAGGTAATCCAGGCGGTAAACCAACTAACGTTGCAACATTTGCTAAAAGAAAGAAGATGGCATTTGGAGGAATAGTTTAATGAGAAAAGATTTTAAAAAAGGTGGCAGTGCTGCGTGGACCAGAAAAGAAGGTAAGTCTGAGTCTGGTGGATTAAATGCTAAAGGTGTTGCATCCTACAGAAAAGCTAATCCTGGTTCAAAATTAAAAACAGCAGTCACAACTAAACCATCAAAATTAAAAAAAGGATCTAAAGCCGCAAAGAGAAGAAAATCTTTTTGTGCTAGAATGACTGGAATGAAGAAGAGATTAACTTCAGCTAAAACAGCAAGAGATCCAAATAGCAGAATTAATAAATCTTTAAGAAAGTGGAACTGTTAGTGAGAGTAACTAGAAAAATTATCCAGTATTTAGAAGATATGGAAAAGAAAGCTAAACAGATGAACTTTATAAAGAACTTAAAAAAAGAAGTAGAAACTGGAGCCAATGGCACACAGGACTATGTTATAAAAAAAGGTGAAAACACAGGAAAGGTAGCAAAGAAATAATGCAATTAGAAACAGTAATAAATAAACTCATTAGGTTTTTAAACTCTAGAGTAGAACAATTGTCTATATCAGTCACATCTGGAGGGGTTGACAGTATGGAGAATTACAAGTATATAATAGGACAAATCAATGCATTGGAATCAGTGCATCAGGAAATCTCTAACCTGCTAAACGATAAGGAGCATAATGAAG
>Ga0208303_1001028_pt1 | contig 11278 bp, 3 predicted proteins | sample CB_VirMetaG_2_FD_184537 | JGI IMG/M metagenome (GOLD analysis project Ga0208303, IMG submission 184537) | Freshwater to marine saline gradient viral communities from Chesapeake Bay - CB_1504_2 Viral MetaG (SPAdes) (version 4) | ecosystem: Environmental > Aquatic > Marine > Coastal | place: USA... | reverse complement strand
TCCTAGAGGTTCAAATGGTACTTCAGGTTCATCAGGTGCTTCAGGTTCATCCGGTGATTCAGGTTCATCAGGTTCTTCAGGTACATCAGGCTCAAGTGGCTCTTCAGGTTCAAGCGGTAGCTCAGGCTCCTCAGGTAGCTCAGGCTCTTCAGGTATAAATGGCACATCAGGTTCTAGCGGAACATCCGGTAGTTCAGGCACATCAGGCTCTTCAGGTACCTCAGGTTCAAGCGGAACTACAGGAACTAGTGGTAGTTCAGGTTCATCTGGTAGTACAGGCTCTTCAGGCTCAAGCGGCAGTTCAGGTATAAATGGTACTTCAGGTTCTTCAGGTATAAACGGAACATCAGGAAGTTCAGGTACCTCAGGTTCAAGTGGTACTACAGGAACTAGCGGTAGCTCAGGCTCATCTGGTTCTTCAGGCTCAAGCGGTAGTTCGGGAGTAAACGGTACCTCTGGTTCTAGTGGAGAAAATGGTACATCTGGTTCAAGTGGGGTAAACGGTACATCAGGTTCTTCAGGAACAACCGGTTCTTCAGGTTCAAGCGGTACAACAGGTACTTCAGGTACTTCAGGTACCTCTGGCTCTTCAGGTAGTTCAGGTATAGATGGTACATCTGGTTCATCAGGTATAAACGGAACATCAGGTTCTTCGGGAATTAACGGAACAAGTGGCTCTTCAGGCACTTCAGGCTCAAGTGGCTCTTCAGGTATAGACGGCACTGCAGGTACTAGCGGTACAACAGGTTCTTCAGGTTCATCTGGAGTTGACGGTACCTCAGGTTCATCAGGTTCTTCAGGCATAAACGGAACATCAGGTTCTTCAGGCATAAACGGAACATCGGGTTCTTCAGGTATTAATGGAACTTCAGGTAGCTCAGGTTCATCAGGTTCCTCAGGTACATCTGGTTCATCCGGCTCTTCAGGAGTTGATGGAACATCTGGAAGTTCAGGTTCATCAGGCATAAATGGAACATCAGGTTCTTCAGGTATAAACGGTACTTCAGGTTCATCTGGAGCCGATGGTACATCAGGTTCAAGTGGTAGTTCAGGTACTTCAGGTTCTTCTGGAGCCGACGGAACTGCAGGTACTAGCGGTACAACAGGTACTTCAGGTTCTTCTGGAGCAGACGGAACTTCAGGCTCAAGCGGTACATCAGGATCTTCAGGCACAACAGGTACTTCAGGTTCTTCGGGATCAAGTGGAGTTGATGGCACAAGTGGCTCTTCAGGTATAGATGGTACATCAGGCTTAAGCGGAACTTCAGGTTCAAGTGGCACTACAGGCACCTCAGGTAGTACAGGCTCTTCAGGTTCAAGTGGTACTGTAGGTACATCAGGTTCAAGCGGTAGTTCAGGTATAGATGGTACATCTGGCTCTTCAGGTACTTCAGGTAGCACAGGCTCATCTGGTTCTTCAGGTGTAGATGGCACTGCAGGTACTAGCGGTACAACAGGTTCTTCAGGTTCATCTGGCTCTTCAGGCTCAAGCGGTAGTTCAGGTATAGATGGTACATCAGGTACAAGTGGCTCTTCAGGCAGTTCAGGTATAGACGGTACATCAGGTTCAAGCGGTACAACAGGTTCTTCAGGTTCATCAGGCTCTTCAGGCATAGATGGCACTTCAGGAACTTCGGGTACAAATGGTACAGCAGGTACAAGTGGAACTTCAGGTAGTACAGGTTCTTCAGGCTCAAGCGGAACAGTAGGAACAAGCGGTACAGCAGGTACCTCAGGTAGCACAGGCTCATCGGGTTCATCAGGCTCAAGCGGAACTTCAGGCACAACAGGTACTTCAGGTACAGCAGGTAGTTCAGGTTCATCTGGAGTTGATGGTACATCAGGTTCTTCAGGTACAGCTGGTACTTCAGGTACATCGGGTTCAAGTGGTACTGTGGGTACTTCAGGTTCAAGTGGTAGTTCAGGTATAGACGGTACATCAGGCTCAAGTGGAACTTCAGGCACAACAGGCACTTCAGGCACTTCAGGTAGCACAGGTTCTTCAGGCTCAAGCGGTACTGTAGGAACATCAGGTACTTCAGGTAGCACAGGTTCATCAGGTAGTTCAGGGTCTTCTGGCGTAGATGGCACATCGGGAAGTTCAGGGACAGCAGGCTCATCGGGTTCATCAGGCTCATCGGGTATAGACGGTACTTCAGGCTCAAGCGGCGCATCAGGTACATCGGGTACAACCGGTACTTCAGGTACAACTGGAACCTCTGGCTCTTCAGGCAGTTCCGGCTCAAGTGGCACCGTAGGTACTTCAGGCACAACAGGTACTTCAGGCACTTCAGGTAGCACAGGTTCTTCAGGTTCATCCGGTAGCTCAGGTTCAAGCGGTACTGTAGGAACAAGTGGTACAGCAGGCACAACAGGAACTTCAGGTAGCTCAGGTTCATCTGGTACAGTAGGAACAAGTGGTACAGGTGGTACTTCGGGTACAACTGGCACTTCAGGATCTTCAGGTTCAAGTGGTGCATCAGGAACATCAGGTTCTTCAGGTACAGCTGGAACAGGTGGTACTTCAGGTACAGCAGGTTCTTCAGGTACTTCAGTAGCCGTAAGTGGTGTTACAAATTTTGTAGCTAAATTCGATAGTTCAACTACAGTTGCAACTGGTTCAATTAAAGATGAAGGCGCTTCAGGTGCAACAAATGTATTTGTTTCATCAGCAGGTAACGTAGGTATTAACACCACGGCTCCATCAGGACTACTCCACATATACCAACCTTCAGGAGCAGGGAACTTTCTATTTAGCCGTACTAATAATATAACTGGCGTTAACTTTCAACTATCTACTGATTCAACAAAAATAAGAATTCAAGGTTATGGAGATGGTCTTACATTCTGGACTGCACCCGCAGGCGTAGGTACGGACGCTATTGAAAGAATGCGTATTGATTCCTCCGGAGCAACTTCCTTTAAAGGCTCTTCTTCACTATCTACAGCTGTAGCTTCTATACAACATTATTCATCTAATGGATATCTATATATTAAAGGAGGGGCAGGAGGCTTAATCCTTGGAGATGATTCTACTGCTTCAAGAATACAAATAGAAGATAATTCTAATATAAGATTTGAAACTGCTTCTTCCGAACGTATGCGCATCACTTCAGCAGGCAACGTAGGTATTGGAACTACTAATCCTGGAGCTAAGCTTGAAGTAGTAGGATCAAGTGGAGCAATTTCCGGTACGGGGATGACTTACTTAAACAATACCGATGATGCTTTTTCTCTAGTAGTTAATAACGCAGGTAATTCATCTCAAAATGATAGAGGAGTATTTGAAGCAAGGGTAGGTACTAGTTCTGTCTTTAGAATAAACAACTCAGGCAACGTAGGTATTGGAACAACGAGTCCTGCTACGAAACTTCACGTCAATTACACAAGCGGAACAGGATTAACTCTATCAAACACAGTAGCTAATCTTTATGCTGAAATGCGTTTGCAAAGCGCAAACAGTTCCGCTTATATTTTTAAAAGTTCAAATGGATATAGTGCTTACGGCGGTATTAATGCTTTAAATATATTTAATGAAGGTCAAATAGCATTCCATAGTAGTACGGTAAGTAATATAATGTACCTAGCCGCAGCAGGCAACGTCGGCATTGGGACGACTAGTCCTCAAGCTAAATTACATATAGGTGCTTCATTAAACTCGATGCCTGCAAACACTTCAATAGCAATGAACGGGGGAACTACTTTAAGGTTTACTGGAGGTGGAGACGGTAATTCTGATTACGGTGCTTATATTGCTGGAGTGACAGTTGGGTCTATAAGAACTCTTCAGTTAGGGTCAAGAAACCTTAGTACAGATGAACTTGCTATGACTTTAAGTCAAGGCAAAGTAGGAATTGGGACGACTAGTCCTGATGAAATGTTACATATTGAAAATTCTTCTGGCGCTAATATTATTTTAAATTCAAATACAGGTGCAGTAAACAACGGTATTTATATGTCTGAAGGATTAAGCTCTACGCCGACAATAAACGGAGCTTACTTCTACTACGACAGCTCTGCTAATGCTGTAAAATTAGACACAGGAACAAGCTCATTATCTACAAAATTAACTGTATTAAGAGATTCAGGCAACGTAGGTATAGGAACGACAGGAATTGGAGTAAACGACAGGTTAATCATTAAAACATCTGTAGATAATGACGTTGCACAGGGGCTAGTAGTACAGAGAAGTATCAATACCGACGAAGGGTATATCAACTACAATGGTGGTGGTTTTCAATTTAGGGCTACAGATGGAGACCCTATTATATTAGGTCAATTATCAAATGAAAGAGTACGCATTGACTCTACAGGTAACGTAGGTATTGGTACTACTAGTCCATCATATAAGTTGGATATAAACGGAGGTACAGCCAGAATTACATATGCTGGATATTCTGGATACGAATATCATAACACTGCAGGAACTTGGGAAGTATATATAGGAACCGAAAATAACACAGGTAACGCTAGATATAATTCTCGTCAAGGTGATCATTCATGGTATGCAAATAGTACAGCTACAATGAAATTAACCAGTGCTGGTAATTTAGGTATTGGTACAACGGCACCAACAAGTGCTTCTGGAACAACTTTAGCTATATACAATGGTTCGGGCCAAGCTAGATTAGCATTAAAAAACTTTGTAACAGGAGATACTTCAACCGATGGTTTCCAACTTGCAATAGATGGAGACGGAGTTGCTATTATTGAACAAAGAGAAAACAACCATTTATCCTTCTCTACAAACGCTACCGCACGTATGCGTCTTACGGATGATGGTAATTTAATTATAGGAACAATTACAAACGCCGGATATCTTTTAGATGTAAACGGAACCGCTAGAGTTGTAACATTAATTGAAACTTCAGCTTTAAAATATAAAACAAACATTCAACCTTTAGAATCTCAACTTTCTAAAGTACTACAACTACAACCCGTTACATTTGATTGGATTGACAAACCAAACCCTAAACCAAACATCGGTTTAATTGCCGATGAGGTTGATAAAATATACCCCGAATTTGTATCTAAAACCGAAAACGGAGACATTGAAGGTATCGAATACTCAAAACTAACCGCAGTATTGATCCAATCGATAAAAGAGTTAAACGAAATAATTGCAAATCAACAAACACAAATTAATACATTACTTAACAAGTAAAATATTTATATATAAAATATGGCTCAGTTACAATCCACCAGCATAACAGGTTCCCTCATAGTTACCGGAGGTATTACAGGTTCCATCACGGGATCAATTGTAGCACCTGGTTCAACTACTCAAGTATTATATAATAATGGGGGTGTTGTTGATGGTGCTTCTGGATTGGTGTATAGTAGTGGTAACGTAGGTATTGGTACGACTAGTCCATCTTATAAAACAACAATATACGATTCATCTTTAAATACGGATGTATTAACGGTTTCAAATAATCAAATAAATGCAGATAGTGTCCAACGTTTTGTAGGGATATCATTGCAAGACCAATATGCAAATGGTACAGGTAATGCTAGTGCTATTAGGTCTTATAGTAATTTATATTCTCAATGGGGTTCTACTCTTACATTTAGCACAACAGATAACACAGGTAATGGTGTTGTAGAAAAAATGCGCATCACTCCTACGGGCAACGTAGGTATAGGAACAAACGGACCTCGACAGAAATTAAATGTAAATGGCCATATAGAATCCATGGCTAATTTTGGATTAAAAGCTTCTTATAACAACACAGATGCATATCATGGTTCACTTTCTTGGGCGACTCTACAGTTAGGAAATAACGGAGATAATAGAATAATAGGAGGTAGAACAGCAGCCGGCGGTAATTTAAAGTTTTATGTAAATAATACTAACGATGCTACACAGTATTCTACTACACCTGACGGTGTTTTAGCTATGACTATTGCTAGTTCAGGCAACGTAGGTATCGGAACGACTAGTCCTGGTTATAAGCTAGATGTTACGGGTACGGGTAGGTTTGGTGGAGATTTGACAGTCAGTAAATCTTCAGGAGTCTCGGTAATTTCTATTGAAAGTGGAAATAATTATTCTGTTCTTACCTTATTGGGAGGGCAAGTTGGAGATGCTGCATCAGGTTGGGGTATATATTCAGGTTACCCATTGGCAGGTGATTTTAATATACGTGAAAATGGAGTTGCTAATTACTTAACAATAAAGAAAACATCAGGCAACGTCGGTATAGGAACGACTAGTCCTGATAGAAAACTTGTTTTAGATGGAACACTTGGAACCCCTGCTTTAGAGATTAAGAAAAACACTGATAGAATAGTTTATCTTGGTACAGGAAGTTCTGCTTCTGCTGATGACAATACTATATTGCATTTAATGGACCAAAATGTAGTAAAAATTAATCTTAATACTGTAGGTGATAGTTATTTAAACGGCGGCAACGTAGGGATAGGGACGACTGCTCCAACGAGAACTTTACACGTAATTGGAGGTGATGGTGGTACTGGAACTCATATTGCTCAGTTTGAGGGGCGTTCCGGGGTTGTGGGAATGTATATTAGAGGTGACGGCAACGTCGGTATTGGGACGACTGCACCAATAGGAAATTTAAATATAAATAGTGGAACAGGAGATACGACTACTCAAGACACAACACTTTCTTTAACAAGGACATCAAGCACTTCTAATGTTTTGGCGGCTAAATTAGTTTTAACTGCTCCCTCTACATATCAACAAAATTTAGTTTTTAGAATTAAAACAACTGCAAGTTCAGCAGAAAATCCATCATATTATAGTGATGTGATGACGCTTAATTATGCAGGCAACGTCGGCATTGGTACCACTAGTCCAGGACAAAAACTAACACTAATTAATGGAACTTTTCAAATAGGTGGAACTTCAACTTTTTCTGATAATATAGAAATAGGTAGGGTTGGAAGTGACAATAATATGGCTTTCGCTACGGGAGGTACCGAACGTATGCGAATCACCTCTACAGGCAACGTAGGGATAGGAACGACTGCACCAGGAGCAAAGTTGGATATCGCTAGTACAGACGATACTTATGTTGCTAAATTTACACATTCTACAGTTAGTGGATTTGCTCCCGGTTCGATTTTACTGGAAGCAGGGCAAAGTAATTCTAGAGGGCAAGGTATATATCATTATAACAATGTAGCTGCTGAAAATTGGTTTACTGGAGTTCCTTATGCTGTAGGTAGTAAAAAATGGATTGTTGCAAATAATTATCTTACATCACAATCCGTTGGTGTAGCTCAACTTACCTATGCCCTACTTACTATTGACTCAGATACTGGCAACGTCGGTATTGGAACAACTAGTCCTGCGTATAAGCTAGATGTATTTGGTAATGGTAGATTTTCTACAGGTCAGGTATGGTTAAATACTGATGAAAACTTTGGGATATTACGTGACGGTAATGATGTTACAATAAAGGCTTGGAACGGTTTTAATTTTGTTGGTGATGGTGCGTCACAAAATTTAGTAAAAATATTAACAAACGGCAACGTAGGTATAGGAACGACTAGTCCTGATGTTAAATTTCAAGTTCAAGGTGGCGCAGTAAAAGCAACTACGTCAAACTATGCATCTCCAAGTACGGGTGGCGCAATATCAATGTTCCAAGATAGCAACGACTATGGAACTATTTGGGCAGTAAAAGACTATAATGGCGGATGGGCTAACGTAGCTATTTCCCCCTCAGGCGGCAACGTCGGCATTGGAACGACAGCTCCAGTATCAAAGCTTCACGTGGTTGGTGAAGGCGATACAGTTACACTTCAAAAGTCAAACAATGTTCCTGCCTTAGCATTTTTAGGTACATCAACCAATAAATCAGTAATTGAAGGCGGTGATAATTTTAACTTTTATACTGGTGGTTCATCAAGAGTTTATATTACAAATACAGGCAACGTAGGAATAGGGACGACTAGTCCAGCTTCTAGGTTGGATGTTGTATCCCCCACTACAGATACGGCTATATTTAGAAGTAGTGTTAGTACCCAAACAGTCACCTTTGGCTCTACCACAAACACATTATATAGTGATATTATACTAAAAACAAATGCAGGTAATGCAGAAATATTCAAAGCGGGAACGGGATATACTTCATATGGAGGTGCTTTAGCTTTAAACATTTATAATAGTAGTGGAGCTATTGCATTTCACCCTAATAATTCAGCTAATGCAATGTTTATTGCAACAAACAGCAACGTAGGTATAGGGACGACTAGTCCTTCTTCGGCATTAGACGTAAGAGGTGTAATTGAAAGCAGTACCGGAACCATTAGAACTGTATTAAGCTATACGGGGTCAGGTGGAGTTACCGGAACATTGACAAACCACCCCTACATTTTATATGCTAATAATGCCGAGCGTATGCGCATCACCTCAGCAGGCAACGTAGGGATAGGAACGGTTAGTCCTTCCTATAAGCTAGATATAAATGGTGAGACTAGACTTGGAAAGCTAATTACAACTTGGAGCAATAGCCCAATCACTCCTTCAGCAGTAATGTATTCCGAAACAGGGTACAATACTGTTATTGCAGGAAACGGTCAATTTAGCACATCTTACTTGGCGCTAATGACCACTGGAAATATGATATATTCTGGCGGCAACGTCGGTATTGGAACGACTAGTCCGAGTACAAAGCTAGATGTTGCAGGTACTTTAACAGTAGGCAATATTGGAACATCAAGATTTACAGACACAAGTGCATTTCCTTTACAATTGAATAGAGGTTTAGATGTAGATATCTATGGAGCAAATGGAGTAATTCTTGGAATGGGAACTATAAAATCTGGCACCTATAAAGACGGAGCTAGAATTGCTGGTGGATTAGGTTCTAATGGAACTGATGGAAACTTTTCAGTTCAAACTAGAGGAGGAGACAGCTTTACTACTGCATTGCATATAAATTCTTCTCAAAACGTAGGTATTGGAACGACTAGTCCTAGTTCACCCGGTGGATTTACTAGGATAGTACACATTAGCGGAGGTTATGCATCTTTAGTTCTGACATCTACCATACCTAGTAAAACTTGGGAAATAGGAGTGAATTCATCTTCATTACTTACATTTTACGATGGTACTGCAGACAGAATGGTTATCACTAGTTCAGGTAACGTAGGTATAGGGACGACGAGTCCTGGAGTAAAATTAACTACTCAAGGAGCTAGTGGTTCTCCAGCTACATCTGGAACAACTCAAACAAATGGAGCATTTAGAATTCAAGACGGAACTACAGCTGTTGTAGATTTTGGAGTAGCAGGCGGTAATGCTGCTTGGTTGCAATCAACTAATTCTGGGTCTTTAGGTACAAATTATAATTTTGCAATTAATCCAAATGGTGGCAACGTAGGGATTGGTACGAGTAGTCCTGCAGCTAAATTAGATGTTAACGGAGATGTTTTTACTAGAGGAACAGAATATATTTTACAATCAGTAAATAACACAACAGGTTACTTATATTTTGACCACTCCGGAACTCAAGTTTGGAAACAAGGTATATTTAACGATAATACAAGTACTTTTTCAATTGGTAATGGAGGAGCGTTTACTAGATTACTTAATATAACAAATGCAGGCAATGTAGGTATAGGTACGACAAGTCCTAGTGAAAAACTGGATGTTATAGGAACTGTTAGGTCATATGCAGATGCTGGTAATTACGGTCAAATAGCTAATGGTTCATTTCAAGCACTAGGTGCTCACGGTGGTACTTTTATGTTAGACTTAGATAACACGGGCACTGCTGATTTAGTTAACATTAAGAAGAGTGGCTCATCAAGGTTTTATATTAAAAACGATGGCAACGTAGGGATTGGTACGAGTAGTCCTGGTCAAAAATTAGATGTAAATGGATATATTATATCAGACAGATACTATCCTAGAAGTTCAAATAATACTTATATAATTGGTGATACTGGTGGTTTAGTTGTTCAAGGCCCCGGATATTTTTATGTCCCTGCTTCTGGAGGTTCTTATTTTGAAACTATTGCAAGATTTAGAGCAGGTATATCTAATGATCTTAGTACTTACTTAACAATTAATGGAGGTACTTCCGGGTATACTTATTTTAGTGGTAATGTAGGTATTGGTACGACTAGTCCATTAGTACCACTCCAAGTTACTGGTGTTATAAGAACAACAGGTATAACAGGACAAGTAGATGTTGACCCAACACATGGTGCTTTTAGATTTTATGATGGAACTATATTTAGAGGAGGATTGGGAATGGGGCAATGGGCTAGTGTAGGTAATACTACAGATATAGTGCAATACTTAAATAACGTAAACTATTATATTTCAAATGGCACAACACCCTTAGTTAAGGTTGAAACAGGAGGTAACGTAGGTATAGGGACGACAAGTCCAGCACAAAAGTTACACGTATCTTCTACTGGGGTTAGCCGTATATTAATTGAAAACACAGACAATCAATCAACTGGTGCTGGAACCCAGATGGTCGTTAAAAATGGGGCAACGATAGTTGGAAATGGAACAATACGTACAGACAATTCTGATAATATGCAATTCTTTAACATCGTTGGAGAACGCATGCGTATCACCTCAACAGGCAACGTAGGCATAAACCAAACAGCACCAACATACACTCTTGAGGTTGCAGGCGACACAAGAACAACTACCTTACGAGTAGATGATATAGGTGGTCCACCACCACAAACCCCTACAAGTGGACCCACACTAGCATATGGTCCTAACATAAATGATTATTTAACATCTCCCGATACTTGGTTAAAAATTAATATAAATGGAACAGATTATGTAATTCCCGCATTTACACCACAATGATAAAACTAACAGACGAACTTAGAAAACAAATAGAAGAAAGAGGAGGTAAAATCATAAACCTTACCTCCGAGGAATTCTTTACAGCACTTAAAGACGCAAAACTATTAACAAATAACAATAAACAAACCACAAAATCATGACAACTTACAATTGGAACTGTAGAACAGTAGACGCTTACCCACAAGATGGGGACAACACAGACGTAGTGTACAATGTACATTGGATCGTAACCGGTATTTCGGATCAATTAGATTCTAAAGGTAACCCATACTCGGCCACCAACATTGGTACACAAGTATTAAACACTAGTGATATAACAGACTTTATCCCTTTTGAAGATTTAACAAACGAAGAGGTTGTAGCCTGGACCCAATCCGCAATGGGTGAAGAACAAGTAGCAAGCATCGAAGCAAGTATACAATCTCAAATAGATAATCTAATCAATCCTACTAGTGTTACCTTAACTAT
>Ga0208303_1001023_pt1 | contig 11318 bp, 17 predicted proteins | sample CB_VirMetaG_2_FD_184537 | JGI IMG/M metagenome (GOLD analysis project Ga0208303, IMG submission 184537) | Freshwater to marine saline gradient viral communities from Chesapeake Bay - CB_1504_2 Viral MetaG (SPAdes) (version 4) | ecosystem: Environmental > Aquatic > Marine > Coastal | place: USA... | reverse complement strand
CAATGCGGCGAGCATCAATCGAGGGGGGTTGGGGGTAGGTGGGGGTAGCGTATGTTATAACATAACACTAGGACGCGTCCTAGGTTAATCAGTATCATATACTTGTATTTGATTGTCTTATCTATTGCTTAAATATCATTCTATGGCATAACAGCTTCATTGGAGCGGGGCACAACGTCTACGCCAATGGCAAAAAGGAATTTTGCATATGTCTACTACATCAACAAACACCGACTACACTGTAACTGAAGCCCATATTGAAGCGTTCGGCAATGCAATGGGCAGTACGAAAGATACTGTAAACGGCAAACGTGGCGGGGAAATCAAACGGTCAAAAGCGGCAATTCAAAAGGCTGTTGCCAAAATGGATTTGCTTATTGCAGACGTTATTGGCGTCGATCTGGACGATAAAACATATGCTGAGAACGCGGCAAGGTTTGCTCTTTTGAAACAGCCAAAAGACAAAAGCAACAACGAACATGCCGCTATTCACGCTTGGGGCTATGAGGTTCTGCAACGTGGCGTTTTTGGTAGTGCAGTATATGATGCTGTAAATGATGCCAAGAATGACCCTAAAACTTTTATTGAACATGAAACAATGAAAGGCCGTACTAAGAAGGCATGGCAGACCGAATTTGGTAGTCGCGCAATAAAAGCGATAGATCGTATTCAAGGCCGCATTTTACCTGCTACAAAAGGTATCGACGAAAACACTGCTGATATTATCAAACTGTTAAATCAGATTGATAAGAAGATGCACGGTGCGGAAAGCCTCGGGTTTCACACTGCAGACGGTAAAGATACCGACAAGGCAGGTAAAGCGTTCAAGGCTTTACGTAATCAATTCCCAACTACTTAAACTATCTGGTCGGCCTTAATTGGTCGGCCATTTTTTTGAAAGGAAAAACAATGTCACAAGGTATCAAATACACAATTTGCTATAAGCAAGAACGCGATGAGGCGCTTGCACAAGTGAAAGAATTAAAAGCTGAGAATAAAAAACTACGCAAACTATTAGATAATGCTATGTGGTACGTCCACAATTTCGGTTCTAATTTGTCTTAATGATCTGGTCGGCCTTAATTGGTCGGCCATTTTTTTTGGCCTTTTTTTCGACGCCAGTTCTGGCGAGGCCAGTTACCGAGTAGCAATGCGGAGTGGTGCGCCACGCACTAGGATGCGTCCTAGTAAGTCTGGGCGAGTTTCCCCCGATCCGACAGGACTTAGCACTACGTCTATCTCTTTCTTATAGTGACCAGTTACTCGGCAGCGTTACGAGGCACAGTAGCAGCAACGGGCAGTGGTACTAGGATGCGTCCTAGTTATACGTCTAGCCAATAATGACCAGTTACTCGGCAGCGTTACGCGGCAGAAGCGGCACTAGGACGCGTCCTAGTAGGCCAAATCGCATAAGGTATTGATTTTAAAGTAAAGTACCATTTGTACCACCAATGTAGCACAATGTATTTTTGTAAGTGATTGATTTTATTACAATGTACCATTTGTACCATTTGTACCAACTAAAAAAGATACACTATACGCGAGGTTCCCCCCGCCCTTTGGCCTAATGTATCCCCCGCTCTCCCCAAACATTTCCCCGCACCTTCTATCCTGATACATTGCTACATTGCTACATTAGTTTAATATCAAGGACTTACAGACCACACCCTTGGTACAAATGCGGTACATTACACAGAATAACACACTAGGACACGTCCTAGTACCATATGATACAGTCTGTCACTCGTTACAACTAAATCGTTTGAAAAGACATTATATGCTTGACAATGCTATATAAGTATGCTATAGTGGTATCAGTTAAATAAATTCTGGAAAGGGGCGGCTCGGGGGCCGCGTTAAGCCGACCACGCTATTTATCATTGTTAGTTGAGACGCATGATCTGTGTCTCGCCATTGCTAGGTTCATACTAGGACACGTCCTAGGTGCTGCCGATAATGCTAAGATGGATTTACTTCACGCTAATACTAGGACGCATCCTAGTAGCGATGGACTGCATCAAGTGCGTAACTTGTACGGAGCAACGAAAGGATTGACGCTTCCACAAACAAGGGCAACGCTTGGAACCGATCTTCCCCAAACAGTACGAAGGTACACGTAGAAAGTTGGGACGCCAAAGGACAGGGCGACAGGTAATATGAGCAGGAAGTACGGCGGCGGCTAGTCAGGGGCTAGTCAGGGTTGAACACCCAGAGAGTAAGTCAGATGCACAAGCATCTACTAGGACACATCCTAGTACATTACGGACACGGCACGGTGTCCCAACAAAGTGAGCGGTAGCGCGTTCATGGCAATCACAACCGATCAAGAAAAGATCACAGATCAATCAACTAGGACGTATCCTAGTAAGTGAGCATTAGTTAGGGCAGGGCGTAGGCTATTCTACACCTGCCCATTCTTATGCCCGATGGCATTACGCACTAGGACGCATCCTAGCAAGGAGAACTACAATGCAAGACCTCAAGATCATTCGCGCCGAACACGGCACACAGACGGAAGATAGCCCAGTGGAAAGTATCCGCATGGTATTCAACACAGGCAGACCATACGATGACAACGGCCACGGTCAGATCATTTGGGTCAACGCTAAGTTTGTATATCGTGGGTTATACAATGGGTCAGGCGATTGGGTAGTGGACGTGATCGACACGTCACGCCGCATCAGCATACGCGTAAGCGTAGATTTGCTGGATTGTTTTGGCAATGAACTTCCTAGGACGCGTCCTAGTGACGGGCTTGTTCCACCTGTGTCTGTGTTCGACAACCTCAACAAAGAACTCATTGCGGAAGTCATGTCAGACTACGATCACGGACGGTACAAAGAAAGCATGGAGCATCCTATACAGAGTAATTGGCAGTGGCATAGCCAAGTAACAAATGTTGAGTACGCATGAAACACAAACTGTATTCATACCATAAGTTTGACGCGCCCGTATGGATGGAAAGCCAGAACGCCTATGTCACGGAGTGGGAGACAGGTTTGATACTCGACACTCGCACCGAGGCAGAGGAATGGTTGGCGTGTTGGAATGGGATCAGAAAGACTAGGACGTATCCTAGTGTGATAACTCTCACACCCATACAGACCCATGTACATTTCGTGGGCTTTCGTACCGATGCCGAATACAGCGCGGCAGTCAGAGTGTGGGGCAAGCCTGATTTCGTACACATGTTTCACGACCAACGCATGTACGGAGATATTGGAGACAACGACATAGTTGTCCTTGGTTCAAAGGGTACGGACAAACCGCACCCGCAATATTCGTGGCAAGATCACGAACTATGGTAGAGGGAGAGATATGGCTATCAAGTGTAAAGAATGTGGCGAGGCGTACAGTGTGAAGCGCGCCCGTCTAGGTTACAGAACGTGCCTTGACTGTGGGCAGTCGGCAGCAGTCACCGAGCGGGATAGTTGGACAATCGTGCCAACCCCCAAGGGTCACTACACGCGGATCACCCGCAAGTGCGACCTGTTATCACTCAATCAGAAACCACGCTAGGACACGTCCTAGTACATAAGGAGAACTATAATGGGAATGGAATATAAAGGGCTAGACGCTTACACCGCCAACGTGCAGCAGATGTTTGCAAAAGCAGGGTTCACAGAAACACCTATTGGTGAGTACCCGATTGCCGAGATGTTTCTTTACGGTACGCCGCTCGATGTGGTGTTTTCTGTAGGGTCTGACGTAGCATGTGGGTTCCACATAAACGATGTGTTGCGCGAACAGGTACATCCGTTTGTGATGAACAAAAGATGGGTAGGTCACGGAGTTTGTCGCTGGAAGGACATATGGGAGAAATCCAACCAACCAAAAGAAGCCGCAAACGTCATGGAAGATTTTCGGGCAGCTGCCCGAAAGGATGCAGGCTCTGCTATCTCACTGCAAGGAAGAGGTACAAAATGAATAGCGAAGATTTTAAGTGCAACACCTGTGGCGATTACGTGGGCGAGGACGGCGTATGGGGCTTGTGTGACCCTTGCTTTGATAAAGAGGGTGGCAATGAAGCCCTTGCTAAATCTATGGAATGGTCATGGGCCAAGCCTACTAGGACACGTCCTAGTGATACTCGATGGGAGGATGAACTTGTCACCTACCTCAAGGACTTCTGCGTAGCAGTCAAGACAGACGGTTACTCTGTACCGTTTGAGTTTAGTACGGCTAAACGCGCAATCGTAGCGCAGGGTGGTACAGTCGAGCAGGTGCAACAATGCCTGTCAGAGGTACACCGTGCTGTGCAAATCGTAACGGACGAAGAATAATTTGAAACGGTAACTGGTTCTACGAACTGGCTACCGTATGCGGCGGGTGGCTCCTTCCGCACTGATGATAAAGCCCTAGGACGCGTCCTAGTAACCCTACGTTCAAGGAGAACGACAATGTTAGATACCAACACAAACACCTTTCAAGCTGCCCCATCTGTAGATGTGGTCAATATCAGCAGCATGGCTTCACTTGCTGTTCTGTCTATTGGCAATTTCAGCGGTAGCAAGAAAGACAAGAAAGCGGGAGAGGAAGTTGCCGACAGCAACGGCGTCTCGACCAACGTGGTACGTCTATACAAAGACCTACTAGGTAAGTGCGATGAACTGGACGCTATCCAGAAAGTAATCACCTCAACCCGCAAAGAGCATGACGCTCTAACGTCACCTTGGATCAAGGGCGTAAACATAGTGCCGACAGTAACAAGCGCGGATTGGGTCAGCAGAATGTCCGAGTGTGGCAAGACATACTGGGATGCTGTTGATACATTCCTCAACGTGTATCAGGACAAAGTGATAGATGCCCAGTTGCAACTAGGCCCGTTGTTCGATGCAACCGAGTACGTGTCCACCGAGGATATGCGTAAGAAGTTTCACTTCAGCGCACAGCTTATGCCATTGGGTACAGCAGCGGATTGGCGTCAAGACGTACCAGATGCCGCAGCGCGTGAGCGTGAAGTGGAGTTGGAAAAGTTTTACCGTGATCGGTGGAACGCATCCATGAAGAACATGTGGCAACGCGTACACCTTGCTGTATCTAACATGGCGGATCGTCTCGACTACGTAGATACAGGCGAGACGGAAACATACTACACCAAGCCCACCAAGGCTAATCCAAACGGTGTGGAGAAAACCCGTAAGGTTGGTGTCAAAACCTTCAAGGGTACGCTTGTGCCAAACGTGCGGGAAATGATCGACCTGCTACGTGTAATGAACCTTGATAACGATACTCATATGTCTGCCGTTGCCGACAAACTGGATGAAGCATTGGTTAACGATGTAACGTCCGAGCAGCTTAAAGATGATGAGGTACTACGTCAGGAAGTACAGGCAGTAGCAGCAGACGCGCTCAAAACTGTCAACGACCAGATCGCAGCTTTGGGCATGGGGAGCGATTGGTAATGATCCGCTCTAAGTATATGCAGTTAAAGGCGAAGCGGTGGCATCCCCCTAGTAGAGATTTCAAGCGGGGGCCAAGTTTGCCGCAGATCGACAACGATGTGTACGCGTTCCTAGATGTGCGCTGCCCCGAATGTATGCCGACAACATCACACCAAACTGATTTCTCTTGCCGCACCTGTAAGGGTACGGGCGAAGTCGATTTGGAAACGGCACGTAAGTTTATCTTTGACAGCGAAGATAAATACTAAGGGTAAGGGGCGGCGTGATCGCCCCTACCAACCATCCTGAAAATTATCAACACTAGGACACGTCCTAGTACATGTTCTGAGGAGAACGACAATGAACTATGAACTGAACCTTGATCAGTGTGCTGATCTTATTACCGCAGTACCTAACAACACTATGATGTTGCAGGGTCACATGGGTGTTGGCAAAACATCTGTCGCTGGTTTGATCCATCTGAAGAAACCACAGCACACTGTGTTCTATTGCGACTGTACCACGAAGGACTTGGGTGATCTTACCATCCCGAACATCGTACAAATGGATACAGCTACAGGGTACGTCACTTACTTGACTAACGAAGAACTGGGCTTGCACTTGAACGAGCCGATCATTCTTATGATTGACGAGTATGGCAAGGCGAACCCATCTGTGAAACTAGCTTTGACGCGGTTGATGTTGGAGCGCAAGATGGGCAGCGTCACCTTGCATCCTGACAGTATCGTGTTCTGCACGACCAATCTTGGCAGTGAGGGTGTGGGTGACATACTACCTGCACATGCACGTAACAGGTTGACCATCGTGAACGTGCGTAAGTCTACCGCTATGGAGTGGATCACTTGGGGTATCAACAACGGTATAGATCACTCTGTACTGTCGTGGGCCAAGGACAACGAAATGATCTTTCAAGGCTTTGACCAAGTGCGCGACCCGTCCGACAATCCCTACATCTTCCACCCTGCCGAGCAGCGTACATCTTTTGTCACGCCGCGCAGCTTGGAGAAGCTGTCTAACATCGTGAAGCAGCGGCACTTGATTGATGAGGAAACTCTGATCGCTGCCGCTTGTGGTACTATCGGTGAGCGTGGTGGTATGGACTGTATTGCCCATATCAAAATGTCGGATCAACTGCCGACACGGGACAGTATCAAGACTGATCCCATGAACGCTATCGTGCCTAAGTCTGCATCTGCTACTTGTATGGTGGTGTTCCGTTCTTTGGCTACGATGGACAAAGAGTACATCACGCCGTGGATGACTTATCTCAACCGTCTCGACACTGAGGCACAGGGTATGTTTGCCAATGGCGTCCGTACCAAAAAATACCAGCATCAAACGCTGGTTATGACTAACGCTAAGTTTAGTCAGTTCATGCGTGAGAACCAGTACATGTTCAAGGCTGATGATACGCACGACGTATAACACGTACACCCATCTACACTAACTAAGGTTGTACCCGGGGAAGGTATTTCTAACTTACTCTTTCCGGGTAAATCTCAGCTTATATAACCTACTAGGACACGTCCTAGTACATGAGGAGGAACTATAATGTTCGCACTAACTGTAACACCCGATCAACGTCTAAAGAAGAACCGCATCACCTGCATGTCTAAAGACCCGACAATCGCAGGTATCTTGATGGTTGGCTCTTGCGAGGTTGTATCTAGTACGCGTCCTAGTGACAGGAATGTTCGCACCGCTTGCACCAACGGCAGAGACGAATGGTATTCTGAAGAGTTTATGGCGAAGCTGACAGACGCAGAGTTGCGCTTTGTCGTTATGCACGAAGGGTATCACAAAGCCTTCCGTCACCTGATTACGTGGGCGCATCTGTGGGCTATCTGTCCTGACACCGCTAATCGTGCGATGGATTACTATATCAACGTCAAACTGTACGACACGTACATCAAGCTGTCTGGTGGCGCGACAGATCACACCTTTATCAAGATGCCTAGCATGGTGTTGTTCGATGAACAGTATCGTGGATGGGATACCGCTAAAATCTTCTGGCACATCTACAAGAAAAAGAAAGAGCGCGAGGAAGAGGAAGGCGATGATGAAGGTGAGAGTGGCGATGGTGGCACTGGTGGTAACGGTGAAACTGGTGACGATGATGGCAGCTTTGACGAGCATGATTGGGAAGGCGCAAAAGATATGTCTGACCAAGAGAAGAAAGACCTTGAGAAAGAGATAGACGATGCTGTTCGTCAAGGTGAACTTGCTGCGGGTAAAGATGGCACTGGCGGTGATCGTGACTTTGACGAACTGTTACAGCCGCAAGTCAACTGGCGTGAAGCAACCCGCGAGTTTATTGTTGATCTGTTTACAGGCAACGATTTCGCTACCTATCGCCGTCCGAACCGCAGGTTTATGTCGGCAGGTGTATATCTTCCTAGTGGTATCTCCGAGAAGATTGGTGAACTTGCTATCTTGATAGATACATCTGGTTCTACCTACGCGCCGAATGTACTCCCCGCTTTCATGGGCGAGTTGCAGTCTATTGCACAGACGGTAAATCCATCCCGCGTACACATCATCTACTGGGATACTAAAGTGTGCGGCGCTGAGGTTTACGAAGAGCATGAACTAGATACGATTATCTCTAGCACCGAAGTCAAAGGCGGCGGCGGTACAGATATTACTTGTGTCAACGAGTACATGACTAAGCACAACATCAAGCCTCAAGCGTCCATCGTTCTTACTGATGGTTACTTGTTTGGCGGTTGGGGTACGTGGGATCACCCTCTGCTCTGGTGCATCATCGACAACAAAGGTGCAAAGCCAACACACGGCAAAGCCCTGCACATCACCGCAAGCACTATGTAAAATCAACGTACTAGGACACGTCCTAGTACAAACCGAAAGGGACTAAGCATATGACTACCATCAATCATGGGGTTAATGAAATGATCCAAACAGAGGAAGATATCTACAACGTAATCGTAGACCTCAAGGCTCTGTTGGAACACTACGTATCAGGTCGCGCAGGCAACAGTTCAACGCGAACACAGGCGTTAGTGACTATCAAAGAAGCGAACCGACTTCTACAAAAACTGAAGGAATAAAGGAGAACTGAAATGGCTGATATAACTGAGATAGACGAATGGCGTGAATGGTTAAAACCTGTGGATCGAAAGTGTCCATCTAAAGGCGTCACCATAACGCACAACGTACAGGATCAAGTCCAAGACAAAGAATGGACTATCACGGCAGATGGGTTTGCAGATGGTGAACTGTCCCTATGGGATTTGAAGATAGGTATACGATCCGTACCCGAGAACGAAGATCATACGGGTATCTGGATCACCGACCTACGCCCAGAACACGCAGTGCAACTAAGGGATATGCTGAACAGCTACCTAAAGATAGCAGGGAGAAACTGAAATGAACGTCTCTAAAGACGGTTCGATCAGGGTGCGGAACAGGCAAACCGCATCCGTCAAAAGCAGAACGGCGAAGGTAACGACAAGTACCGCGCCGTGGGACAAGTCCGAAGAAGCCGAGTTTACCGCTGCGTGGGACAGATACAAGCAACGGTTCAACCCATTCATTGCTTGCCCTGAGTGCGAAGGCTCTGACCATGTAGGTCAAGTGGAGCATGAGCGGTGGGTACTAACATCAAACGGGGTACACGAACCTGTAGGTGTGTGGAAAGACTGCGATAATTGTAATGGCTTGGGGGAAATTCAAGCCGATAATATGGAGAACGACAATGGCTAAGGCAAATCACCGATTAAATAGTTTCGATCAAGTGGCTGCACTTTATGACAGTGTTAAGCCTATGCGAGGTAAACTGAAAGATCAGGACGTAAGACCTATAGGTGATCGTAGGCGCAAGTGGGAGCGCATCGTAAAGATCAGCGATGATTGCTATCTCTTGTTCGATGGTAACGGCGCAGGAGATAACGTAGATTTCTGGACTTACTCTACGCCCAACCAAGTATCACGCGCAGAGATGTTAGCCCTTGCCCCTATTAAGTGGGAGCGTGACGGTAAAGATGAATACGTTACCCTACGCAACGGGTCGGGTCTTAACTGGACACACTCAGGTAGGTATGACTTCCTAGCTAGGACGTGTCCTAGGTCGATGGACGTTGAAGTAACTGGCGGCAAACAGTTTGTACGTAACCGTGTCTTTGATGGAGAGGATAAACACTACCTACCCAAGAGCGCATACTTTCCTAATGGTAAAACTAATTGGGGGCAGAACATGGATAGCCCTGCCGAGGACGATGATGTGTACCTGCGCTTCAAGCGAGACGGGTGGAGCATCTTTAGTCTGGTAAGCCCTGCGTTCCCCGAACCTACGACACGCGTAGATAAAGAAAGGAAAGCTAAGTGGAAGCCTCAACTCAACGCCCTGTACGAGTACGCGTGTGTGATGACACCGATGCTGCCCCTAGGGGATAGAGCATGGCTAAGTAATATGAAGCGCGAGAGAGAAGAACAGCCCGATAACCCGCTTCGCGACCTAGAAGCAGGTGAGGGTGACGTAGGCTTTCACCACCTAGCACTAGAGTTTGCTGTCTCTACAGAAACCTACGAGTGGGGCGTAGGCACTACCTTCAAAATACAAACAGTCAGAACCAAAGAGGACGCATCAGATGTGCGTTCATCATTCAACAGATGGGCCAACAAAATGTTTGGCTTCACCTACAACACAACCAAGGAGTAATACACAATGCCGTATAAACATCTACTTGTCAAAGACGCAAAGACTAAAGCAGCGTCGAACCCTCAACACAACACTTTGGATCATGTACGTAGTACCCATACAAGACTATATGAGTTTTTCACTGAAGTTAAGAAGGTCAAGCCAAGCATACAGCCTATTGTTGTAGGTAATAAGATATACCTGCACTTCAAAGGTGATCCGTACACAGCCGCGTGGATTAGCTTTGGTGATTTCAAAGATGTGTGTAATGGTGATAGTAACTACGTGGTGTGTTCACCTAACGTAGAAAACAATCGCTACGATGCTCATAGAGAACAACACTATATGCGTATGTCGGTGAACCTAAAGAAAGCCGTAGGTTTCACAAGTACCTTTACGCGTCCGTACAAAGCCCTCACTATAGTCGGTATCAATCTACAAGATGTAGGGTTTGCTGCGGGTAGTAGCCACGGAGAGTTGACCAGTAAAGTCAACGAGATGCAAACTACCTTGTTTGGGCGTGATTCCAGCCGTGATACGCCTGTCATGGCAGAGATGAAGCATCTGGTAGCGTCTGGGTATTCGTTCATAGATAAGAAACTAGAGGCCGAAGCGCATGAGTTTTTTGAACTTCACCGCAAGCAACAGGCAAGCGCAACCCTTAATAAGGATTTAGCAGCTACGGCTGTTATCTGTACGGGTACTACGTTGAAAGGTGAGCAGAAGTTTGAGACTTTTCGATGCGAGAGGGTGAGCCATTATAGACGCAAGATACTGCAAGAAACACACCAATACTACATTGGCGCAGATAAGATACCTGACGAGATAAAAGACAAGGTAGCTGTTCTATCTATGATGGAGTATGGTGAGTTTGTAGATGAAGTCGGCATGAGAATATGTGACGAAATTGTCTACGTAATGGACACTGTAGAAATATAGTGGCCGCTATCAAACGAGATATGATATACCACATAACGCTATCAGATGATAGAAAAATCATTAAGGTAACGTGTATAGGTATAGAATGTGTTGACACCGACCTTTCACCCATATACAACAGTGTCTCTGATTTGCCCGATTGGGTGCAGGGGAGGTTAGCTGTTATAGCCATGCTACAGGTAGGAGAACTGGTGGCAGGTGTTGGGGGTAGGATTAGCGATAATCAGTATTGGATTGTTCCTGATACATACTAGGACACGTCCTAGGGCGGGGCTTTGGTTGCCCCGTCACAAACAAATGGGAGAGCAACATGGCTA
>Ga0208303_1001022_pt1 | contig 11325 bp, 13 predicted proteins | sample CB_VirMetaG_2_FD_184537 | JGI IMG/M metagenome (GOLD analysis project Ga0208303, IMG submission 184537) | Freshwater to marine saline gradient viral communities from Chesapeake Bay - CB_1504_2 Viral MetaG (SPAdes) (version 4) | ecosystem: Environmental > Aquatic > Marine > Coastal | place: USA... | reverse complement strand
CTGAGTGGAGACTTGTTTAATAATACTACCATGTCCTACGTCACCTGGAGTAGTTACACAATGTGTTGTATCCTCTAAATTGCGTACCATTCCACCTTTTAAAAACATTATAATATCAGAGTTTTTCTTATTATTAATAACTTCAATACTATCTATAGTTTCTACTTTTAAAATACAATTAGCAAAGTAATAATAATTTGTTTTACCTAATTCAGGTTCTTCAATCCATAAATCGTTTTCTGTTTTTGAACTTTCAAATTTTTTACCTTCATAGGTTGATTTGGCACGTCCATAAGAATCATTTAGTCTAACTAAATCATGTTTTTCTTTAGGCGTTTCAATTTCAAATATAAGTGCCTCGTCTGATAGTGCTTTGGTAGAATGGAATAATCCTCTTCTAATCATAACTTTACTTGGAGCAGTTAATTTTCTACTATCTGCTAAAAAGGATACTTCCACCTCACCATCTAATACTACTAAACCAGTAGTTTTTTTAGGATGGCAATGCATAGAAGTTTGTTGTCCTCCTTTTAAATGTAGAAACCATAACCCTACCTCGTCATTTTCATAAGCAAGGTATTCGTGCCCCCAAGGTTTAGTTACAACTATATCTTTATACATTACTTCTTTCCTCGTGAACTTTATAACATTTATTTAACCATTCACCCATAAAGTCATAGTGTGGGCAGGATATAATATTATCATCTACTACTACAGGTCCTCTATCGTATGTAGCGCCTGCATTTTTAATATCTGGTTCAATTGAGTAATAACCACTAATTGTTCTACCTTTTAGTATATCAGCTGTAATTAATAATTGGGCTCCATTACAAACTACAAACATAGTTTTATTAGCAGCATCCCATTCTTTAACAAATTCAACAACACCCTCTTCTAAACGTAATTTTTCTAATGCCTTTACTCCACCTGGGATTACTAGTACATCGTAGTTATCTAGATATTCTTTCCTAACACCTTCACGATTAAAGATATCTGTTGTAACATCACCAACCATATGAGTTCCTAAAATTCCATAGAAACGTCCTGTTTGATTAGCCATTAAAGTTACTTTATATCCATTCTCTTTTAATGAGTGATATGGATAAATTAATTCGTGGTCTTGGAACTTTTCCCAAGTAATAATTAGTGCGTTTTTCATTACCAAATAAAATTTTCTTTATAATAATCTACTATTGCGGGAAGTTCTTTGTCAAATACAGCTTTAGGCTCCCACCCTAACGCTCTTAATTTATCATCATTTAAAGCATATCTTACGTCTTGACCTTGTCTTGAGTAAGATAAATCTAAATATTTGTTTACTACATTTTGTTCGTAGCGAGGGAATTCCTCTTCTAAAGTTATATCTTTAGGATGTTGTAATCTAATGATTTTTGTTACGGTATCCAAGTTGCTTTGCTCATAACCCCCACAAATGTTATATATCTCATTTTTAACTCCTGATTTGATAATTGTAATTACGGCTTCAGCTGTATCCTTAGCGTGTAACCAATTACGAATAGGGGTTCCATCATTATGTAATGGTATTCTTTTACTTAATGAAAGATATTTAATTGATTTAGGTATTAATTTCTCAATATATTGACCAATACCATAGTTGTTTGTAGGACGTAATATTACATAAGGTAAATTATAAGTGCGTCCCCAAGCCGTAATTAATTGGTCAGCCGCTGCTTTAGTAGCTGAATAAGGGTTAGATGGTTTTAATATATCAGTTTCAATATGTTCTCCTTCTGTAATATCACCATATACTTCATCTGTTGAGAAATGTAAGAGAGTAGGTGTGTCTTTACCTTCACCTCTATAATTTCTAATTAGTTCAAGTAAATGATGAACACCATTTATATTGGATTTAACAAAGTCGTCACTTTTAACTAACGAATTTCCAACGTGAGTTTCAGCAGCAGTGTTAATTATATAATCACACTCATATATAAACTCTAAATCGTTTATATCGCTTCGTTCAAATGAAAAACGTGGGTGTTCTATAAATTCATCATATGCATCTGGAAAATAGGCATATGTCATTTTATCAACACCATAAACGTGCCAACCTTGTTCTAAACATGCTCTTGTTACATGGCTTCCTATGAACCCAAGTGCACCTGTTATGTATACTGATTTATTTCCCACGTCCTGTTTTTCTTGGTTGATTTACTCGTTTTTGGTTTGTTCTACTACTTTTAGCAGTTTTAGTATTATCACTAGCTTGTTTAGGGTCTTTACGACTTGAAAAATATTTACTGCTCATTGTTAAAATATTTATTTACTATTGTTTTAATATAATCTATTTGTTCCAAAGTAATTACTGGGCTACATCCTAAGAAAAATGTATCAGTTGTTACTTTTCTTGCTATAGGGAAATCATTAATTACTCTTTCAGCATCAATTAAATGGCTATATGCTGGTTGTAACATAATATTACCTGCGAAGTAAGGACGGGTTTGGATTAAATTATCCTCTAAATATTCACAAAATTCTGTTCTTGTAAATCCAGTTCCCTCCTTAACAGTTAAGGCTACAGCGAACCAATCAGGGTCTGATTTGTCTTGGGCTTTAGGTAGAATAAACTTATCAGCATAGGGTTTAAATATATCTACAATAGCAGTGTGATTACGTCTACGTAATTCACCAATTTCATCTAATTTGGTCATTTGAACATTCCCCATTGCTGCTTGAAGTTCAGTTGGTTTTAAATTATAACCAATTTCTTCATAAATGTATTTGTGGTCAAATGTTTCGTCTGGTAAGCTAGGCATCCAATTGTTAAATCTACATCCACAACTACCATCTCGTAAAGCATTAGCTTTACCTACACAATAGCAACCACGTCCCCAATCTCTAAAACTTCTCAAGATACGTTCTGTTTCCATATCATTACAACCTACAAATCCACCTTCACCCATTGTAATATGGTGAGCAGGATAGAATGAGCAACTAGCCATTTTACCAAATGAGCCTAATAATTTACCATCGTAAGTTGTTCCTAAACCATCACAACAATCTTCTAATAAAATTAAATCGTATTTTTCTACGATTTCCATTAACCTATCCATATTAGGTGGATTACCTAATACGTGGGCAAATGTTATAATTTTAGCATCGGGGTGTTCTTGACAAGCTTTCTCTACTTGGTCTAAATCTAAGTTTAGTGTTTCGAGTTCAATGTCAACAAATATAGGTTCAAAACCTACTTGTATTGCTGGGGATAGTGTAGCTGGAAATCCTGCTATAGGAGTAATTACTTTGGTTCCTTTAGGTAAATTTAAACCACGTTTTGATGTTAAAGCTAACATCATAAGTAAGTTTGCGCTTGAACCACTATTAGTTAATACACCTAATTTTTTACCTAATTTTTTAGGAAAACGCCTTTCAAATAATGAACCTTCCTTACCTAATGCTAACCAACCTTCAAGCATAGCTTTAACTACGGCTTGTGATTCTTTTTCATCAACATAAGGACCAGCATATAATACTAGGTCTTTACCTGCTTCCCATTTTTTATTTGATTGTTTATCTTTAACAAACTCTGCTACTTGATTTAATATTTCTTGCATTTATATGTAAGCTATTAATTGATATCCGCTGTATTGTGCGACTTTTGTTTTATCGAATTTATAAAGAGGATTATGCTTAGACAAGGTTTCTTTAATCCACTTTACTCCGTCTTCACCAATATATCCTTGGTTGATATCATCTACTATTATAACGTGGTCATTACGTTCATGTTGTAATATAGCTTCAATATCTTGTTTGTATGAACTACCCTTTTCATGAGCATCAATCCAAAACATTGCTCTACCATTAACCCATTCTTTAATAAGTTTAGGGGTATTATCTTTTGAATCACCTAAAAATAATTTTATTTGTTCCCAAGCATCTAAAGGTTGGAAACGTTCCATACAATGGTTATAAAAGTCTTCATTTATCTCAATTGATATGATACGTTCAAATCCTAAATCATAAGCATCTTGTACTGAATCACCTTTGTGGGTTCCTGTTTCAAAGAAAACTGTACAGTCGGCTTTATATTTTTCAAATAATGTATTATAAGGCCAGTAACCCATTTTCTGTAAATATTTTAGTTATGTAATCTACTATATTTTGTTCGTAATCGACATATTTTAAAGCAGTTTGATAGTTTTCCTCTATAGCAGGTAAAACCTTATTATAGTAATCAGCATCTAAAATATTATTTAGCTTATAGATAGCTTCATCTATACTTGTTATATAGATAATACCTTGTGGATTAAAAAAATCTTTAGTATTAGAACAACCCCAGTATATAGGAATAGTTTTTAACAAAAATAAATCTAATATTTTTTCTGTAAAATATCCTCTATGTTGGGTATTTTCAATTGCCACTCCATATTGACTATTACTGAAAACATCTACTTTACCTACACGGGCATCTTCAATATTGTTTCTATCACCATAAGTGTGGTGAAATACCTTAGTGGGTTTTATTTCGTTTTGTCTAGCTAGTAATTCATGACGTAAGCTATGACCATATGTTTTTTGTAATTTACCAGCTAAATGAGATACTTGAAATTTTTTCTCATAATTCTTATTATAAAAATGAGGTGTAAACCAAGTATGTCCAAAAGCTAAAAACCTAGCGTTATCACAATTATTTAAAACTTTATCGCCCCAAGTTAAAATTAAAGAAAATAAATGTTGGTTTTTAATTGCCCAATCGTGTAAACCAAAATATTCATTTGGTTCTTGTAATACTAAAATATTTAAGTCAGTTAAATCATCTTGAGACTGAGGGATATCATCTACAAATAATGTAAAATTGATATCTTTAAGATGTTCCATCTTAGATTCAAATACTTTAGCATCAAAATGTTTAATTTTTAATTTCATATTTTATAATGTTCCTTATCCCATCTTCCTTCTGTTCCTGGATGGCACGGGATACTTGCAGATAGTCGGGGTTGATCTGGAAATGCAGCGTGATAACACCGAGGGGGAATATATAACATATCTCCTGGAGTTAGAATAGTATCTATTATAGGAACAAGTTTTTGTGGATTTGGGAGGTTAAAGTTTTGTTCAATTAAGGTAGAGACAAAAGAATTATATACTACCCATTTACATTTTCCATAAGTTTGAATTATAAAATTAGCGGGTCCGTCATAATGATAAGGAAAAGAAGTAGAAGAATTACCTTTTGAACCATATACATGTATATCAGTAATAACGGGAAACATTAATTCTATTTCTTTACATAATAATCTAGCATAGGTATTTTGAATACTATACTTACCTATAACAAAAGTATTACCTTCGTCTATATTATCTTTAATAAATTTTTTATCTTGATACCCACTAAATTCCCAATGAGGCTTTTTTATAGGTATTTGAATTTTATTTTGATTTTTTATTAATTCCCAATATGCTACATAATTATTTAAAGAGTTTTCTACATCTTCCCAAGATAATAATTTTTCTGGGTTGGGTAAGAAGTTAGGAATATGTACTGGTTTGTCATCATGGGTTAAATCCACTTGATCAAAAAATAAATCCCAATTTATGCCTGTATTATAATTCATTCATCCAATATTTAATCATTTCATCAATCATTGTTTCAAATGTGTATTCGGGTTCCCAACCTAATTTTCTTAATTTAGTTGAATCACCTTTTAAATCAGTTAATTCTTCAGGACGTAAGAATTTAGGGTCTTGTGTAACATATTGTTTCCAGTCTAAATCTAATTTACCGAATGTGTAGGCAACTAAATCTTCTACTGAATGGGATACACCTGTAGAACATACAAAATTATCGGGGGTATCTTGTTGTAACATTAGCCACATTGCTTTAACATAATCTTTAGCGTGTCCCCAATCACGAGTAGCACTTAAGTTACCTAATGCTAAGTTATCTTTCATACCTTTTTTAATCATCACTGCGTTTTTAACTACTTTGTTCGTTACAAAGTTAGTTCCACGTCTTGGTGATTCGTGATTGAATAATATTCCATTTGATATAAACATACCATAAGAATTCTTATAGTTGTTACAAATATTGTAGGAATATACTTTAGCACATCCATAAGGTGATACTGGAGATAATGGGGTGGTTTCGCGTTGGAATCCATCTTCATCTATATTGTTACCAAACATTTCACTACTTGAGGCTTGATACATTTTAGCATCAGGTTTAGTTAAACGAATTGCCTCTAGTAAATTAAGCGTACCTACGCCAGTAGCTTGTGCTGTGTAGATGGGTTGGTCAAATGAAATTCGAACGTGACTTTGCGCTGCTAAATTGTAAATTTCGTCGGGTTGACATTGTTGTATAACTGAAATTAGTGATGCTATGTCTGTTAAATCGGCATATTGTAATTTACCTAATAATTGTGGGTAGATTTTTTCTAAACGGGATGTTTGATTTTCAGCTACGGAGTTACGTTTAACTGTACCCCATACTTCATAACCTTTTTCTAATAAAAATTCGGCTAAATAACTTCCATCTTGTCCCCCTATTCCTGTAATAAGACTTACACTTTTTTTATTTTCTTGCATTCTCGTAATTTTCTTTAAACCAATTAACTGTTTCTTTTATTCCTATTTCAAATGGAGTATACTCAAAATCAGGTAGTAATTCTTTTATTTTAGAATTATCTGAGGGTTTTCTATATTGTCCATCTGGTTTTGTTTCATCAAATATAACTTTACCTTTGAATTTGAATTCATCAACTAATAAACCTACTAAATCTTTAATTGATATTTCTTCATCTCCACTTACAATTAAAGGGTCAAAACCATAATAATTTTCTAAGGCCCACTCTGCTATTTTAGCTATATCTTTGGAATATATAAATTCTCTTAATGGTTTCCCACTACCCCATACAGTAAAATCAGTTTTATTTTTTTTAGCTAAATATAATTTATGAATCAACATAGGCATTACGTGTCCATGTTCTAATGAAAAGTTATCATTAGGACCATAAATGTTAGATGGAATAATTGATGTGTAATTTAAACCATATTGTTCGCGGTATGCTCTAATTTGAACATCCGCCATTCGTTTAGCATATGCATAAGGATAATTGGAAGAATGTGGTTCACCTTGATGGACTTGGTCTACTGTAAGGGGATATGAAACATTATCTGGGAATACACAAGTGGATAGAAAAGCTACTAATCGTTTTACACCTGCTCTTCTGGATGCTTCAATTACGTTAGTATTAATCATTAGGTTATCATAAAAGTATTCACCTTTATAATTTGAGTTACCACCTATACCTCCAACTTTACCTGCACAGTGAATTACACCTTCGGGTCTAATAGTTCTGAATAATGCCTCGGTTTGTTTTGGATTTGTTAAATCACAAATCTCTCTTGATAATTTAATTTGGGTTTCCATTGCGGAACCTACCATTCCATAACCTCCTGTAACTAATGTTTTCATAACTGTTTAAATTTAATTTATAATGTTGAATAAAATTCGTTTTGTGCTCTTTGTCTATCTATATCTTTTATATGATATAAGGCATATGAATCATCTTCAGATGGTAATTCAGCATATGTTCTCCATCCTACTATTTTTTCATGTACCTTATTGACCCATTTAATTTCGGGTTTATTTCTAAAAATTCGATGTTGTGCGTCGGGCCAATTTACCCAACCTTGATTATTTAATCTCCAACCCCATTGTATAACATCATTATGTTCTAAACCTTTAACTAAGTTAACACGAGGTACAGCTATTAAATCAATTTCCTCATTTACATCCAATACTTGATGTATAATAGTGCTAAATGTTTCGCTTAATGTCTCATCTGCATCAATTTGAAATATCCAATCTTTAGCACAATGTGATTTTGCATTATTTTTAAATGAAGCAAAATCTCCATTTAATCCAAAATGACATTTTTTAATCAAAATATTCTCTGAGTGGGTATTGATAAATTCATCTACTAAAGTGATTACTTCAGTGGTAGCTTTATTATCAAGTTGAATAACCAATTCATCAGTTGTTTTAATAATCTTAAGTAATTGGTTTAGTAACCGTTTTAACTCTTCATATTCATTGTATGCTGTGACTAAAAAACTTATTCCCATATCTTAATTGCTAAAAAAACCTATATATTCAAGTGCATCCATGAAATCACGTTGTCCAAATTCCTTTAACGTCGTCATGTCTGTTTTATATTTGTATGATTTAGTAGTACCAGGAATTTTAAATTTCTCTTGTTCTTCTTTAGATACTTCTTTTACTTTAATTCCAGCCCATTTCCAATTTGTATAACTAGTACCTTTTACAAATACAGTACCTTTATTTTCTATATTAATTGTAATAGGATACCAAACACGTCCTGAACCATCATCAACTTTAATATCTTTATAAAGTTCAGGTAATGTTTCTTCGTATTGTTCAAAATCAAATTCACCAATATACATTAAATCATTGGAAGTAAAACCACAGCCAAAACAAAAATAGTTTTTAGCTGTAGCATTTAGCTGGGTAGTGTATGCAGCATCTCCACCACATTTTGGGCACGTTTCGAGATTATCTTTAGTCATTTTTCTTAGGTAATGAGATTTTCTTAATGTTAGGTAATTTAATTTCTACCTTTTTAGGTGCATTCTTATCCATAATTGCTTCTAATTTTTCAGCCATTTTTTCAAATGAAAAATTAGTTTTACAATAATAGCTTAAACGTTTACCTTTTTCAGCATAACCCTTATAGCTATTAACATAGTCCTTCATTAATAACTGAGCAAAGCCAATTTCAAATTGGAACCATTTAGATTCTTTCAATATTAACCTTTCTTGAACTACTGATTCATGTACAGGTTTTACTTCACCTGGTACTAAACTGGCAAATTCAGGGTTTAGAAAGTCTAAATGTCCGCTCCAATTAGAAGCTATAATAGGTTTTTTACTTTGGGTAAATTCTAAAAGTGGACGTCCAAAACCTTCACCTTTAGTTAGATTAATCATTGCTTTAACTTTTGGGTGATTGTATAAATGGTTTACATCTTCATCTTCAATTTCACCATGAATTAGATAAACATTAGGTAATTTACCACTTACACTCTTACGGACGGCATTTATTTTTTTCAAAACTTCTTCTCTATCCATAATGGAAGCAGGACCACTCATAGTTTTCATAATTAAGGCAGGAGGGTTCTTTTGGTTTTTAAACGCTTCAAGAAAAGTTTTAAGCATTAAGCCTGTATTTTTTCTATCTTCGCCAATCGCCCCTCTTAACCAATGCCCAACATATAAGAAACAAAAATTTTCATCAATTGTATCTAAGGATTCTACTAATTCAGTTTTAGGTAAATCTTTAGGTTCAATATGGAAGTATTTTTCTAAATCAACTCCTTCAAATAAAATATCGGTTGGTGCTGTTAATTCAATTACTCCCGTAACTTGTCCAGCTTGATTTTTTTGTTCGTATTTGCTATTTTTAAGGGCAAATAAACTATGATTTGATGAACCTAATATTAAGTCCATATTATTAGCACCTTGAATAAATCTTACATCACAAACGTCAGTTTCAATTCCTGCTGTTATACCAATATTAAATTTACCAATTTTTTGGAATTCATCTGGTACTGAAATTTGGATCCAAACATCAGGTTGACGTTGTAGAGGTGTTGGGATAATAGCATCCAACATCTTTTTTTCATCTACATTATCTTCTTTTAGGAAGCCATAGGGTGTATTTCCCCATCTTTGTGATAAGATTTTAACATCATATTTTTCAGAGTTGATTAGTGCTTTAACTACATCTCTACTTCTTGAACCGTAGCCTGAAAATGTATCTATAGGGCAGCTTACTACTACAAATGGTTTGCTCATAACTAATATACTAATTTATGTCGTAACTGTTTAACGGGTAGATTATCTACTTTAGTAAAACTGAAGTTTTTACGTGGTTTGAATGTATTGAGGGTTTGGTCAACATATTTGATAATATTTTCATTCATACGTCTTGCAGATTGCATAGATTCATCTGATGTAACCCATTCACGTGCTGCTAATCCTCTTTCTTTAATTTCTTCCTTAGACATATTATAGGATTCCATCATTTTATTAGATAAATCTTCAAAATCTATTTGGTCATCATAAATGTAAGGAGTTTTAGGTGAACCTACAATATTTCTTGTGGCTGGGAATACAGGTATAGCCCATTTACCATGTTTTTTATAGGTGCCTCTATGGTTTGAAGGGACTTCGGGTGTTGGATTATACCAATTTCCGTTTTCATCTTCAAAACGCATTTGGTCTTGCATACCACCCGTAACTGCAGCCATAATCATAGTTCCAGCCATCATACTTTCAGTTAACGCTAACCCCCATCCTTCAGCATTGGATGGTAAGATGGTAATATCTGCTAAGTTATATAAAAGATTCATACCCTCAGTAGATAATTTACCTTGAGAAAAACGAACACTATCATCTTGTCCTAAGAATAAATCACGAACAGCAAATAAATCGGTTCCGTTATCATCTAGGGGTTGGGTATGTAACACTAATGCTACTTTATCTTTTTTATCTTTAGGTAGATTTTCTTTAAATATACTATAGGCAGCAATCAAATTAGAGATATTTTTTCTTCTAATATTTCTTGAATTAAAGAAAAATACGTGTTCATATTCTTTACCACCAAACAATTGTTTTTTAGCTTCTTGTAACTTACCCCAACTTTCATGAGTTTCGTTAATTGGGAAGAAGTGTTCTTCATTAATACCATGAGGAACATATGCTATAAGTTTATCCTTAGCTTTATCACCTAAAACAATTTCATTAATATTTTTGGTTTGTTTTGAAATTGCTAATAATGTATCACATGATTCATAATAGGATTCGTTATACATAGGAGCTGGGTAGTTATCCCAAATATTAAGATAAATCATGGGAACCTTAGCTCTTACTTCGTTTTCAATTTGAAATAACCATTCCCAATATCGAGGGTCTGTAAAGAAAAATACAGCATCCGGTTTTTCTATTTTTAACATTTGACGAATTAGTGTAGAATCACCATATCCATTTTGTGGGTATAAAAATACAGAAGCGTCTTCAATTCCTACTCTGTTACCTGTATCTTGGCTTAAATCAATACGTTTTCCTACTTCGGGATGATTAATAGCGGCTCCGCAATTAACCCAATTATAATGGTGACAAGTTCCTAATACAAATTCACGTGCCATTGTTGCAATACCTGAATGCATGCGAATATCATCACATAGAAGCAATATTTTTTTACGTTGCTCCTTAGGTAAATAACCTTCTTTCATAAAACTACTATTTGTCTAAATTTAATGTTGTTTGATTGTGAACTT
>Ga0208303_1001018_pt1 | contig 11372 bp, 16 predicted proteins | sample CB_VirMetaG_2_FD_184537 | JGI IMG/M metagenome (GOLD analysis project Ga0208303, IMG submission 184537) | Freshwater to marine saline gradient viral communities from Chesapeake Bay - CB_1504_2 Viral MetaG (SPAdes) (version 4) | ecosystem: Environmental > Aquatic > Marine > Coastal | place: USA... | reverse complement strand
AATTACACAAGCAGTATTAAATTACACTACAGATGCTTCAGGTAACTGGACATTAAACATTAGAGGTGATGGTTCAAACACATTAAATTCAATTATGGATACTGGAGAATCAATAACAGTAGCACATATTGTATCTCAAGGAGCAACTCCTTATTACAATTCAGCTGTAGAAGTTGATGGTAGTTCGGTAACTCCAGAGTGGCAAGGTGGATCGGCACCTGCAGCTGGAAACGCTAGCTCACTTGACGTATACACATATACTGTTATTAAAACTGCAGATGCTACATTTACAGTGTTAGCTTCTCAAACGCAATTCGCGTAAAACTAGGAGGATAGAAAGATGCCAATAATTGGTTCATTTGGAGCAGGGGCAGGAAGAGGTTTTGGACAAACAAGTGGAGGCAGCACGCCTTTTATAGAAGCTACTGGTGGTACAATAACTACTTGTGGTAATTACACAATTCATACTTTTACTGGACCTGGAACTTTTTGTGTTTCTAAACTAGCATGTTGCGCAGCAGATAATGAAATATCATATGTAGTTGTTGCTGGCGGCGGAGGTGGAGGAGATTCGCAGGGAGGCGGAGCAGGAGCAGGCGGTTTTAGAGAAGGAAAATCTACTGTTGACTGTTACACTGCAAGTCCTTTAGTTAATACCGGTGGAATTACTATATCATGTGTTGGAGGTGTACCTGTCACAGTAGGTGGCGGTGGAGTCGGTTACACTCCAACTAATAGACAAGGTCAAAGAGGTTCAGATTCAATTTTTTCATCAATAACGTCAACCGGAGGGGGCGGTGGCGGTGGAGGAAACCCACCACCAACTAGTGCTGGCCAACCGGGAGGATCTGGCGGCGGTGGCGGAGGAGTTTTAAACACTGGCGGGGGATCAGGAAATACCCCTCCTGTAAGTCCACCTCAAGGTCAAAACGGTTCAGATGCTGGAGCACCAAACGCAGCAAGAGGAGGTGGCGGAGGAGCTACTCAAGCAGGAGCACCTGCACCTGGACCTTCTTTTACATCTGGAGCTGGAGGAGATGGAGCGAATACAGAATTTAATCCAAGTACTTGTGTTGGAACACCGGGACCTGCCCCAGGAAGATGGTTTGCTGGTGGAGGAGCAAGTTGTGGTGGTCCAAATTTAGATGGCGGATTCGGTGGAGGAGCACAAAGTGTTCCAAATCCTGGCGCAACAGGTCAAGTTAATACTGGCGGTGGTGGTAAATCTGGTAATCTTGGTGGATCAGGAATTGTAATGATAAGGTATAAAACAGCATAATGGCACACTTTGCAAAAATATCAGAACAAAATAAAGTTCTTCAAGTACTAACTTTAAATGATAAAGATATGTTAGATACTGAAGGAAATCCAAGTGAAGCAGTAGGACAAGCTTATTTAGAACAACATAATAATTGGCCTGCAAATTTATGGATTCAATGTTCTTATAACACTAAATATGGTGAACACCGATTGGGTGGAACTCCATTTAGAGCAAACTATCCAGGTATTGGTTGGGACTGGGATTCTGAAAATCAAATATTTTGGCAGTCAGAAAAACCATTTGCATCATGGGTAAAAAATATACAAGAAGGAAGATGGCAATCACCGATTGGTGATCCACCTGCATTAACTGAAGAACAACAATCACAAAATACAGCGACTACTCATTTCTGGGGATATATTTGGAATGAAGAAAATCAAACTTGGGATTTGACAAATTCACTAGCATAGATTACATACTTTTGTATGAGAAAGACAATATTATCTGAACAGGCCTTATACTATGGTGATGTAGAAATGCCAAAAGGATTTGAAATTAATCCTTTAAATCTTACTAATAATTTTTTTGATTCATTGTATAGAAAAAAATCTTTTTTATTTTCTAAAGATTGGGAAAAATTAAATGTATATATAAAAGATTTTGTTAATTTAAATTACAATTTACCTTTAGTTAATAAAGATACGTGGTCAAATATTTTTCTTCCAAATGAAAGAACAGAATCTATGGTGAATGTAGATCCTGTAGATTTAAAAAACTCACCTGACTTTACATTATTATATGGAATTAATACTGTCGACTGCGATATTAAAATTTTATATGACGATAACAGAAGAAAAGGAAGATCTTGGACTATACCTTTAACTCAAAATAAATTTGTAATGTTTCCATCTACTAATATGTATAGTATTATAAACAGACAGAAAGAATCTTTGAATTTTATACAGACAATAACCTATGAATATCTCTAATTATTATTATGCATTTATTTCTGCAGTTCCTCCTAAAATTTGTGATGATATAATTAAATATGGTCTGTCAAAAGAAGAACGTATAGCAAGAGTCGGAGGTCTTGATACTCAAAAAAAACTTTCAAAAGAAGAATTAAAAAATTTAAAAAATAAAAGATTTTCAGATATCGTATGGTTAGACGAACCTTGGATATATAGAGAAATACAACCATACATTCATAGAGCTAATAAAGAGGCTGGTTGGAATTTTGAATGGCATAGATCAGAATCATGTCAATTTACTAAATATAAATTAAATCAACATTATGATTGGCATTGTGATAGTTGGGACAAACCTTATGATAGAAAAGATTCTAACAATCCTGAACATGGTAAAATTAGAAAACTATCCATGACTCTTCAACTAACTGATGGATCTGAATATCAAGGAGGAGAATTGCAATTTGATTATAGAAATTATGATCCCCACATGAGAGATACATCAAAGCATGTCATGACAGCAAAAGAAATTTTACCTAAAGGATCTCTTATTGTATTTCCTTCTTTTGTTTGGCATAGAGTTAAACCAGTAACAAAGGGCACGAGATATTCTTTAGTTATGTGGAATCTTGGATATCCATTTAAATAAAATGATAGATTATAAAATAATAGATAAAGACATAATACATACTAAACTTCCAAAATTAATTATTAAAGAGTTAGAGGTATGGAAAAAAGAATGCGACAAAATTAAAAATCATCCCTTATCTTATTTAAAAGAACATGATAATGCAGGATCTAAAACAAATTATTATCAAACTTCAGTTCCAACTTATTTAATAGAAAATTCTTATTGGCTTGCATATATAATAAGATTATCAGGTATAGTAACTAAAGAAGACAATAGAAGTTTTTTTATTAGAAAATGGAATGGTCATTTTGATAACTATGATGTATGGATAAATTATTCATATAAAGGCAATAAAAATCCTACACACAATCACGCAGGTTTTTTTTCTGGTGTTGTTTATTTAAATAATAAAAATGATATAACTAATTTTGTAGATAAAAATATTAACTTTATTGGTAAAAAGGGGGACATGATAATGTTTCCTTCTTCACTTAGACATAAAGTTGATGAACAAAAAATGAAGTACGAAAGAGTAACCTTTGCCTTTAATATAAATAAAAATGAACTATATTAATTTATATTCTTTGTCTAATTATTATTCATTGGGTCAATTAAAAGGACACAAACGTTTTAAAAAACAAATTTTAAATGAAATTGACATTACTCCATTTCAAGAAATTCAAGATATTTCTAAGTGCGATTGGGACGTGCCAAGAGATAAAGAAAGAATTTATGGCAAAACATTTCTTAATTTAATTAATCCTTATTTAAAAAATTTAAGTAAATTAATAAATGCTACAGAATTTAATTTACAAAATTATTGGTTTCAACAATATGAAAAAGGTTCTAAACATGATTGGCATATTCATCCTAATTTAAATTATACAGGAGTTTATTATTTAGAGTATCCAGATTTAAAAGTTAAAACAGAACTATATGATTTTGTTACTAAAAGTATAATTAACATTAAAAAAATAAAGGAAGGAGATGTATTGATTTTTCCTTCAAATATTATACATAGAGCTCCAGAAGTAAAAGATAATAAAAGAAAAACAATAATATCTTTCAACATGGATTTTACTATGTTTGACTTTAAAAAAATAAATAATACTATAGCTAAAAAGAAAGGTTAATAAAATGGAAAAAGCAGATTATTTTAAAACACCATTATGGTGTGAATATAAACCTGAGTTTGTTAAAGCTTTAGATAAAGCTTCTAATAAATATATAAAAGAAGCTAAAAAAAGAGATAAAGAATATATCAAAAAATTTGGTGACTTTGGTACAAGTTATCATTCAACACCCTTAACTAGAGACAATGATTTTATAGATTTAAGAAATTATATAGGTCAGAAATCATTTGAATTTTTAGATTATCAAGGTTTTGATATGAGACATTACACAACTATATTTAGTGAAATGTGGGTGCAAGAATTTGCTAAAAATGGTGGAGGAGTTCATTCAGCACATATACATTGGAATCAACATGTATCAGGTTTTTATTTTTTAAGGTGTTCTGAAAGAACTTCTTATCCAGTTTTTCATGAACCAAGAACAGGAGCAAGAGCTACAAAATTAAAAATGAAACCGGATGGTAATATTCACTATGGAAGTGAATTAATTCATTTTAAACCTCAACCAGGATCATTAGTTATGTTTCCAGGATATTTAGAACACGAGTTTGTTGTTGATCATGGTAAAGATCCTTTTAGATTTATTCACTTCAATATACAAGCTGTGCCTAAAGAAATTGTAAGGGATGAAATTTAAAAAAGAAAAATATATAATAATTAAAAAAGCAATTGATAAAGATTTAGCAACATTTCTTTACAATTATTTTTTAATGAAAAAACAAGTTTACGATACTTGTATTCAATCTAGATATATTTCACCTTTTGAAGATTTACTAGGTGGATATGAAACTGGACCTAAAGCTCAAATACCAAATACTTATTCTTGTTATTCCGATATTGCAATGGAAACTTTAATGTTAAAGTGTCAACCAATAATGGAAAAAACAACAGAATTAAAATTGTATCCAGCATACACATACGCTAGAGTTTATAAAAAAGGCGATGAACTTAAAAGACATAAAGATAGATTTAGTTGTGAAATATCAACTACAATGAATTTAGGTGGTGATCCTTGGTCTATATATTTAAGTCCAAATGAAAATGTTGGTATACCAGATGGTAAAAAAATTACTACTGAAAGTAAAGCAAAAGGAATTAAAGTTGATTTAAATCCTGGGGACATGTTAGTTTACAGAGGTTGTGAGTTAGAGCATTGGAGAGAAAAATTTAAAGGTAATGAATGCGTACAAGTATTTCTACATTATAACAATGTAAAAACAAAAGGATCAAAGCAAAATATTTTTGATAGACGCAAACATTTAGGTTTACCAAGCTGGTTTAATAGATAATGCTAAAGCATTTAAAAAATATTAAAAAAGCAACTACTATTCAAAGAAAAAAAGAACTTTGGGATGTTGAAGGAATACTACATAATCAAAAATTTAAATTTGATTTAAGGCCTATAAAGAATAATTGTAAAGTAGGAAGCTTTAAAACTAAAGCTGATAAAATGGTATTTAACTTTAAAGATCAGTATATCATTGTGGATGTAGAAGAATTACATAAATATTTAAAAGAAAATAATTTAAAAGATGTTAACTTACAAGATTTATTATCCAAATTAGAATGGAATATAATATTACCAAAATGAATGTAATAAGTTTATTTAGACACAATATTTATAAATACAAGATAAATCCAAAGCTATATAAAAAGAAAGAAATTGTTGATACTATAAATTCAAATTTTGCATTACAAAAATATAGAAATTTTTTTGATTCAGAAAATATTGTAACAAGTGATTTACACCATTCTTATAAAGATGAGGAAAATGATAAATTAGAATCACCTGATTATTCTTCATTAATACCTCTATATACAAAAACATTTAAAAAATTTTATTCTAATTTTAATTTTAAAATTAATTCTAAAATTAATTATCGCTTTCAAATTGTTAACTATACTTGCACAAATAAAAATCAATTTATGAGAAAACATCATCATTTACCGGCAGCTGATTTTTCTTGCGTGCATTATTTACAATATGATGAGGAACATTCACCTACCTTGTTTCATAATCCAGGTGACGTGGTTGCTAAAGCTTATAAAGCTGTTAGAGGAAATTTTGTAGAAAAATTAAATTTAGATAACAATAATAATTTAGGATACGCTGAATATGCTGCTCCTAAATATAAAGAAGATGATATGATTATATTTCCTGGTTATTTAGATCATGAAATACCACCATCAAAAACCGAATATAAAAGAAATAGAATTACACTAGTAATAAATACTTGGATAGAATAGTAGTAGCCAAACAAATTATAATCATATATAATGAGGTACTATGCTTCAAAAACTACAGTTTAAACCCGGTTTTAATAAACAAATAACACAATCAGGAGCTGAGTCTCAATGGACTGATGGTGATTTTGTTAGATTTAGATATGGACTTCCTGAGAAAATAGGAGGTTGGGAACAATTAACTATTGACAATGAAACTCTTCCCGGTGCAGCAAGAGCTCAACATACATGGACATCTCTAGTAGGTGAAAAGTATGCAGCAATTGGTACATCACAAGGTTTGTTTTTATATTATGGTGATAAGTTTTATGACATTACACCTTTAGATACAGGAATTACTGGAGCTGATTTTGATGCATCAACTGGTTCGCCTACAGTTACTGTAAACAAAACTTCTCATGGGTTAAGCGCTGGACGATATGTAACGTTTTCATCAGTTACTGTTCCAACAGGATCAGGTTATGCAACAACAGATTTTGAAAATAATACATTTGAAATAAGTAATGTAACTGCAAATGCATTTGACATTACAATGCCTTCCAACTCTGCAGCCACAACTTCAGGAACAGGTTCAGCACAAATTGATCCTTATGTAATTGTTGGTCCAACATTTCAAACCGCAGGCTATGGATGGGGTACATACTTATGGGGAGATTCAACATGGGGCACGGAACGTACAACTAGTAACGTGATTCTGGATCCAGGCATCTGGAGTCTTGACAATTTTGGAGAAATATTAATTGCAACCATTCATAATGGTCGAACATTTACTTGGAATGCAGGAGCGTCTAACCCAAGATCAAATAGAGCAACTCTTATGACAGGAGCTCCAACTGCATCAAGATTAACTTTAGTATCTGATAGAGATAGACATTTATTTCACTTTGGAACTGAGACAACAATTGGAAATGCATCAACTCAAGATCCAATGTTTATAAGATTCTCAAATCAAGAAGATTATTCAACATACCAACCAACTGCAACAAACACTGCAGGTACATTTAGATTAGATACAGGTAATAAAATTGTAGCAGCTGTTCAAGGTAAAGATTATGTATTTGTATTAACAGACAGTGCAGCATATGTAATTCAATTCGTAGGTCCACCATTCACATTTAGTGTTAGACAAGTTGGAACAAACTGTGGATGTATTGGACAAAATGCAGTTAGTTATTCTAATGGTATGATATTCTGGATGTCGGGTGAAGGTGGATTTTTTGCATTTGATGGTACCGTAAAAGCATTACCTTGTTTAGTAGAAGATTTTGTATTTACAACTACAGGAGATAATCTAGGTATTAATTATAATGCAAGTCAGATTATATATGGTGAACATAATACTTTATATAATGAAGTAACATGGTTTTATCCAAAAGCAGGTTCTACGCAAATTGATAGATGCGTTACTTATAATTATGGAGAAAACTGTTGGACAACTGGATCTTTAGCAAGAACGTCTTACGCAGACACAGGTGTATTTGATGTGCCTTATGCAACACAATATAATTCAACAGCTACGCCTAATTTTAATATTCAAGGTATTACAAATTTATATGGAGCATCTATATATTATCAACATGAAACCGGAACCGATCAAGTCAATTCATCTGGTGTTACTTCTATTAATGCATTCATACAATCAGGTGATTTTGATATTGCAGCGAGAAGAGGTATTACAGGTCAATCTACTGGCATAGCTGATTTTAGAGGTGATGGGGAGTTTATTATGTCTATGAAAAGATTTATACCAGATTTTCAATACTTAACAGGAAATTCAAAAGTAACACTATTATTAAATGATTATCCAAGTAACACAGCATCAAGCTCACCACTTGGTCCCTTTACAATTACATCATCTACTGATAAGGTAGATACTAGAGCAAGAGGTCGACTGCTTTCAATTAAAATAGCTAATGACGCTGTAGGTGAAACTTGGCGTTATGGAACATTAAGAGTAGATGTAAAACCGGATGGTAGACGTTAATGATAGATAAAGGAATGTTATATAGAAAAAATTTTTATGTCGGTGGCGGTGCTGATATGGGAGGCGTTGCTGATTCTAAAGGTAATGTTGGCCCTGGACCAAGTGGTGGAAACAATAACAGAGGACGTGATTTAGATTTAGATATGGGAGGAAAACCAAAAGGTTACACTAAAACTAAAAGTGGAGATATATTTGCAACTAATGATCCAACAGCAATTGAAAAAATGGATTTTTTTGGTCCAACTGTATTTGGTCCTGGACAAAAATTTACAGGTTCTTTTTTAGATAATTTACTTGGAGGTGGCTATAGAAATGTAACACCTTCAGGAAGACAATTTCAATCTAGATTTAGTCAAATGGGTGGATTAGGAAAAGGTATATTAGGTGGAATTTTAGGTTTAATTAATCCTTTTGCAAATTTAGCTTACCAAGGAATAAGTTCATTAGGAGCATTAAAAGATTATGATAACTTAGCAGATTTTGCAAAAGGTGAATTAGGTTTATTTAAAGATGAAGATGAAGATGAAACTAGTGTAGATAAAGCACGAGGAATCATGCAATTAGTTTCTCAAACAAAACCAGGTGTTAATTTACCAGGTGTTAATTTAAATGATTACATAGGTTTAGAAAATGCATTTAATGTTCCAAGTTCTAATCCACAAGATTATTTTGATGTTTATCAAGGAGCTAGTTATCCGTAATGGCTAAAGTAGTTGCATACATACCTGAACCCAAACAAGAATATGATGTCGAAAATCAAAGACAGATAATAGAATCTTTATCTTCATTAAAAAACGAATTAAATTTTGGTTATCAAAAAGATTTAAAGGATGAACAAGATACATTTAACTGGTTTATATCATAATGACTGTACAATATAAAAATCAAGGTTTTAATTTAACCACTACTAATTTAACTACAGTATTAACTATTAACACTAGTTCTGTGGCAATTGTAAAAAGCATTAATCTTACAAATGAACATAATAGTAATAATTTAACTGAGATGTATTTACATGATTCTTCTGCATCTACGGATTATGAATTTTTCCACAAAGATTTAACTGCAGACGCAACAGAACAGGCTGCAGGTCAAGTTTTAAATTTAGAAGCAGGAGATAGTATAAAGGTCCAAACAGAGGTTGCAAATACTGTAAAAGGTGTTATAAGTTATGCATTAATAGACAGGTCACAAGAAAATGGATAAAGACATATTAAAAATTAATTGTACAACTCATGTTGTAATTAAAAATAAAATGACAGGTAAAGTATATAAAGACGAAGCAGAAAGAGATGCGGATATCAACGACCCAGCTACAGCTACAACTGCAGATCATATACAACAAGATTTAACAGTTGAAGTATCACCAAAAGGTCTTGAAGCGCTTAAGAAAGTAATGAGTAGAAATGACAATAAATCCTAGAGGCGGAACAGAATTACAATTTGAATATTTAAGAAAGTATGTTGATTCAAAGTTATTGGATCAAGTACAAATAACTACATCTGTACCAGAAAAAATTCCATTACATCCTACAAAGTTAAATATACTTTGGCAAAAAAATTCATACGATCAACCGAATCTGGCACCATGGTTCAAGAATAAATCTAATCATTCTAAATATGATTGGTATGTATTTAATTCTAATTGGAACTATGAAAAATTTAGAAACCATTTTGATATACCAACTGAAAAATCAGTAATAATAAAAAACGGTATTGATAATATAGAACCTAGAAATCAAACAATAGACAGCAATAGAAAAATAAAAATAATACATCAATCTACACCATGGAGAGGTCTATCTGTTTTATTAGGTGCAATGCAATTAGTAAAAAATCCTAATATACAACTTGATGTATATTCTTCTTGTGAAGTTTATGGTAAAGCATTTGCAGAAGTTAATGATAAACATTATCAAGCTTTATATGATCAAGCAAAACAATTACCTAATGTAAGTTATATTGGTTACAAACCAAATGAATACATAAAAGAAAATTTAAAAAATTATGATATATATGCTTATCCATCTATATGGGAAGAAACATTTTGTATATCAGCATTAGAGGCTATGGCTGCAGGTTTATATTGTATAGTTACAAACTATGGAGCCTTGTATGAAACTTGTGCTGAGTTTCCAATGACTATTCCTTATTCAAATGATTACAGAAGTTTGTCTAATAAATTTGCTGCAGGTATTGATATGGCAGCTGATGCAATTAAAACACCAGGCATTCAAGAACATTTAAAAGAACAAATAAAATATGTAAATAGATTTTATAACTGGAAAGTAAAAGCTGGATCTTGGACAAGATTTTTACAAGGAGCACTTAATGCAAAACAATGAACCTATTTGGTTTAATAATAATCAAAATACAAGAGAAATAAAATTACAACCGTCTAAAAAAAATATAAGTATATTTGTAGCCATTCCATGTCACAGTGAAATTAGTATTCATACTTGTCAATCATTATTAGTATTGCAACAAGAATGTATGCAAAAAGGAATGTTAGTTAGTTTTAGTTTAATGAAATCATCATTAGTTCAACAAGGTAGAAATTTATTAGTAGCTGAATTTATGAATGCACCTGAAAAATATGATTATTTATTATTCATAGATTCAGATATAGATTTTCAATCTAAAACTATATTTACAATGATGGAAAAAGATAAAGATCTTATTGCATGTCCATATCCAATGAAGTCATTTGATTGGGATAAAGCATGGAGAAGACTACATAAAGAAGCGTTAGATGAAGCAGATCACCTATCTAAATCAGGATACACCTTTCCAATAAAAGTAAGTAATAAAAATGAAATTAGAGTTACTAATGGTGTAGCAGAAGTATCGCATGCACCTACTGGATGTATGTTGATTAAAAGATCATTAATAGAAAAAATGATGGCACATCACCCTGAATTAAAGATTAATCAACCAACCATTGTTAATGGTAAAGAGGTATTTAAAGAGAATTTTTATAATTTATTTGACTGTATACATGATCCGGTAACTAAAGAATTCTTCGGTGAAGACTTTGGATTCTGTAAGCGATGGACAGATATGGGTGGTAAAGTATATGCTTATATATTAGATTATATTACCCATGTAGGAGAATACCAATATTGTGGTAGACTTTGGGATGAATTACAGT
>Ga0208303_1001016_pt1 | contig 11379 bp, 14 predicted proteins | sample CB_VirMetaG_2_FD_184537 | JGI IMG/M metagenome (GOLD analysis project Ga0208303, IMG submission 184537) | Freshwater to marine saline gradient viral communities from Chesapeake Bay - CB_1504_2 Viral MetaG (SPAdes) (version 4) | ecosystem: Environmental > Aquatic > Marine > Coastal | place: USA... | reverse complement strand
GCGAAAAGAAACGTCGCCATAAACTAGCAGGCCATCCGGCAGGTCATTCAGGTGCATGATCTGGTTCCTTGTTGAACGCAAAGACTTCATAAAAACCTGACGAAGCGTTTTTGCGGTATGTTATGGTGCGGGGTTTTCCGTCGTCATTTTCACCAAAAGGGCTCCATGTTGTCGCATCCGAAAACATAGCCCATTGCGCCCGACCTTTCGGGTGCGTGCTGTCTGGCGTGAACCAGACAGAAAACGACCGCCAAGGCGTCACAAAGTCTGCCCTGACTGTGCGATTGCCTTTTTGCGATACGCCTTCGCGGATGTTCATGCTGACAACTTCGTCGGTTTGCATTTGCGTTGGGTCTTTTTTGGTGCGCTTAAAATCAATGCGCAGCTTTTCGTTTGGATCAATAATTTCAGCTTTGCACTTGCAGCAATACCTTGCGGCAATGTCGTTTTCTGATCCGCATTCTGGGCATTTCTTGTGCGTCCAGCGATAGCCGCAACGCTCATATTCGCCAAGAGGTCCGGTCTTATGCTGACCCAAGCAGCGCCTGCCATGATGTCCTGACAGCGGCCCATATTCTGTTTCAATGCGCTGGCCCGCCAAATCAACGCAATATCCATTTTCGTCTTTTTCGTAATCAACATGCTGCATGTTGACGGTAAATTCGTTTTCATAGCTGCATGACGGGCAAACAGCCTTCAGTGATCCGCCTTCGCCTGATCCGCGGCCGGCCTTGATAACAGGCGTAAACAAATCACCGTCTGGGCAATGGTCTTCAATGTTTGTGGTGTAATCCAGAACAAGGCAATCGGTCTTGCCTGCATCCAGACGCAGCCCGCGTCCGATAATCTGTTGCAGCAAGCCGACGCTTTCGGTCTTGCGAAGGATGGCGATGACATCAACGTGCGGCGCGTCAAATCCTGTTGTTAGCACCGACACGTTCACTAGATACTTGACGACCCGCGCCTTAAACCTTGCAAGGATTTGCGCTCGTTCTCTCTTTGGTGTTTCGCCAGTGACCAGTGCGGACAAGCCCGGCGGCAGGCTGGCCATAATTTCTTGCGCGTGTTGGACCGTTGCTGCAAAAAACATGACGCCTTGCCGATCTTGAGATTGCGCAACCACATCACCCACGATTGCAGCTGTCTTTCGCCCATGCCCGTGATAAGCGCGGTCTACGGCTTCGGCGTCAAACTTGCCTTGTCGGTTCGGTTGCAGGTTCGCGGTGTCGTATCCGTCAACCTGCGCTGATCCCAAAACAGGCTTTGTCAGAAAACCCATGTCAATCAATTCTGGCGCTGTGATCTGATCCATTAAAAGCGGGAAATACGGATCGCGGCAGTTATCTTCTGCGTTGACGCGCCCATCTGGCCATTGTCGAAAGATATATCCAGACCCTAAACGATATGGCGTTGCAGTTAACCCAAGGATGCGCAGATATTGATTGCCATCGCGCATTGCATTGATGATGTCGCGGATTGTTGGCGTCATGCCGTGCGCTTCATCAACCACTACAAGCCCATAGCCATCTTGAAAACGGCTGATGCGGTTCTTGACGGTCAGGGGCGAACCAAACACCACAGGGTGCCGCAATTCTTTTGCGCCTGCGCTGGCGCTAAACATGCTGGCCTTGTGACCGCTTGCCAGATATTTTTCGCGGTTCTGTTGCACCAACTCAGCCGATGGCGCAAGGCACAGCACCTTTTTGTTGGTGGCTTGGTGAACCGTCTGGGCGATGGCCGCAATGATATGCGACTTGCCTGCGCCGGTTGCGGCTTCAATCAAACAAGGCTCTACGCTTGTGCGCATGTGCTGCCAAGCGGCATCGTGCGCGTCTTTCTGGTATGGTCTGAGCGTCATCTAAACATATCCTGTTGCGCTTGGTTTTCCTGTTGCTTGGCCCGTGCAAAGCGCGCCCGGCGCAGCTTGACCAAATTCACAATGTGGTGAAACCGTGGCGATCCGATTTCTTGCAGCCGAATGACGGCCTTTTCTGTTTCTTTGCAGATCGCCACGATCTCGCTGTCACTGCCCGCGTTGGTCAGCCTGTCCAAGAGCGCGTTAGCGTATTCGTTTGCTTTGCGTTCCTGTTCTGGTGTCACCGCAGTTGCCACCCTTTGCTGGGCTTGCCGCGATACGGCTCAAGGTCGGCGTCTGGCGCATATTTTGCCAGCGCCTTGGCATACGATACCGCGCCTGCGCGTTCTACCATCGTCAGCTTGCGGCCCGCGATAATGGCGTCCTTTTCACCCGCGATCTGCACCATGCGCGCCAAAATGTCTTTTTTGCGCACCGTGGCGTTTTCGATTGCCTCCGACAATTCGTCGTATTCGGCAATCAGCTTTGCGGTTTCTGGCGTGTCGTATTCCGCACGCTTCGCGCCTTCATATTCCGCAGGGTCAGCGTTCATCGCGGCTTTCCAAAGGTCATGCAGGCGTGGCAGGTTTTCGGCAATCCAATCTTGGTTTGCATCAACACGTTCCAGCTTTGTGCCATGCGGCGACCATTGGTAAAAGTCACACCATTTGTTGCCCGTGCAATAAAGTTGCACTTGTATCTGCGCATAATAGTGCGGCTGTTCATCAATGGACTTGAACACTGGCGGTTTTTTGTCGCGTTGGCCAAACGGGCATTTGATCTCAATTAAACCAAAGTCACCTACAAGCCCGTCAGGCGATGCGCCCAGCCAATCGCCATGCGCCACAAAGCCAACAGGATCAACTGTATTGCCAGTCTCCATCTGGTATTCGGCCAGCGCACCGCTTTCGTGGAATGTGCCGTATTCGGTGGCCACGTTTCCCTTGAACTCGCTTTCCATGCCATGCGCAGACCTTACCAAAGCGCGGAATGCATCACCTTCGCTGATGTGCGGCGACAAGCCAAGCAAGCCACCGACCTGCGATCCTGTCACCCGCCCGCGCCTTGCTTCAAACCATTCTGGGCTGCGTTGTTCCATGTTGCATACCTTTCTGCTAAAATAATAAAACCACCCGCGCCGATCCTATGAATACTCATGGCAAACGGCTGCACACCTTATCGGCGCGGGTGTCACCCCATCAGAATGGGATTTCGTCGTCAGCAACGCTGTCATTGCCGCCATAGGTAGACCCGCCGCCCATTGCGGGCGATGCCTTCGGTGGTTTTTCGTCGCTGATGTGCAACGGGCTGTCGGACGGCTTGACCGCGCTGATCCAGTTGCCAGCCATGTCGGAACCATCGTTTGCCTTCATCGCCCAAGTCATAACTTTGACAACCATCGGCTTATTGCAGAGATGCAGCGTCATGCTGTCGTCTGTCGGGGCTTCGCCACTCTTGGTCAGGTTGCCGCCAGCATTGGCGTCAATCGCTGCCAGCATCCGGCGGGCCTTGTCGCGCTTCACCTTTGCCTTGCTTTCATCCTTTGCATTCGGGTCAAAGTCAGTGACCCACAGCTTGTGAAAAACCTTGCGGTTCTTAAACGCCTCTGGAGCCATGACGGACCAGCGCAATTCAATGAATGCCGGGCTGGACTTGTCGTCCTTGTCTTTGTGCTGCCACTTGGCTTGGTCAATAATGGCCAGCACGTCCGAATTGTTCGGGATCGGATCAAGGTTTCCGCCGCCGGTTTCGTATTCTTTAGAGGCTGTCTGTGCGGCGTTCTCGCCGTCGCTTAAATCCCAGAATGACATTATGCGATATCCTTTTCGTCTTGGGGTTGGCTGTCATCGGCAGTCGCCGTTGTTGTTGGAGTTGGTGCAATCCATGCGCCGCCAAGCGACGGCACAAACTCTGCCAATGGGTTTTCGCCCATCTTAACTGGCAGAGGCTGCGTAATGTTGTAGCGGTTTTTTGACACGTTCGATGGCGTGACGTGGCAGATCAACTCTCGCATACCAGTGCCGCGCGCCCGCTTGCGTTCGTCTTCTTCGCCGGTCACAATTGTCTGTTCGCGCAGAAACCCAACCAGATCAACGTCATCAACATATGGCGGCAGGCTCTTGGCTGGCAGGCGCAAGCTGTAGCGCATGTAATCGTCTTGGTCCGGCAGCTTCATGGTTTCGACGTCTGCATGTGCAACGAACACGACATGCATCCCTTTGCGTTCGTTCAGCAGGCCAGCCGCCTTGCGAACGCGGCCATGCATTGCTGCAACCGCCGATGTGCCAGCGCCGTATCCGCCCAGCGCCTGATTGATGCTGCGGGCCTTGGGGTCGCTTCTGAGAACGTCAGCAAGAAAAAGCCGTTCCAGCGCGGTAACGCTATCCACAACCAGAGTTTTGTAATCGTGGTCTTCTTGCAGAAGCGCGGTTAGTTGTTCCCAAAGCTGCGCGCCGCTGCCAATAAGCGGCAGTGCGTCAGGGCGGCTTGCAAGCGGGATCGCCTGCAATCCATCTTCTGCGCGGATCACAATGGGATTTGGAAACGCGGCGGCAAGGCTTGTTTTGCCCATCCCCGCGTCACCGCAGATCGTCACCATTACAGCGCGATCCTGCGGCTTTGTTGCCGTTGATAAAATACTCATGTTTTCCCCTATTGGGCTGAGGCGCGGCAGGTCGCGCTTCCATATCCTGCCTCTTGACACTACTTTGTAGAAAAGCTACCGTCAATAGGTAATTTGCAATCAAGGAGCAATGATATGGACATCAACAAGATGCGGCGATTGCTGGTCGATAGACGGCTAGATATTGTGTCAGACGCCACTGGCGTTCATGTAAATACGATTTCTCGCATTAGAGACGGAAAGACGGAAAACCCATCATATAAGGCTTTTGAAGCACTGCGGAAGTATCTTGAAGATGACCAGTGAAGAACTTGCAAGTTTGCTGTGGCATGGCCTAAACGATTGCGCCGCGTTAGATAAAATGGCTGCGGTTGGCACGGCTTCCGCTTGGCTGGAGTATCATGGCGCTGGTGTGCCTGACGTTCCGCTGATGCAGGAACAGGTGCGGCGCGATGCGATGTTCTGGGCCGAAATTGCTGGACCTGCCGAATTAGAAGCCTATGCGGTTGCGTCTATAACCGCTCTTGGCACAACGCCTCTGACCGCGAAACAGATCAAACGGCTTGCTGCAATGTCATGGCGGCGCATGTCACCGCAAGACCGTGCAGCATTCAAGGAATGGATAGAAAGCAATGACTGACGATTGGAACCTGTCGCAATATGCATCTGGAAAAAGCTACGATGAACTTGCAGACGACCGCGAAAAAGAGCGCAAGGCAACGCTTGCCACGATGAAGCCAGAAGACTTCAAAAGCGACTTTGACGAGGAGTTTTTCCCAGAAGAATTTAAACCGTCGCCTGAGCATGTGAAAGATGACGGCTTTGCGATGCCGATTGACGTGTCAGGCGTTGACCTGAACCGACCGCCTGATTTCGTCGGCAAGGTCGCAGACTGGATTGACAGCCAGTGCCGTTATCCCCGCCGCAGGCTTGCCGTGGCCAGCGCGTTGACTGCCATTGGCAACATTGGCGGGATGTCGCATTACGACACGCACGATGGCGTGACGGCCAACATGCTATCGTTCTGCGTTGCAGCATCATCAACCGGAAAAGAGGCCGTGATGCAGGCGTTTACAGAACTGCACATCGCGGCAGGTATGCAGGGCGCAATTCACGGCGGCATCAAGTCGGAACAAGAGATCGTGCGCAACATGATCGAAAACCAAGGCTGTTTTTACAACATTGACGAGATCGGCATTTTTCTAAGCAAGGTCCGAAATGCCCAAAAGCGCGGAGGAGCGTCATACCTTGAGGGTGTGTTTGGGACAATCATGAACGCCTATTCCAAGGCCAACAGCCGCTTTCTGCTGTCTGGCGACGTGAAGCGGGAACTGCGCAAGATGTATCTAGGCATCTTATCGAAGGCCCAGGATGATGGCGACGAAAAACGCTTCATCAGCGCCGAGCGAATGCTTGCAATGGTTGATGACGGTTTGGAGCGGCCTTTCTTGTCAATCATGGGATTCACAACGCCAAGCACGTTTGATGGCATCATGGACGGCGAGACAGCCACACAGGGCTTTGTCGGGCGCGCTATTATCGTTGCTGAACGGGACATCAACCCAAAGCCCCGCAAGGCGTTTCAAAAGCCCGACATGCCAATCATGATGGGTGGCAGGCTGGGTCTTATCTACGGCGGCTCTGCGGGCCGTGTGGAGTATGACGCGCCCCGGCGCGATGTGGTCACGACCCAAGAGGCCAGCGCCGCTTTGGAGAGCATTAGCGACTGGCTGATTGAATACGCTGCGCACATGGGCGAAGTGACCGGCGAGGCGTCTGTGGCAATGATCCGGCGGGCCTATGAGTTGATCGCCAAGATCAGCTTTATTCTTGCCATCCCTGACGGCACCAGAACGCTTGAGCATGTGCGCTGGGCGTTTGCATATGTGAAGGATGAGATCGACTTTAAGGTGCAGCTTGTCTTTGCCAATGACAACGCCAAGAACAAGCCAGAGGACGCGATGGCCGCGCGATTGCTGAACCTAATCGACAGCGAAAGCGGCGCATCTACATCGGTGCTGGCGAACCGGCTGCGGATCGACAAGGCGTCGGTTGATACCATCATGCGGAACCTTGAGGAGCGCGGCGACGTCTATTCCAAGCCCGGAACAAGGAAATGGAAGGGCCAGCCAGTGCTTCAATGGTTCAAAAAAGACTGAACGCAAAAACGCACAACAAGACCAGAAAAGCCGCGCTTCTGTGCGGTTTTTTGTTTTTGCAGGTTTGTCAGGCGAGATGTTTACACACGGAACCAAACTTTATGCATACTTTTACACATGCTAAGTGATTGATCTTAAAAAAGAAAACGCTTGTTTACGCATTTTAATCATTATGCACCCTTAGACACATAAAAAGAGCCTATAAAGACCCCTAGAGATACACACTCCCAGTAGACTGGTTTTTGATAAAATGAGAAAAGAGATATAAGATAATATGTATAATGATTAATTATATCTCTTTATCTATAGATTTCAGTCACTTAGAACTTATGCAAACTTTACGCACATGCATATCTTGCGTAAAGTTTGGATCAGGCCTTTCAAAGCAAAAACGGCCCCGGAAAAACCGAGGCCGCTTGACAATGCCGGGATTAGTCGGCATCGTGGGTGTCACCACAACACAGGCTGACGATACCGCATTGCGACATCAGCCGCAACACAAGGATTAGAGACATGACACACACTCACACCCCGCAAGACATTGACCGAGCCATTCGCCTCGGGGTCGCTTGGCAGGACTACACGCCAGCGGAACTCTATGTGATGGCGAAGGATCAAGCCGCAATGAACCGGCTGGCGCACTGGACCGTCGCAATCTGCGTCACCGCAGGCACGGCTATGATTGCAGCGCTGACGATGGGATGGGTTTGATATGACCGACACACCAAAGCTGTGGCGCGACATGACGCCAGAGTAAAAGGGCGCGCTGCTGTTGGGTTGGCATGAAGGTAAAATCATTGAGGTGTTCGGCCTCGGTTACCCTGATATGTGGTATTATGAAGATGATCCTTGTTTTGAGGACGATTGCGCATACCGCGTCAAGCCAGAGCCAGAGACGATGACGGCCAAGCTGTGCATTGACGCCTACGGCACTTCTTTGCACATGCGGCCAGATTTCCGCGATAACTACTACGGCGATGAAAACTTCCACTTCACGCTGACCTTCGACATTATCGACGGCAAGCCCGATTCAGCAAGCATCAAAATAGAGGAACTGTAATGCGCGTATTCGAAGGCAAAGGCCGTGAGGTAGATCGCGGTGGCGTGCTGATGGAAGCCATCTTGCAGGCGATAGACGATCACGCTGAAGGCATGACGGTCGTGTCAGTCATCGGCTGTCTGGAGATGGCAAAGGTCGTCGTGCTGACCGAAAGCGAGGAGGCGTGACAAGCAATGCAAACACATGGTAAGATGAGCGCATGACAACAGGACGCCCAACAGTTTACAACGACAAGATCGTTAAGAAAGCCCGCGATTATGTCGCGGGCTACGCTGATTTTGGCGACCTTGTGCCTTCAATTGCAGGGCTTGCTTGCGTCTTGGGCATCACGCGAGAGACTTGCTATGCGTGGGCAAAGGACGAAAAAAAGGCCGAGTTTTCTGACATTCTGGGCGAATTGATGCAGCGCCAAGAGCGCGGATTGTTGAACGGCGGCCTCGGTGGCAACTTCAATTCGTCTATTGCCAAGATGCTGCTGACGAAGCATGGCTATTCCGACAAGGTTGAAACCGATGTCACATCCAGCGACGGCAGCATGACGCCGCCAACGCAAATCCTGATTCGCGCAGCAGATGACAACGGCTGAAATCTCGCTGCCAGCCAAGCTGGTGCCTGTCTTCTCAGCCAACAGGGGCGCAGCGCGTTATCGGGCGCTGTATGGTGGTCGCGGGTCTGGCAAGTCATTCAGCGCCGCTCTCATGGCCGCTGTGTGGGGTTACGCTGAACCGCTGCGCATCCTGTGCGTCCGTGAATTCCAAGCCAGCATCAAGCAATCCATGCACGCCGAGATCAAGGCGGCCATCGAGGCGCATCCGTGGCTGGAAGCGCACTACGATGTGGGCGTGGATTACATCAGGGGATCGAACGGGACCGAGTTTATCTTTCGCGGGCTGCGTCGGAACGAGCAATCCATCAAATCGCTGGCCAAGATCGACCTGACGATTGTCGAAGAAGCTGAGGACATTCCGGAGGGTTCGTGGCTGGCGCTGGAAGCAACGGTGTTCCGGCAGCCTAAGTCTGAAATCTGGGCGCTGTGGAATCCAAAAACCGAGGGCAGCCCGGTCGATCGGCGGTTCCGCCTGCACAATCCGCCGGGCCTGCTGATTGCAGAGATCAACTGGCGCGACAATCCGTATTTCCCCGAAGGCTTGGTGGCGCTGCGTGACCAGCAGGAAAAGACGCTCGACAAGGCGGTATACGATCACGTCTGGGAAGGCGCGTATCTGCGGGCGCTGAAGGGCGCTTACTATGCCGACCTGCTGGAAGTGGCGCGCAAGGAAAACCGGATCGGGTTCTACAACAAGCACGCGATGAACCGCGTCTATGCCGTGTGGGACATCGGTTCGACATCGACGGCTGCAGACGCCACAGCGATCTGGATGGTGCAGTATGTCGGTGAAGAAATCCGCTGGCTGAATTACTACGAGGCGGTCGGGCAGCCGTTCGAAGCGCACGTCAACTGGCTGCGCGAGAACAATTATGCCGACGCGACCTGCGTCCTACCGCACGATGGCGTCAAGCACGATAACGTCTACAGCGTCACGCCTGAAAAGTTTCTGCGCGAGGCAGGCTTTGCGACCTACGTTGTGCCGAACCAGGGCAAGGGCGCTGCTGTCCAGCGTATATACGCGCTGCGATCCATGTTTGCGCAGTGCCGGTTCAACGAAGACACGACGGTATCGGGCCGCGAGGCGCTGTCGTGGTATCACGAGAAGTGGGACGAGAAGCGCAACATCGGGCTGGGGCCGGATCACGACTGGGCATCGCACTGCGCCGACGCAGCGGGCCTTGTGGCTGTCTTTGCGCCGACCGCGCGGGGCGAGAGCGCCAGCAAGAGCGAACCGATCAGGCGGAACCTACGCGGGCTAGCGTGACAGGGCTGGCTGTGGTATGAAAAAGGGCGCGTGGAGATAGCATATGGCCAACCTTTTAGACCTTAGCCCAGATGAATTTATGTTCACCTTGCAGGAGTTTGGCTATGCGCCAGAACGCAGGGACGAGTTGATTCGTCAGTATCGTGAACATAACAGCGTTTTCGGATCGCTGAACCGCGCAGCACAAGAGCGCCAAGCCGAAATCGCAGGCGAAGGTCGGCGTCCTGTTGCTGGTGGCTTTCTAAGTAAGCCCGAAGGATCGCTTGGCATGGACGCTGTGCGCGGCTTGCGGGTCGAGCCTATTGCTGGCCTGTTGGGGATGCTAACGGGCGCTGGGCGGGCTGTGGAAGCGCCTGCTGCTGCGTATCAAGGGCTGATACCTATGGCAGACGTCCCGCTTGAGGCGCTTGGCACGGCTGGCATGGCATCGCTGGGCGGTGCTGCGATGACGCGGCCTGCTGGCAGTGTTGGCATGGGTGGACGTGTGACCAGTGATTTTGATGTCACCCGTCGTGATGCATCAAACATATTCGGTGAAGGCACTGAGCGTGTTAGATACACTGATCCAGCCAGCGGCGGGACAATGGAAGTGGTTGTCCGACCTGATGGGCGTGCTTCGGTCTTGGAATTGGAGGTTCCGGAAAGTTTTCGTGGGCAAGGCATTGGGCAATCGCTTCAATCTCGCGTGATGCAGGATTTCCCAGTAATGGGTGGGCAGGTTTCGTCAAGAGCGGCGGCGACAACGGCTTACCGGCTGGGGCGCAGGCCGTTTGGCCAGCCAGATGCAACCCTTGAGGACGTGTTTCGCGCCATTGACGAAGACAGTTCAGTAAACCTTATTTCACCGCAAGCGCAGCCGACAACGCTTGCCGCCAACCGCGACCAGACTGTCGGCCTGCTGTCAACGGCGGCAGCCGCAGAGCCACGCAACGCAGCCGAGCGCATGGCGCGTGACATCTTGGATATGCGGGCCGCTGGCCGTGCAGGCGAAGTGACCGACGAGATGATGGCGCAGGCTGACCCGCAGTATATGTTCGCCAACACGCCGCTGCCGATGGATGAGGCGTCGCGGATGGTAAGGGCTGGTGAGATGGGGTTTGGGCTTGAGTATCCTCTTTACAGAGGGGACACTGTTGACCACCCATACTATGAAGCGCTGTATGATGATGCTATTTACACATCAACCGACCCAAGGGTCTCAGAAGATTACGCTTTTTCGCGCGGCCTGATTTCGCCCTTGATCGGCAATAGAAATAACTTTGCGGTTGATAGCAGCTTTGATGACTTTGACGCTGACGGTTTCTCTGAGGCTATTACGGATGCCTACGATAGTGGCAGGAGCGGTGTAAATTTTCAAAGTGTGGCTGATGGAGATGCGTTTTCTAAGCACGGTAAAGTCATTGCTGACACAAATGCCTTTCTTGACCCGTCCAACATCCGCTCCCGCTTTGCCCGCTTTGACCCAGAATTCGCGCACCTTGCCAACTTGAGCGCCGCCAACATTGATCCGCTGGCTGGCTTATTTGGCGCGCTGGCGGCAGAAGAACAGCGCAGGCAGCGCAACAGCCAGTGACACTAGCGTGAACCCACAATATCTGCTAATGTGCGGCAAACCTAAGAGGGACGTGACATGAAGAAACCTGTCAAAGCGCCAGCGTTCAAGCCGTGCAAGGGCGCGCCGACTGCGGCTGCGTTCAAGGCATCTGCTAAGACGGCGAAGAAGAAATGAGCATCACAACCTACAGCCAGTTGAAGACGGCCATCGCGGACTTTCTGGACCGTGACGACCTGACGGCGGTCATCCCGAC
>Ga0208303_1001015_pt1 | contig 11388 bp, 15 predicted proteins | sample CB_VirMetaG_2_FD_184537 | JGI IMG/M metagenome (GOLD analysis project Ga0208303, IMG submission 184537) | Freshwater to marine saline gradient viral communities from Chesapeake Bay - CB_1504_2 Viral MetaG (SPAdes) (version 4) | ecosystem: Environmental > Aquatic > Marine > Coastal | place: USA... | reverse complement strand
ATATAGATCCCACATTAAGGACTGTTAAATATGCTTTTGCGAGTGACATCGATTACATGCGAAAAAGGGTTGAAACTTGGGTATTAATAGAGATGGGGAGATACAGAAAATAACCCATCTACCTTTTCATCTTAGATAATACCTTTCCTTCGAATTCTTTGATTATTTTTTCTTAATTATTGTACACCCTCACCACTCATTGCCTAGTTTTCCTCTAATACTCGGATTACTTTATAGTTTTCGTAGAGCAAAATTTTACTAGGCCCGGAAGGAAGCGTAAAACTCCACGGACCATAATATTCAGCAACATAACCAGAACCATTTTTATAAGTGGTCAATCTACATGGTTTTCCTTCATCGTCGTAAATTTCAATTTCTAATAATTTGCCACCACTCCAAGTTTCTTTTTTGAAAAGTTGTCCATTCTCATGCCATTCACTCGCTATACCGTCGGTATATTTATCGGCACTACCTTCATATGATTTTTGTCCATTTTCATTCCATCCTACATTTTTAGATTCAATCCAATCATCTTTCCCCTCACTGTTCTTTTTGTAGTATTCTTGTGACATCATTTTACCGTTCTCATGCCACTCAGTTACTACTCGGTAGGGAGTATACTTAGAGTAATCAGTCTCGCTTTCCTTTTGGCCATTATCATACCAAGTAGTCCATCGGCCAATATTTTTTCCTCTTTCGTAGCTACCTTCTCGTTTAAGCTTACCACTAATCTTGTAGTAGGATTTGTACAGACCGTGTTTTTCTTCATCTAGATAAGTAAATTTCTCAATTATTTCTACTCCACCAGAGTTTGTTTCCACGGTATGGTCCCCATCCCACTTTATTGAAGATGTAAAATTGAAGAGAAATATTAAAGGTCCTCCACCTATAACAAGCAGAGCTATTAGACAGCCATAAGCAGTTACCTTTTTATTCCCTTTCTCAGCCTTCCTTACAGCAATGAAAAGCCAGATTAGAAGTGCTAAAATGATAAGTCCCCAAATATACCAACCTTTATCCATTATAATATTTTAGTCATGCAACTATTCGCCCTAAGCGGGGTAATCGTAATCTGTTGATCTTAGTTTTAATCATTTATTTTACTTATAATCTAAAACATTAAGTATTGGAAATTCTCTTGTTGATAATGCGTCACCATTTCTATTAGCCATGTAAACATTAGGTTCTTCCCAATTAAGCTTGCTTCCATTGGTTAAAGTTATCAGTAGAGTCCATCCTTGTTTTTCTATTGATACTATTTCTTCAATACTAACTATTCCTTTTCCTTTAAGAGATAGGGTGACGGGGGTATACTCTTGATATTTAAAATAAAGAATGTGGGATAATTGTAAGACCACAAGTGCAATGAAAATTATTTTTGATTTCTTGCTATAACCTTTAATCTTCTCTTGGTGTTTCTCATCTTCATGCCATGAGTATAAAGCTAATGCTATCATTCCAATAGCTACAATTAACCCCCAATAGTTATCCCAATATAATTCTAAAAATTTCATTAATCTTCTTCTTGTTTTTCTTCCTCTTTGTATCTCCAGTTCGGGTGTTTGTTTTAGTTAAATATCAATCACTATCAGTCATTTAATTTTTTCTAAATTGAATTTGTTTTAACTTTGCATTTGCTTTTTGTAGTTTCACTATTTCTTCTTCAATTTGATTTAGTGCATAGGCAATAGGTTCTTTACCTTGTAATACTTTATCCATTTGCCTGTTTAATAAACCACTTTCTTTTCTAGCAAAATCATTTATTCTTCTTTTTGATTTTTCAAGATCACTTAATTGATTGTCAAATGACTTAATCAATTTTTTTGATTCTTTGGCAACTGCTACTAATTCTTTCATCTTCACTATGTTGTCTTTAATTTCTTGTGTTGGTTTCATAATTTTATTCAGTTTGATGAGGACTATAACTTTAATGGTTTAGGGGTAGCTTTTTGTAAATCATTCTAGACTGTCATTTTGCGACATTCTGTATTGATGACCCAAATAATTATTAGTTAAGTCAGAATTTTCTGTGACCTTGCTTAAGTACCACCTAACATCGGTAAAGACATCAATTAGAAAAGAAATGAATAAGGATTGAACACCTATAAATATCAAGGTTCCTGATATCACAAAATCCATATTTCTACCTACCGTTAAACTTAAAATGAATAGGATTAACCCTAACCCAATAAGAAATAATCCTAGTATTCTTTGAATTGATGACCATTTCGATCTTCGTTTTATTTTAATTTCTTCTTCGTTCATATTTTTCCTTTTTTTTAGATTAAATTCATATCACCACTCAGGTCTAGTTCCCTCGCCATCATAGTCTTTCGCCAATCCTTTTTTCTTTAACATATCTGCAAGCGATTCTCCATCGATCCACACCTCGCTAACAACCCTAAAATACTTCCCTCGTTGAGGATTCCTTAGTTCGATCTTACTTGCTCCTTTAAGAGCTTTCTCAGTCACTTGTTGGGCTTGCATAGCTAATGCTTTAACCTCATCTGTTGTCCCTCTCATCTCAGGTGTATCAACTCCGAACAAACGAATAGCTAGATCATCTCCGAACAAAGGATGCATACTTGTTAAATCAATCTTGAAAGTGTCTCCATCATACACATCTACTACTTGATCAGGTGTTAGAATAAATAAGTTCTCGTTACTGGTAACAGATGCAGTTGCTTCTTCCTTCGCATCTCCACTTAGCAGATAGTAAGTTAATCCAGCAAGTGAAGCAACTAGTGCCAGAAAGAACCCAACAATCAGTAGCTTTATACCTAGCAACTTCTTCTTTGGCTTTTGTTGAGTAGATACTGTTTGTTGCTTGGGCTTTTCGGCTGCTTTAACAAACCCTGGAATATCGCTAATCGTTACCCAGTTCTTTCCATCGTAACAAGCTTGGCTATCACTCTTAAAACTTCCTTTGCTTACATACTCACGGAGTTGATCGATGGAGTACGGACCATAATTCTTACCACTGATGTGAACATAGATTTGCACTTGGTGATGATAGGTTGATTGAAGTTATCTAGTCAACGGAAGAGGTAATTACCACAAAAAGATAGGATAATGTGGTTTGACTGGTATTAATCTAATTGTTTAAAAGTAAACATGCCTCTGAGTTTTGAAAGCAACGGTAAGAATGAAATATTCTTTGTAGACGGTGCAGAAGATATACTTTCGGCAGTTCACTTTGACGCTCTAACTTCAGCTGCAGCTCATTTCCTTAAATGTTTTAATGTGAAACACGAAGTTGATGTTTATATATCTAAAAGGTCAGAACTTGAAACAATAGTTGCTCGAACTAGAGCCTATCATATGCCACCTTCTTTTGATCGTGAAAACTCTATTGTTTGCGTATTTTTGAATCCAAATTCTTCACTCGAAGAAATGATAATCTCACTAGCACACGAAATGGTCCATGTTTGGCAAGTTGAGAGGGGTGACTTCAGTGGCAATCTATGGAAAGGTCAAGATTTACGAACAGTTCCTTATGAGTGGAGACCTTGGGAACTAGAAGCTTTTGGTAATCAAGAATCGGTTGCAAGATGGTTTTTTGAGGACAGATACCCTGACGAAGGAACTTTAACTTCGATAATGAACAAAACAGATGAAGCTTTTAATGCTTTGGTTAAAGAGGTATCCAAAAGCCAAATGAAGAAAAAATTAACAAATATAGCTAAGATTGCTGGAGCTATAGGTGTTGGAGCTTTGCTGGGTTTATGAATGCATTGATTATAGTAAAGTCATTGGTTGTCCTGATTGGTGTAATTTTTATCGGCTATAATAAATCGCATTTTCACAAATATTTTACTTGGTTTTTTAAGCAATCGTTAGGAACTGAACTCATTAATCTTATATGGTTGCTAGGTTTGGGGTTAGGAGTGTCTTTGGGACTGGGAACTATTTTTCTTTTCCCCAAATCAGAACCATATTTTGGTGGGTTGTTATTTTTTGTTGTTTCAACTGGATTGTTACAAGCAACCCTAAATGCGTATCGATGTTCTTTTGATGAAGAGGAAAGATTCCTTGAGAAGTCCAAGAAAGAGAAATTATTAAGGATTAAACAAGAGGAAGATGAAAAATCAAAGCAAGAAATTGAAGATAGAAAGCAAGAAATTGAAGATAGAAAAGTTTCTGAATTTCAAAATGTACTCAACTCCTTAGGGATAATCGAAAAGGTAACAATCGCCAAGAACGCAGTCGAAATTTTTCCGCTTGGAGAGTATGAGCAAATTGTTGAACACCTCACTAACGAAAATCATAAAAACCAAGTGCTTTCAGAACTAAATGAAAAGATTAGAACTGATTACGAAAATTATCTCCTATCTAAAATTGGTGTTACTTACAAGTCTCCCTTACATCAAAAAAGATTAGATGAAGTCGTTAATGACATTATGAAAATAGGACTAGAAATGATATTTAAAAAATACGGAATAGATGGTTCAGTTCATCAAAATTATGGAAGTGCTAGTCGTGAAATCTCTAAAATAAAAAATTGGAGCGACATCAAAGGAAAGCTTTGAATTAATTTAGTATGGAAAAAGAATTTCAAATGTGGAAATTAGATTATCTCAAAGGTGATCATTCTAGAAATTTTTATACCGAAGAGGAATTGCGTAAAACATACAATCAGCATGTCGAGCAATTGAAAAATAATCCTACTAGTGATTCTAAGAAAACTAACAAAGAGGATAAAAAAAACAACGAAACCAAGATTCCTTTTCCATCGATTCCTCTTTATGACAAAGTTCGAATTGCCAAGAAAGTTTTTGAGACTATTGACTTTTCCGAACTAGACGAAGTAGTTGATTTTCTAAGTAATAGGGACTCTCTTGAAGAAGTAGTTTTAGATTATCTCCAAAAACAAAAAAATACATTTCAACAAGTTCTATTTTTTATAATAGGATCAGAGTTTGATTTACAAGAGTACACTAATGAAAAAAATTTGGTTATTGAGGAACATATCAATATCGTTTCCTCTCGCGTACTAAAAAAATATGGTTCAGAAGATTCGAATAAAAGTAACTTTACCAAATTAGAAATAACGAAAAAAAAATCATGGTCAGAGATTCAAAATAATCTATGAATTCGACCTTCATTCGGTAAAAAAAGAAACTCTTCAGGGACAAATTTCCTAACAGTGTTGTATATTGGAACAACATTACTCGTACTCCAAACATTTGGTAATTATTAGTCTTCTTAATTTAAAACTGAAATCTCAGTACATCTAAATTGTGATGGGCTTGAGGTGTATAATTTACCCTTTGAAGTGAGAGATTGAATTAACTTAGGAACTCTTTAACTTTTAAGATTTTTTTATTTAGTTTGCTCTTTAAGTAACTGATCGAGTTCTTTGTTAAGTTTTTCCGATATTTCCAATGTATCTGCATGCTTACTTTTTCTACTTTGATTTGGAAACCTAGACTCAAGGGGTGGAGAAAGTTTGACTGTCTCAACAAAGTAAGATGCTCGATAGATATATCTAGTTATTGTGTAGGGGATATTTGTAGTCTTTGACCCATATGTAGTGCTACTGCCGCTGTAATAACCACTTCCAGTATAATTGGCTGTCCCATAATTCCCATTGGAATAAAGGTTTACATTCCCACTATTGTAGGTATTTCCACTATGGTATGTCGTGCTTTGAGTGGGAGTAGTCAGACTATAGGTACCTGATTGCGTACCCTCAAAAGACCTCGATAATATTATGTAAGATGCACCAAGTTTTTTACCAAAATTTATCGCAGATTTTTCCGATGGATAAGTGCCTGAAGAAAAAGCAGATTCACCTACGCAACTGAAACCATTAGCTTGGATTCTTTTAATGTAAGAATCATGATCTTTATCAGAAACATTGTATACGATGGGATCACGATCGGTTTTTGGTGTATGCTCTAGAACATAATATGGTCTGTAAAATTTTTTGTATCCATTTCCTGTGCACCCACACAAAAAAATAATCATAATCAAACTCAATTTAGGCATATGAAAATCAATAATGGAAAGATCATATAAAATACAATCAATTCTTAAAAAACATGCAGAATGGGAAACTAGGGTTTGGTTTGAAGGTGACCATCCTGCTAGAGATATTTAATAAAAAAATCTGTTAGAGTTACATATATACGCAGTCGTTAACATTACCCCGATACCCCCAGATGATTTTTTAACGGGTGGTTAGGACTGACCTAACATCATCAGGATCATTGCTGTTAAAAAGCTACCGCAAACCAATAGTTAAGAAACTCCTAATGTAGACAACATGTTGACAACATGAGTATTATATGTACAAGTTGTCTTTACATATTAACTATCAACTTATAAAATTATGGATGTAATGAATGAACTAAAACCACTATGCTACTCTTATGTTAGATTCTCAACTCCCGACCAAATCAAAGGAGATTCAAAGCGAAGACAAATAGACAAAGCTAGGGCATGGGCACTGGATAACGGATACGACTTTGACGAATCGTTAACGATTAGAGACGAGGGGAAAAGTGCTTACAAAGGGACTCACCTTAAAACAGGAAACCTGGGTAAGTTCTTATTAAGAATAAAAGATGATGATGAAATCCCCAAAGGCTCAGTACTTTATGTTGAAGCAGTAGATAGACTTACTCGCATGGAGTTTACGGATGCCATGCATCTAATACTAGGCCTTTTAGAAAAGGTTAAATTAGTAATACCTCAACTCTTAGATCATCCTATAGATAAGAAGTTCATGAATGAAGACGGAGGGTTTATTTACCAGTTTTTTGGTCTATGTGCTGGGGCTAACGCTGAGTCTAAAAGGAAATCTGAGAACCTCAAAGCATCATGGGAAAATAAGCGAAGAATGGCCAAAGAAGGGTGCTTGTATACTGAGGTAGTTCCTGAATGGATATCAGTTGAGCCTTATAAGAAGGGGAAAATAAAGAATTACCAAAAGGTAATGAAAAGGTTCACAAGGGATATTACTAAGAGCGAGAAAGTTATCGTTGGTGTTATAAAGGAACGAGGTGATATAATTAAATCTATCTTTGTAGATTATAACAAAGGAGCCTCTATGGGGTCTATCGCGGAATCACTCAACTCCAATAACATCGCTACATGGCGTGGTGGTAAACAGTGGCACAGGAGCTACATCAAAAAATTACTTACAAATCCATCTGTATTCGGAACTCTTCAACTATACGGAACCGAAAGAGTAGAAGATGACGAACTAGGCATAAAACAGAAAAGAAAACTGATAGACGAGATCAAGGACTACTATCCTAAGGTAATAACACAAGGACTCTTTAAGAAAGTACAATCAAAACTCCCGAAAAAGGGAAAAGGATGTGGTGCTAGAGCGGCTCAGAACGCCTTATCGAATCTTTGTGAATGCCCTAAATGCGGTAGTACGATTACCAGAGTATACAAGGGAAAAAAAGCTAGAGGCATCCCTAAGTTAGTCTGTACGAACAGGCATAAATTGGGCACTTGCGATCATGAAAGATTCAATCAGCATGAAGTAGAACTTTCCATGATAAGGTTCTTTGATCGTTGGGATTTTGAACAAGGATTAGGAGCACTGGTGAACACTAAACCTCAGGAAAGAGAAAAACTAGTAGGTAAAATAAAGGAGATAAACGAGGCACTTAAGAAAGCGAATAAACTACCCTACTCTTCTCACAGAAATGATTACATATTGAAACTATTAGATGAGAAAAGAAAGCTAGATTTAAAGACAGATTATAAGATAGATATCTCAGCAAAACGATTTAACGAGTCTATTAGGAAATTTAAGACTGCCCCTACTCCTAGTGAACAAAATGCATACCTCAGACAGATCATTCGAAAGATAATTATTCATAAAACAGATGACCTTGAAGTTTCCTTTATTGGATGTGGAAAGAAATTCAGAATGAAGAACATAAAAGGAAAACCAAGAAAAGTGCTAACTATAGCTAAAACAAATTAATGCCCTATCCTACCCTCACTTTGAAGCGTTGACGATGTTCTAAATTAACAGTACAATCGAGGAGTTATCTCCGTAATGAATCGCATCAAAAAGAACTCCTCACCTAACGAATTAACGCTAGTCCTCGAACATCTACCTAGGATTCTTTCCAGTGATAGTTTCTATGAGAAATTCGCTCGTAGATTAATGCTTAACAAATCGGAAGACCTATCAGTGGAAGCAGCAAGATTAGCTCTTAAAGGCAGATCACCTGACAAGTTAAATAAGTTCTCCAGGATGACTGCTTGTGTGGCTTTAACAGGATGCCTCGCTAGAGCATTGAACCCAATCGAAGGTTATGGATTAAAGAAAGTCTTTAAAGCCTGTGAAGCTCTTGTCATGGACTCTCCTGAGATGCTGTCAATGGTCATGGAGATTCAACCTTCTGATACTATTCCCGACCCCATCTGTAACTAATGACTCTAAAGCATCCAGAAGCGTTAAGGTTGTTCGGGACCGAGAAAGAAAAGCATAGACTAAAAGAACAAAGTCACATCTCAATTCGTGAGTTAGTTTCTAAGCAAAAAGTTTATGACTTTGTACTTATTTTAAGGCAGTTGGGTCTTAAGAACCACAGAGCTTCATCAGCAATGCTTAGCACCATCTTTAATCACCAGTTACTTTATTCAAAAGGGGAAAACCAATATGTCCAAATACACACAAACTCTTGGCAGAATGCAATGTCTGGAGCTAAGAGAAAAGAGATTAAATATTATCTTAAAAAGAAAAAAATAATTGAGTTCGACCCGCATTATACTCCAAATGAAAAGAGTCAGAATTACAGGTTCAACAAAGCGTTTTATAAAAACTTCATCATTCCTTTTTTATCTAACCCAGTAACAACCAACAAGCCTAAGAATTGGACTCCTACAGAGAGGATTCAAGACCGCTCTTTAGTAACGGAAGAACAGGGTTTTGTTTTAGATGCAATGGGAACTAATATTCTTCAATTAGACTATAATGAAGAGTTAGCAGTTGAGTTATTTCTTAATCAAGTTGAAGGAAATCATAGAGAAGAAGCTCAGTTTAACGAAGCCTTTAGGCCTCTAGTTTATAAAAAAGAAATGGCTAATAATGTTCAGATGGTGAAAGACAGGTTTTTCGGTTCTTTAAACAGGTTTCCTAGGAAGTTCAGGTCTCCTATCTTTCACATAAGTGGTGAAGAAATTATCAGTTTGGACATTGTCTCCTGTCATCCAACATTCTTGTTAGCTTTTTATCTCGATGAGTCAGAAGATGAAGTTATTGAACGCCAGAGACTAGAGTCTTGGATTGATAAAGATTTCTACAAAGTATTACAAAGAGAAACATTTAAAGCATTACAAAATACTCGTGCAGTAAATTATATTCCTGACAATAGAGAAGGAGCTAAAGAAGATTTCATGAAAGCTTTGAACTCTGAGGAATGGACGAGGGATAAAATCAGGAAGACTAAAGTCGGGTCTAATTGTTGGAAGATATTTCGTAAGCACTTTGAAATACTTTATGAAAGACTAGAAATTGAAGTTATTAGTAATCAAGAGTTGTATAGAAGTAAAAGCAATAAGCTATGTGTTGGTTGTGGTCTATTTTCATTAGAAATGAAGGTCATGTTACCTGTATACTTACAACTAATTTCTAGAGGCATATGGTTTTATCCAGAACATGATGGATTAGCTATACTTAAAAAGGACATGGAATATGCTGAAAAACTGTTAGTTGACTCTTTAAATCATAATGTAGGTTACGGTCTTTTAAGTAATAAGAGATGGAAGGATTAGAAACCTATTTAACCCATGTAATATACTTATTAGTTATAAATAAGATTTAGCCCTCCCTCCCTATGTTAGATCGTTTTTCACCTACTATCAGGAACAGATTAAACAGAAGTTGTAAGAACTGTAACCATCCATCAAGTGACCCTGTCTCCCTCCTTTGCATTAAATGTTATAAGACTTTTAGAAGACACGGTTCTCCATCTATACCAAAGCCAAAGCTAACAAAGGAATTAAAGGAGGCAGAAGCTATAATTAACAAAGTTAATCTAGAGGAACCTACTGATATATTTAATAAATGGATAAAAGTGTACAGTAATCAAAAGGGTTCTTTAAATCGTCTTTGTAAGCTTTACTTCATTGACCTCATAGACTCCTCAGGAACGCCCCTTATGGACTTCAAACAAGTTATCAAGCAAACATTGGCAGTGTCATCATTTAAAGGCTTTCTAGACCCCTACACTCATCAATATCGATATTTATTAGGAAGAGCATCAGTATGCCTTTACGATCAATCTAAGCACACTCGTAGGGGGTTGATATACGACAAGGAAGAAAGAGTGCTATTACAACGAAGACCAAGGCTATTTCACCAGGCATTTAACGATATATTCCTAGGAGCTGGTGTTGCTAAGTTTATAGCTAAGATTAACAGAACTTTAAAAATATGAAAACAGACGATGTATTAGACCATGTGATTGCATTAGTTAACCACTTCAAAAAGAAGATGGAGACAGATGAGTTATCCTCAGGAGATGCTTCCTGTTATATTAAATGCTTGGGTATCCTAGGAGCTAGAGATGCAGTTATGACGAACAGAAACATAGAGAAGTTAGCTGAGGCTCAGGAGGTGGTGGAGTTGCCTTTTCAGGTAAGAGATTAATTTCTTTACTGTAATGATCAATTCACTTTAATATCATTATATGCTTAAAAATATATTATTTTCGCTTTTACTTTTCTCTAGTTGCAGTAACGAAACAATTAATAATCTGAATTTAGAAAATCAGAATTTGAAAAAAGAAATTGTAGAGTATGAAGAAGAAATAAAAGACTTAGAGGCTGATATAAAAAGTCTCGAACTTGAAATTGAGGAATCAAAGGCATCAGAGAATAAAATGTACAATGAGTTGCAAGAACAGAAAGAATCCCTATCAGCACTCCAGGCACTTGCTAATACAAGACCTGGAAACCCCAAAGTAATTCAACCAACAACAACAATAACTACGAGCGAAGTATCAAAAACCTTAGAGCAATGGGCAGTATTGCTAGACAAAAAAAAGACAGATGAAATTCGTGACCTATTAGGTACACCTAGAGGGACTTTGGATTCTGGATATCAATGGTATTACATTGGGAAAGTTTTGGAAACTGACTCTGGAGTAATTAAAGATCTGCATGTATATTTTCTGCCTAGAGAAAGTTTTGGAAAAAAAGAAAAAGCTGTCACATTTGTGAAGGCAGGTATCGGAGGTAAAATTATGTATATAGATCCCACATTAAGGACTGTTAAATATGCTTTTGCGAGTGACATCGATTACATGCGAAAAAGGGTTGAAACTTGGGTATTAATAGAGATGGGGAGATACAGAAAATAACCCATCTACCTTTCCATCTTAGATAATACCTTTCCTTCGAATTCTTTGA
>Ga0208303_1001012_pt1 | contig 11407 bp, 15 predicted proteins | sample CB_VirMetaG_2_FD_184537 | JGI IMG/M metagenome (GOLD analysis project Ga0208303, IMG submission 184537) | Freshwater to marine saline gradient viral communities from Chesapeake Bay - CB_1504_2 Viral MetaG (SPAdes) (version 4) | ecosystem: Environmental > Aquatic > Marine > Coastal | place: USA... | reverse complement strand
GAAGTTACTAAAGCTAAAAGGCCGTATAATGGAAAATCCAAGCCCGGTACGGCTGTTGCACGAGGGTGTGGTATGATTATGGCAGATCGTCGTAAACATACAAAAGGTTCGGTGACTCAGGGATGAATTTAGATTTTTACAGCGACCCTACCGAAAAAGCTTTGGTCAACGAGATTATGGGTTGGTCTAAAGCGGCTTTGGAAGAGCCTAGTGTTCATTTCAACGGCCTGCCCCCATGCCCCTTTGCAAAAAAAGCGTGGTTAGAAGACAAGGTTTCGATTCTTTTTAAAAAAGAAGACTCTTATCAGACCCTGTATTCCTGCATTTCTATGTTTGATGACGCGTTTGATCTGGTAATTATTGTTGACTTAAAAAACACAAAGAATCCCGAAGACTTTCACGAATATTTGGACGATCTAAATCTTAGAATTTCTGAAGGTATGTTTATAGACAAAGACATTTGGTTAATGGGTTTTAATCCGGAAGATGAGCCGAGCGATTTTGTAGAAGACGTTACTTTTAATTATGACGTTGACGATGAATATAGCATGATTTTTGTTCAAAGACTTTCTAAGTTACAGGAAGCAGCAAACAGGTTGGACAAAAAGGGATACTATGATAGCTATGACGGTGAATACAACTCTACAGAAATATACTTTAACCGTGAAAAACTGTACAGGAGACTAAAAAATGGCGATGAAACCTAAAAAGATGCGTGGCGGCGGCATGGCAAAGAAGCTGCGTGGCGGCGGCATGGTTAAGAAGCTGCGTGGCGGCGGCATGGTTAAGAAACTTCGTAGCGGTGGAGCCGTTCGTAAATCTAAAAAGTAGGCTAAAATGGCGTTATCTGGAACATCTGACTTTGAACTAGACGTTGCTGAGTATATTGAAGAGGCCTTTGAACGCTGCGGTTTAGAGGTCCGGACGGGGTATGATCTAAAAACTGCAAAGCGGTCTTTAAATCTTATGCTTGCGGAATGGGCAAATCGCGGTTTAAATCAGTGGACTATAAAGCAAAGAAGCTTTACCTCGACTCAGGGGGATGGCGACATTTCGATAAGTGCCGATGTTATAGACGTTTTATCGGTTGTGGTTCGTCGAAGTAACACCGATTACGCTTTGGATCGGGTTAGTCGAGACACATTTTTATCTATTCCAAACAAAACAAGTCAGGGACGACCTTCTCAGTTTTTCTTAGATCGTCAAACTACGCCTGTTTTGCAGATATGGCCGCGACCTGAAAACAATACGGATGTAGTTATCTATGATGCGTTAACTCGTATGAATGATGCGGATGGTCAAACCAACACGCTTGATATGCCTTTTCGTTTTTACCCTTGTTTGGCCGCAGGGCTAGCGTATTATATCTCCATGAAAAGAGCTCCGAACCGTGTACAGCTTTTGAAAGCTGTTTATGAAGAAGAGTTCGAAAGAGCTATGACTGAGGACCGCGACAGGTCCTCTTTTAACGTTGTTCCTCAGTATCAGTACTTTAGGACTAACTAATGAGTAAGTTTGCGTCTGGTAAAAACTCTTTTGCTATCTCTGACCGATCCGGATTCCGGTATCGGTACAAAGACATGCGTAAAGAGTGGACCGGGGCGCTTGTGGGAAAAGATGAGTTTGAATCCAAACAGCCTCAACTTGGACCGTTTCAGAAAGTTATTGACCCGCAAGCTTTAAAAGACGCGCGTCCAGATACGGGCAACCCTACGAGTGCCTTTTTAGTGGTTACGACTAACGGCATTGTTTATTTAGGTAACGGTAATTGGAGCACGGCGGGAACTGCGGAAATGCCCACAGAAATACCTAACACAGTAGCCCTTTCTGGCGGCGTTGGAACAGTAACGGTGGTGACAACATGAGTTTTACATATGCGCAGCTAAAGCAGGCTATTCAGGATTATACGGAGAATGACGAGACATCCTTTGTAACAAACCTGCCTTTGTTTATTCGTTTATCTGAAGAACGAATTTTAAAAATGGTTCAATTAAGTTTGTTTCGTAAAAATTCTACGGCTTCTACAACAAACTCAAATCAATACTTAGCTTGCCCCAGTGATTTTTTAGCTCCTTTTTCGTTAAGTCTAACAGGCTCGAACGGTGATAAATTTTTTGTAGAGTTTAAAGACCCTAGTTTTTTACAGACGTATACTCCAGACGCATCCACAACGGGCGAGCCGCGTTATTATTCTGTTTTTGACGTTAATAATTTTTTATTAGCTCCCACGCCAAATGCGGTATATACGGCGGAACTACATTATTTTTACAGGCCCGCAAGTCTTACGGCAGGTGAAGAAAGTGGTACGACATGGCTGAGTGAAAACGCGGAACTTACTCTTTTGTACGGGGCTTTGGTAGAAGCTTACCTCTTTATGAAGGGTGAGCAGGACATGATGCAATATTATGACAAGCGGTTTCAAGAGAGCATGATGGCACTGAAAATGTTGGGCGAAGCGAAAGAAACAACAGATGAATACCGTACAGGAAAAGTTATAAGGCAGAAGCAATAATGTTTGAATTGAATGTGAATGTTCCCCAAAACGAACAAGTGGTATTAGTTAATACTACTGACGGGCGTGGCTTCACACCTGAAGAGCTTTCTGAGCAATGCGTTCAGAAATTGATCTCTGTATCCGATACGGCACCCCCAGCCATCAGGGATCAAGCCCGTGCTTTTTCAAAGCACATTGAGACGCTTGTTGCATATTATATGCGGCAGGCTATTCGCAGCGACCGAACTAGTGTATATAATGCACTTAATGATGCGGGGCATCCCGACCTAGCCGATCTTATAAGGAGACTTTGACATGGCTTTTACTGGTAACTTCATGTGTACGTCATTCAAGAAAGAACTTCTTGAAGGCGGACATAACTTTCTACTCAGCGGCGGCGACACGTTTAAAATCGCTCTGTATGACAACAGTGCTTCGTTTACCGCAGCGACGACAGATTACACGGCTACTAACGAAGTAAGCAACTCTGGCACCTATTCTGCGGGTGGTGGTACGCTTACTCGGATTGACCCTACATCGTCTGGTACGACAGCGTTTACTGATTTTGCGGATATCACGTTTACATCTGCTACCATCACTGCTCGCGGTGCGTTGATCTACAACACAACCGAAGGTTCCGACACGGGTACAACAAACACTGTTGTGGTCCTAGACTTTGGTTCAGACAAAACTTCTACGGCGGGTGATTTTCAGATTGCGTTCCCCACAGCGGATGCGACTAACGCGATAATTCGTATCGCCTAAACTGTAGTTAGCTAGGAGATTGTTGCGATGGCACTTGTTGTAAAAGATCGTGTGAAAGAGACCACCGCGACGACTGGTACTGGAACCCTGACATTAGCTGGCGCTGTGACAGGGTTTCAAACCTTTACGTCTGTGTTGTCAGACGGAGATACCACTTACTATGGAATCTTTGAATCCGCTACAGGTGCATTTGAGGTTGGGCTTGGCACGTTCACCTCATCAGGAACTACGCTTGCCAGAACAACGATCCTAGAAAGTTCCAACTCAGGCAGTGCTGTAAATCTAGGGGCTGGAAACAAGGATGTGTTTATTACGCAGCCTGCCGAAAAAGCCGTATACCTTGACGCTAGTGGGTATATAGCTGCCGCAGATGGGCGGAATGTAACTAACGTGGCTGCGTCTACGGCGGCAACTTTAGCAACGGCTAGGAATATAGGCGGCGTGTCTTTCGATGGCTCTGCAAATATAGACTTAGCAGGTGTTAATACAGCAGGTAATCAGGATACCTCTGGAAATGCTGCCACGGCTACAGCATTAGAAACAGGAAGAACAATTAGCCTAACTGGAGACGTTACAGGTACATCAGGTTCTTTTGACGGCTCTGGTAACGCATCTATTGCGGCTACTATTGCTGCTAACTCTGTAGCACTTGGTACGGACACTACAGGTAATTATGTGGCGGATATCACTGCGGGTACAGCAATCGATGTGTCTGGTGGGGGAGGTGAAACTGCTACAGTTACCGTTAATGTAGATTTAAGCGAGCTTTCCACCTCCACTACTAACGGTGACGGCGATTACTTTGTAGTGGTTGATACGTCCAACGCGCAGCGCAAGCTAACCAAGGGCAATATCAACATCAGCGGTTTTAACAACGATTCTGGTTATTCAACAACAACAGGCACAGTAACATCTGTAGCTACTGGCGGTGGTTTAACAGGTGGCACTATTACTAGCACTGGTACGCTCAGTCACGCTGATACTTCTTCCCAAAGCAGCGTAAACAACAGCGGCGCTACGGTTATTCAAGATGTGACGCTTGACACATATGGACACGTTACAGGCCTTGGTTCACATACCCTTACCTTAGCAAACTTGGGCTACACTGGCGCAACTAACGCTAACTACATTACAAATAACAACCAGCTGACAAACGGTGCTGGCTATACCACAAATACTGGCGACATCACTGGCGTCACGGCGGGTACTAACTTAACTGGTGGCGGATCGTCAGGTTCAGTTACCCTTAATGTTTCTTCCTCGCCATCCTTTTCTGGTGTTGTCTTCGCTGAAAGCGTTCAAGAGGATTATGACGCTCTGTCGGGTACTTCCCCTGCCCCTGATGCAGATAATGCGGGTGGTTTTAGCCTCACCATGACAGGGAACACTACGTTTTCTTTTGGCGGGGTTACTTCTGGTCGTGCCGTAGGCTTTGTTCTACAGGTAACGGGCAACGGTTCAACTCTCACATGGCCCGGCACCGTGGATTGGGCTGGCGGTACAGCCCCAGACGCACCTGCAAGTGGCGCAAGCAACCTATATGTATTTTACACTAGAGATGGTGGAAGCAACTGGATTGGCGTACTATCTGCGGCAGCGTATGCGTAAGGGATAACTAATGTTCGGCTTTACATCTTTTTCACAGACAAGTTTCAGCGACACAGGTGTTGTTGATGTTGCCGTCAGTGTTGCGGGTGTAGCGGGTACAGGTCAGGTTGGCGCGGTTGTCGCTAAAAATGTTATTAGTGTTCCCGTCACAGGTTTAGTGGGTACAGGCCAAGTTGGCGCTATAGCTTCGGTTATCGGTAACGCTCTAGTTTCCCCCACAGGTGTGGCTGGCACAGGTCAGGTCGGTCAAGCTAGTCACGTTTCTAATGTTGTGGCTTCTCCCACAGGTGTGGCTGGTACAGGTGCCGTTGGTGCCGTAGTTGCAACCGGAGGAGCTATAGTTCCCGTTACTGGGATTGCTGCCACAGGCGGCGTAGGCAGCGTTGTTATAACGCCTCGTATCGTTGTCCTCCCAACCGGTGTGGCTGGTACAGGCGGCATTGGTAGTCCTACAGTTACTGGCGCAGCCAATGTACCTACTACAGGCATAGCCGCTACGGGTGGCGTAGGCAGTGTCGCAATATCTGCGGATTCAAATGTCACTGTTACAGGGATTGCTGGTACAGGCGCGGCTGGCGCAGTAGTCGCTACGGGGGGTGTTAATGTCATACCAACGGGTCTACAGGCGGCTGGTGGTGTAGGCACGGTTACAGTTACAGGCACAGCGGTAGTTTCTCCAACAGGGGTATCTGCTACAGGTGGCGTGACAGCGCCGCTAGTATGGGGTAGAATAGTTCCAAATCCGGGTACTGCATGGACCGAGATAGCGGCATAAGGGAAAGATATGACTAGTACATACGCAGTCAATACAGGCATAGAACTCATAGCTGACGGCACACAATCCGGCACATGGGGCGATACCACAAATACAAACCTTCAGATCGTTGACCGCCTTACGAGCGGTGTAGGTTCAATTGCACTTTCTGGGACCACGCATACATTGTCTACTTCAGACGGTGCGTTGTCCGAGGGCCAATACAAGGTTCTTGTGTTTGGCGGTTCTCCAAGCGGGACAAACACTGTCACCGTCAATCCTAACGACCAGAGCAAGCAGTACTTTATTGTCAACAACTCTGGTCAGAGCGTTATAATCAGTCAGGGGTCTGGTTCTAATGTGACCGTTGCTAACGGAGCAACAGACATTATTTACTGCGATGGTGCCGGATCAGGTGCTGCTGTTAGCAGCCTTACTGCTGATTTGTCTGGTTTTCTTACCTCTGCCAACAACCTTTCTGACTTGGCAAGTGCTGCAACGGCTCTGACCAACTTGGGCCTTACCGCTACGGCGGCGGAAATCAATGTCCTCGACGGGATTACTTCTACGACCGCCGAGTTAAACATCCTAGACGGAGTAACATCCACGACTGCGGAGCTAAACATCCTTGATGGCGTTACGGCGACCACTGCGGAGTTGAACTACAACGACATCACAACGCTTGGTACATCTCAGGCCAGCAAGGTCGTCACTGCGGATGCAAACGGCGATGTCAAGTTTTCAAACTCAACCATTGAAACGGTTTTTACTTTAACAGGCACTGCGCTTGATCCCAACAACGGGACAATGCAGGTTAAGACATTGAGCGGCAATGTCACCTTTACCGACAGTTTATCAAGCGGTCAGAGTATGTCTTTGTCGCTTATAAACGGATCATCTTATACTGTTACCTTCCCAACTATAACTTGGGTTTCTAAGGGTGGGAACAATGCCCCAACGCTGACGGCAAATGACACCTTAGTTTTTTATAAAACATCTTCAACACTTTACGGTGTGTATGTAGGGAGTTCTGTATAATGTCTAGCTGGAAGCGTACACTATTTAGTTCTGCGGCTGGCGAGGAAACATACTGGGCCGCAGTTTTGCAGAACACGGCGTTGAGTTACGGCGATGAAAACCAGAAAGTTGCCGTTGATAGCAGTGGAAACGTATATTTCATGGAGCCAAGAGTTACTGGGTATAGTGACAGTACAGAAGGTCAAACTGTAACAAAGTTTGATCCTGAAGGCACATTTCAATGGGGAAAGAGACTAAGGCCATCCAACGTGAACAGTCAAGGTTCTGCGGCCTTTGGTATACAATTTGACAGTAGCGACAACCCAATTGTGCTTGCGATGCAGTTGGGTGGAACGAGAGTAAACGCATATAAACTAAGTGCCTCAGATGGGTCTACAACCCTTGTCACAGATTTGGGTCAAGGTGAGGCGATGGCTTTCAGCGATTATACAGCTACTGGCGTGCAAAGTGATGGGACGTTAGTTTATGCAGCGGCAAGTCCAATCACTGGTGGTGTGAACGTAACTGTTCTGCGGGTAAATCCAAGCACTCTTGCCGCTGTTTCTGTTCGGAATGTTGTATTGCCAAGGCCGTTCAATCAAAACTCCACAATGCGTAAAGTGGCTGTCGGGCCAAATGACGAGATTGTTTTGTTTGGTGCAGTTAGATATGGCTCACCCCCAAACTTTCGTGCTTATGCAATGGTTCTAAACACCACAGGTTCAGCATTTGATTGGGAAGGTGTCGCTGGATATTCTAGTAGCTCTCAAGTATTTACGGGATTTACTGGAGCAATAGACAGTAGTGGCAACTGTTATGTTGCAGGGGGTGCTTACAGCGGATTTGGAACAGCGATAGTTAAGTTCCCGGATAATGGCGGCAGTATTTCTTGGGGCTTAAATTGGGATGAAGTTACAGGTTCAAGTCCACTTTTGTATTCAGATGTGCAAACGGATGATACTGACGTGTTTTTAAGCGGATACACAACAAATACGGCTACAAGTAGCTCTGTTCCAACATTTATGAGTATTTCACCTTCTGATGGGTCAGAAAATTGGACTCGCCAAGTTGTCTACAACAGTAAGGGAGGCTTCTTTAATGGTAATATGGTGTTAACAGATGATGCTGTTATTGCGGCAGGGTTTATTTATGACGGAAGTCCCAAAAAGCGGATCATTGCAAAGCTACCAAAAGATGGATCAATTACTGGGACATTTGGCAATTTTGTAATTAAAAGCACTTCTATGACAAACGCGGGAAGTAATCCAGTTTATTACACCAGTTCCACGGGCTCAAGTTTGAATGCTGGAAGCTACACAACGTCGAGTGCGTCAATGACGACAAACTCTGCGATAACGTGGACTATTGACGACGAGACTTTAGAGTAATCGAAAGGAAACACAATGTACGTTAAAGTATCAAGCGGGGCAGTAGAGCAATATCCTTACACGCTTGGCAATCTGCGCCGTGATAACCCGAATACATCTTTCCCGAAAACTCCTAGCGGGGAGATGCTTGCTGACTGGGGGGTATACCCCGTCACACTTGCTGATGTGCCAAGTGTCGATGACCGCACACAAAAGGCCATACAGGATGCGTCACCAACTTTAGTTGATGGCAGTTGGACTTTAGGTTGGACAGTAGAGAGCAAAACGTCTGAAGAAGTGCAGGCATATGACGATCAGGCAGCTAATAGCAATCGTGATGTTCGTTATAGCCTTATAGCTGAAACAGACTGGTGGGCATCATCTGACTTGACTATGACTTCTGCACAAACAGCGTATCGCCAAGCCCTCCGTGACATCACAAGCCACGCTAACTGGCCCCACTTGGACGAGGCTGACTGGCCTACTAAACCGTAAGGATAGCGCAAATGCCGTTAACCAAACTTCAGTTCCAGCCCGGTATCAACAGAGAATCCACTTCGTATAGCAACGAAGGTGGTTGGTACGACATGGACAAAGTGCGGTTTCGCATGGGTTATCCCGAGAAGATTGGTGGATGGACAAAGCTGGGTATTAAGTCTTTTCTTGGGTCATGTCGGGCCTTGCATCCGTGGAGAACGATTGCTTTAAATAATTATCTAGGCGTTGGCACGAGCGACAAGTACTACATCGAAGAGGGTCAGGGTTATTACGATATTACTCCTATCAGAGAAACGACCTCGGCAGGGGATGTAACCTTTGCTGCATCAAACGGCTCGTCTACAATTACTGTGACCGATACAAACCACGGTGCGGTGATAGGAGATTTTGTCACCTTTAGCGGCGCGGTGTCTTTAGGTGGGTTAATTACGGCGGATGTTTTAAACCAAGAGTATAAAATCAACTCTATTGTGGATAGCAACAGCTACACAATAACAGCCAGAGAAGTAAACAGCGTTGCCGTTATTACTGTTGACGGTGAGTATACTCCCGTTGCCGTTACGGCAAACAGTTCTGATTCGGGGAATGGTGGCTCCTCTGTCGTAGGCGCGTATCAGATCAACACGGGCCTCGATACTTCTGTGTTTGGCAATGGCTGGGGTGCTGGAACTTGGTCGCGCGGTGCTTGGAACTCTGCGGCGGTTATTGATACTTTAACAGATACATTGCGCCTATGGTCACACGATAACTTCGGGGAAGACCTAATAATAAACGTGTATAATGGGGGTATTTATTATTGGGACGCATCAGTAGTATCCCCATTAACTACAAGAGCCGTTCCATTAAGTTCTCTTTCCGGGGCCAGCAACACTCCAACAGTTGCCGCTAAGGTTATTGTCTCTGATGTTGACAGGCACGTTATTGCTTTTGGTGCAAACCCCCTCGGTAGTGCAGTACAAGACCCCTTGTTGATAAGGTTCTCCGATCAGGAAAACGCCGCAGACTGGACTCCAACAACAACCAATACTGCGGGAGACTTGCTTATCGGCTCTGGGTCAAGAATTGTTACGGCACTTGAGACCCGTCAGCAAATATTAGTATTCACGGACGCATCTCTGCATGTAATGCAGTACTTAGGACCACCGTTTACATTTGGGATCAACATGATCTCAGAGAACGTGACAATAGCAAGTCCCAACTCTGCGATAGCAATCGAAGATAACGTATTTTGGATGGGTAATAACGAGTTCTATGCTTATGGCGGCGCAGTTCAAAAGTTACCCTGCACCGTGCGTGATTACGTCTTTTCTGATTTTAATCAGAACCAATCTGAAAAAGTATTTGCCGCATCTAATACGTCATTCTCTGAAGTCTGGTGGTATTACCCCTCTGCCGATAGTGCTAATGTAGACCGCTATGTTGTTTTTAACTACCAACAGAACATCTGGTATTACGGCACCTTAGCTCGTGGCGCGTGGATTGACCGTGGTCTTGAACAAAACCCTATTGCGGCAGGGTTGGATGGATATCTATATACGCATGAGAATGGCTTTGATGATGGGAGCCAAAACCCCGCAGCCGCAATATCGGCTTATATTGAGTCTAGTCAGTTTGATATTGGGGACGGCAACAACTTCTCGTTTGTAAGCCGAATCATTCCAGACGTTACGTTTCGGGACTCAACTGTGAGTTCTCCGTCGGTTACGTTTACGATGAAGGCAAGGAACTTCCCCGGCGGGAATTACCTACAGGAAGATGATAGCGTAGTAACAAAGACGGCTACTGTTCCTGTAGAGCAGTTTACCAATCAAGCAAACATAAGATTGCGCGGAAGATCAATGGCTTTGCGTGTAGACTCCAATGAAACAGGTATGACTTGGCGGCTTGGCTCTCCTCGCATGGATGTTAGACAGGACGGGCGCAGGTAATGTCCGCAAGAGAAGCCCCAGTCCCATACTTCCCGATTGCACCGCAGGCATACGATCAGCGGTACATGTCCGAAGTGGTGCGAGCTTTCTCTGTATATCTGGCTCAGGCACAAAACCCCGGTGAGGGGAGAAATACGTTCAGTGTGTTTACAAACTTGCAGACAGACGATTCAGGTCTGGAACTGGGGGGTATATTTAACCACGGTGGCTATGTTATGGTTACACAACTTAACGCGCCACATCTTCGAGGCTCGGCAGGTGTCGGTCAGGTCGGTACAGTCGCAATTACTACTACATAGGTGCTTTATGAGTGATACAGTTATTACAATGTCAGACGGCTCAAAGTGGAGACCGTCCACATCCGAAGACAAGTTGCAGTGCCACAACTGCGATAACGTGGTAGACACGCCCGAAGAAGTGGCCTCGTATCCAGACGGGAATTGCCCAGATTGCGGTGAGTCATGGACAGATGAAACTAAGCGGCATACTAAGATCACCGTTACAATGCCACAATCCGCAGACGGTGGAGTTATGTAGAAGTTAGGTGCGAACAATCTCTGGAAACCGTAAAAGTTTTTTGTTAAGGTGAACAAAAGTTAAGGTAGTCTGACATGCAGTATAACAGTTTAAAGCAAATGCCGTCTGGCGGATTGGCCTCTTTTTTAGAGTCCAACATGGACGAAATAGGCGACAATGTACTAGCGTTTGGCTCTCCGAGCGGCATTAACTCTATGACGGACATTGGCAACCGGATGGCTGAAATGGGCCGAAACGGTGATAGTGAGCTTGTTCACATGAAAACGGGAGAGATTGCGGTTTCTCCTGAATTGCTGGAAGAAAACCCACGCTTGGCTAGCGAGCTAACAAACGCATTTCAACGTTCAAACGTGGACATGGACCGTTATACGGTAGGTTCAGCTGCAAACTCTATTAACCCCATAACTGGGCAGCGCGAGTTCTTTCTTAAAAAGCTTGT
>Ga0208303_1001010_pt1 | contig 11411 bp, 6 predicted proteins | sample CB_VirMetaG_2_FD_184537 | JGI IMG/M metagenome (GOLD analysis project Ga0208303, IMG submission 184537) | Freshwater to marine saline gradient viral communities from Chesapeake Bay - CB_1504_2 Viral MetaG (SPAdes) (version 4) | ecosystem: Environmental > Aquatic > Marine > Coastal | place: USA... | reverse complement strand
TAAAAAACTATAAAAACAAGTAATACTAATATACTGGAGGCTACGCAAGTGGTCTCCAATATATTATAATAAAAAATAAAAAATGGCGGTAAACATAAATACGGTATATCAAACGGTTTTGTTGATACTAAACAAAGAACAGCGTGGTTACGTAACTCCTGATGAGTTTAATAAAACAGCTACTCAAGTTCAGTTAGATATATTTAACTCTTATTTCCAAACAGAAAACCAGCAACTTAGAGCGCCTTATGGTGATTCAGAGTATTCTAATAGAGTTAAAAATGTTCAAGAAAAAATATCTGTATTTCAAACATCAGGCGTTTGCAATTATGTAGGACCTTATTTTACTTTACCATCTACACCAAACCCTTCTATATCTGACTCGTTTTCTACTGTAGCTGGAGTAGTTACTTACACGTTAGCTACAATAACATCTTCTGATATTGCTTCAGGTTTAATAAAAGTTTTTTTTAATGGAGTTGAGCAACCAAACACACAGTGGTCTATATCAAACGAAACTATAACGCTAACTGTAGTACCTTCAGGTATTTTTACAGTAACAGTTTCTTATTATGCCTCAGACTTTTATAAACTAGGTACGGTAATATATAAAGATGAAAAAGAGGTTCAATATGTTCAACCAAGTGAGTTGCTACAATTAAACTTATCACCTATATCAAAACCAAGCAAATATTTTCCAGTATATAAATACAAAGATTTTAAAATAAGTGTTTTTCCTACTACTATAAAATCAGATATTAGCTGTACTTACCTAAGAAAACCAAAAAACCCTGTGTGGAATTTTACAGCTTCTCAAGCTACGAATTTTCAATATATATACAACGCCGCTACATCAGTAGACTTTGAGTTACACCCAACAGAACAAAATAGTTTGGTTCAAAAAATATTATTATATTCAGGTGTTATTATAAATGACCCTACGATAATACAAGTAGCTTCTCAACAAGTGCAAGAAGAAAACATAAACGAAAAATCTTAATTAAATGAGTTTAATAACTGAAACAAATCAACAGTATTACCAAGGAGCTCAAGGGTTTAGAGCCGATGGTATTAAGTTAGCTTTTAAAACTACATTTAATACAGATTTAATTCTAGGTAGTTTTGATCCTGAAAATATCAACTATTCTTTAAACAACTTCAAACTATATACCAGTGAAACAGGTTTACCAGGTGATTATGAAGAATATATTACAGAGTTTTCTGCTGTAGATAACGAAGTAATATTTCCTACAGCTCCAATGGCTGATTTGTATATAGTTGTTCAATTAAAAAAACTAGATGGAGGACTTTACGGTAATACAGAAGCTGATAAAGCATACGGTCAAGTAGTTGAAGACAATTACGGAGGTTATTCTTACATTACGCTGAACGAAGCAATAAACAATTTTGAAGTCGCTTATGTTGGTGCTGGTAAGTTAATACCTAGTGCAAAAAGAACTGATATTATTTTTCACGCTAAAAGAGGCTTACAAGAGTTTAGTTATGACACTTTAAAAAGCGTTAAAAAATCAGAATTAACAATACCACAGAGTTTAACCTTACCTTTACCACAAGATTATGTTAACTATGTTAGAACATCTTGGACTGATAGACACGGTGTTAAACATATTATTTATCCTACAAATAACCTTACGACAAGTCCTTATTACACTCAAATACAAGACTCAAAAGGAATACCAACTCAAGACAACTTTGGAGATGACATAGAAGGAACTTCTCTCATACAAGAAAGATGGCATAGTAATAACAACGAAGAGCTTAATAACTATTTAGCAGAAAGTCCAGATACAGTTGGTTTTAATTTTACAAGCAATGGAAGCTTTATATATTCAAATTATATAAATCAATATGGACTAGATCCTCAGTACTCTCAATCAAACGGTTATTTTAATCTTAATGAAAGAGAAGGTAAAATGTCTTTCTCTAGCGGATTAGTTGGAGAACTTATATTGCTAGAATATATTTCTGATGGCTTAGCATATGACTCAGATACTAGAATACCAAAAATGGCAGAAGAAGCTTTGTACGCGCATATACTACACGCTATTATATCTACACGCGCTAATCAACCTGAGTACATAGTGCAAAGATTAAAAAGAGAAAGATCTGCTAAATTAAGAAATGCAAAAATAAGATTATCTAACATAAAGATTGGCGAAATAGCTCAGGTTATGAGAGGTAAATCTAAATGGATTAAACACTAAAATTAAATGGCTAAACTTCAAAACACTTTTCTAAAGTCTAAAATGAACAAAGATTTAGACGATAGACTTGTTCCAACCGGTGAATATAGAGATGCTTTAAATATAACCGTTGGTAAGTCTGAGTCTTCTAGCGTTGGCACGGTTCAAAACGTTTTAGGTAATACTTCTGTTGTAACTTTAAACATACCAGATAGCGCTGAGTGTATTGGTAAAATAAAAGATGATTCTAAAAATATAGCAATATTTTTTATAACAGACTACACAGATAGTAGCGAAACTCAAATAAACTACGCGAGTAATAGCAATTATTGTTCTATTATACTCGTTAACTTTAGTGATACAGGAAATATAACTTCAAGCGTTTTAGTCGAAGGTCATTGGTTAAATTTCGCTAAAAATAACCAATATACCATAACAGGGGTTAATTTAATAGAAAACCTATTATTTTGGACTGACAATAGAAATCAACCAAGAAAGATAAACATCGATAAAGCTTTATCTACACCAGGATATTACAAAAAAGAGCATCAAATATCAGTTGCTAAATACGCTCCAATAGAGGCTATTAGGTTATTTAAAAAGACAACTACAAAAATAAATCAATCTGATGCAAATACAACACTTACTTTTATAGTTGATAGTGTCGAAGGTATAGCTACTGGTATGTTTATGATAAGCTCTAGTGTTGAAGCAACTGAGTATGTTCAAGTTACAGATGTAGATTCAAATACTAACCAAATTACCATTTCTAATGGAAAAGCTGGTTTTCTAGGAATTTCAGTAATAGATAATCAAGACGTCATCTTTTTAACTTCTACAATGACTGACAAATCAAGCGACTCTTCTTGGCCAGGTGATCCTGATTATTTAGAGAGCAAATATGTAAGGTTTAGTTATAGATTACGATATGATGATAATGAGTACTCTACGTTTGCACCATTTACTCAGATATGTTTTATACCTAAGCAAAAAGGTTATTTCATAAATGGTAATGAAGAATCCGCTCTTAGAAGTACTATTATTGATTGGTTTGAAAACAATATTAATAACATAGATCTTTTAATACCACTTCCAACAATTGGTTCTAAGATTTCGACTGATTATAATATATCAGAAGTGGATATTTTATATAAAGAAAGCGAAGGTTTAACTGTTAGTATTTTAAAAACTATTTCAGCAGATGAAATAGCATCTTCGGTTTATGCTAATACAAATATATTTTCATATACGTACAAATCTTCAAAAGCATATAAAACACTTCCTGAAGCACAGACTGTAAGAGTTTACGATAAAGTTCCAGTTAGAGCAAGAGCTCAAGAAGTTTCTGGAAACAGAGTTATATACGGAAACTATAGAGACGCTTGGACGAATCCAGATCCTATAAACTACAACGTTAGTGTTCAAGAAAAAACAGACGAGTTTACTAACTTTATAGAATACCCAAATCATACTTTAAAACAAAACAGAAATTACCAAGTAGGTTTTATACTAGCAGATAAATACAATAGACAGTCTTCTACTGTTCTTTCTTCAAACGATGATAGTGTAGAATCCTCTGGTACAATTTTTGGAGGATCTACAGTATATTCACCTTATGAAAATGATAAATTAAATGTAAAAAATTGGTTTGGCAATGCATTAAGAGTTTTAGTTAATGCGCCTGTGATGTCTTTAAATAATACAAAAGCTGGAACTCCTGGTCTTTATGCTAGTCCAATAGGTTCAGGCAATGGTTTTGCTATAACAAATACAGCTAATATAAGTGGAAGCGTTTATACATTCGAATTAGACCCAGGTTTTGCGGGAAACAATGAAGTTCCAAGCTTAGGTTGCTCAATGAGAGGTGAATTCACAGATTATGTTGAAGTTTTATCTATAACGGGATCTGGAAACGGTCCTTACACTGTAACGACAGTGCAGCAGGTTAATTCTTCGTATTTATTTAATAACACTCTACCTGCTTCAGTACCTAACACTAAATTTGCTTATAACATAAATCAAAATGGATGGTATTCTTACAAGGTTGTAGTAAAACAACAAGAGCAACAGTATTATAACTCATACTTACCAGGTATGTTAAATGGCTATCCAAAAGGTCAAACATCTGGTAGCAATGTTTTAAGTATTCAAACTGAATTAATACCAGCGCTAAACTCTGCAACAGGTACTATTATCACATTCCCTTCTAATAGTAAAGCTCAAGATTTAATTCCAGGCATGATTGTCTCTAATTTAACAGCACCTTTCAGCGCTGGAGATTCTGTGCTTGTTACAGATGTTGCGGCTAATGCAGGTAATATAGCAGTTACACTAAGTAGATCTGTTACAGTATCAGCTAGTGATTTAATAAAATTTCTATATCCAGAGCAAGTCACACAGTATGGAGTAGATACTACTTCGTTTCCTGTTAATGAAATAAACAAAACAGCACACGTTGTTCTTATAAACGATAATATAAATAAAATACCTAGAGATTTAACGGAGGTTGGGCCAGATCAAAAGCAATTTAGAAGTAGCGTTGAATTGTATGGTAGAGTAGAAAATTTTGGGCTTACCTTACAGATGTTAACTGGCACTATGGATCCCCTTGCCAACACGCAAAAAATTGATAGAATAATATACGACACTACTACAGACGATGGTATTGAAATACTAGCTACTATAACTGCTGGTGATTCTATAACAGCTTTAAATGGTGGATCTGCAGTTCAAAATTTATACCCACAAAAATGGTTAGGAGATACTGTGGTTGTAAGTAATGAGATAAATCCAATTGATCCAAACGAGGCTACTATAACATTTACACCTCCACAGTTAATATATGGAAACCCAAACCAAACAACTCAATTTGAGTTTGTTAAAGAAGAAAATAAACAATACTATCCAGCTAGAAAAGCCGATACAGTAAATACCATATCCACAGCTACAGATTTAAATTTCCTAGCAAATGGAGTGGAAAACGTCAGAGGTTCTGCTGCGTTAAACCTTTATCAACTAGAATCAAACCCTTTAGTTGCTCGTATATCAACAGTTAACGCAATAGGTGAAACTACTGGGCAAATGATACCTTTCTTAAGTGTATACGAAACAAAACCTATAGAGTCTAAGCTAGAAGTGTTTTGGGAAACTGCTTCTACTGGTTTGATATCAGACTTAAACGATGATGTCTTAACAGGTTATGATGGACCTGTTGGTTTTACTCCAACTAATTATAGACATTTTGAAAATCAAAATCCAAGTTTAACTGGCACAGGTACCGGAGACGAAGACAGTGCATATATTACAGATCCTTTTACAGCTTTAAATGACCAAGGAAGTCCTTTGGTTGGAAGCACAACTTTAACGCTTGTAAGTGTTTTTGATTTGGATGGAAATTCACGTTTAAGTGATTTTGAATTAGTATCAAATAATTCACCAGGTGAATACAGACTTAAGATTGTTGAAAATCCTAATATACCTTTTGTTTTCAATAGAGACGCGGAAACCAAACAAAGCTATATATTCAATATAGAAGTTTCATTTGACTCTCAAGGGCAAACGCTTACAGAAACACTTACAACAACTGGTAGGTTAGGAAATAAACCACCTATTATTGTAGGCGGTTGCGATAGTTATAGCATTACAATAAACCAGCAAACTACAGCGGTTACAACCGTTGTAGCTGAGAACGGCGCTTTTGAATCATCTGGAGCTAATATTTCGTCTGATATATTTTACGAAATATTAACAGGTGGAGAGTATTTTAGCATAGATCAATCTGGTGATATAACCGTAGATCTTCCACCTAACACTTCTTCTATACCTATAGGTGTTTATACTTTAGAAATACAAGTAACAGATGCATATAACTTAGATGCTCTTACAGGTAATTCATCTTCTGAGTTTAATAGCATATCAACTGACTGTAGTAATGAATCCATAGTAATAACTGTAGGACAAGAAAAAACTCCTGGAGGTTTTCATACAGATGCATTTAATATTTTTAGTGGAGATGTTCGAAATTATTTAGGTACTGGTAACTATCTTTACACATATAATCCAACAAATGAAGAATTTGGATTTGGTTTTTTCGACTCGTGTGTTCCTAGTTCCAGTGGGAATACAGATATGGTAAAAATGTGTCAAACTAGCACACAATCAACTAGAGTAGCTAGACCAACAACAAGAGGAGCAGGTCCAACATCTGGCACAAGTCAAGATGGAAATATTAAGTTTGCAGTTTTATATATGGGTCCTCATGAAATAGATATAGAAATAGATCCGACAAGCAATAAAATGGGTGTTAATAAAGGTGATGCAAATCTACCGATTATATCCAGTAGTGAATACGATATACCTTTAAGACCAGATGGAACAGGTCTACTTACTCAAGGCGGTCCATTTGCCGCTGGAATTAATATTGAAAAAGAAAATCTTGCTTTTAATCCAGTTGGTTTAACAAGTGGTCAAGTGTTAATAACAAATAAAGTTATAGCAAATGGTTATTGGCCAGATGGTATTACTAGCTTTAATAGAGCCAATATACCGTCTGGTCAAGTGGAGTTAGATTATAAAATATATCGTAGAAGTTTAATCACTGATTTAATTACAGGAGAAACTAGTTACGCGCCAAATAGTTCTAATGGTTGGGTTCAGGTTTCTGACGTTAATAGATCAGTACCAACAAGTGGTTGGGGTAATGCTTGTACAGGTTCTACAACTGATAAAAACAATCTTTTTGCAAAAGTTCAATTTTCTAGTCGAAAGCAAGATAATTCAAAACAAGCTAGAGAAGCGAGTAGAGAAGATAGCTTTGTTTTAGATGGAACTGAATACCCAGGTGAGTATTGTATTATATATAGGTTTAAAAATACTGCATTTGAAATGCCTGGTTTAATAACGGGATCTGGTGGGGTATTTTTTCCAACTAGCTTTACAGATGGAGGTACTATATCTATAGGTGTTCAAGATTTGAACTTTAAGTATGATGGCCTAGTTCCAACTGGCGAGCTTAGATTTCCTCCAATAACTAATCCAGCTCAATTCAGTGTAAACCCAAATTACTCAGTTTTAATCCCCGGAGCTTTCCCCGTAGGTTACAACTCTCAGTTTACTACTACAGCTCCGTTTGATACTGATCAAACACAAATTGCTCAAGTTCCGTTTTCGGATTATGAACTAGCTGAAGCAGCTATTACTGGAACTAGTGATTTAGTTTTTACGGATGATAGTATAACACAAAATGGTATTTCTCCATACTTGAATGTTGAAGTTATCAACGGTATTCAATCAGATACTTTTACAGTAGTTATAAACGTAGATGAAAATCCAAACAAAGTAAGGTTAAGTAAGCAAATAACTTCTACTCTACCTACTGGTACTATTATTAGAATCGGTAGAATAAATATTACTAATCCATTTGGAAGTGGTCAACAAACAACTCTTTACAGCACTGTAAATAGAGTAAATGCTGTTAGTCAGTTTTTCTATGATACAGCTTGTACACAAGTTTTTAGTAGAGTTAACGATGATAATTCTGGGTCTTTATTTAAACTTTATAATCAAGACCCTAATGCACCAAGCTATATAGATTACTCAACAGCGTCAGACGGTGGCAATCCTGTCCCACCTTCAAGCTGGGATGCTTTTATGCCATTACCATCTGACACGCCAATTGCTAGTGTTAAACTTGATGGAAACGGAAACGTTGTCGACCTAGGCCAAACCACACCTCACAGGGGACTAAGCCCAATAGCTCAAGACTTAAAAGCTTAAATTAATAAAAAAACAAGTAATAATAAAATATGGCAGCAACACTCGAGCTAAAATACTTTAACTCTTTTTGGATAAAGAAGCTAGATAAGATAGTAGATGTCAAAGACAGCGTAGCTCAATTCGATTCTATAAATGGTCTTGAAATAACATTAGATAATGAAACTGGAACTCCAGCTGTTGGTCAATTAGTTAGAAATGTTGACGTTTCAAATCCAATACTTAATGATGTTTATGTAACAGCTGTTAGCGGTAGTGTAGTAACGGTTAACTCTGCTCCTCAAACTCAACCAGCGTTAGGTCCTGGTGATAGCTTAAGATTTGGTCCTATACAAGATTTTACATTTGTACCTGGGGCGTACGCTTCGACACAACTTAGTGATTGGTATTTAGAAGAGTCTAGAATTAGAGGAGGTTACAATAATACAGATGTTGATCTAGGTGTTAAAGCTTATATAGTGGAAGATGATACTAAGCAAAATCACAGGTTCAACTCTATGATATATTCTGGTATATTTAACTCTAGAACCGGTGTAAATAATACAAATCAGTTTTCTGTAGGAGAAGAAATAACTAGAAGTTTAGATCCAGTAAATGGATCTATTCAAAAGCTTTATTCAGAAGATACTAATTTAATTATTTTCCAAGAATCAAAAGTAAGTAACGCTTTAATAGATAAAGATGCTGTATATTCTGCTGAAGGTCAACCTTTGACTACTAGTGGTAATTTAGTTATAGGTCAAATTAGAGCTTACGCTGGAAAGTATGGAATAAGTACTAATCCAGAAAGTTTTGCTATTTACGGTTTTCAAAAATATTTTACAGATAGAGTTCAAAACACAGTTCTTAGATTATCTCAAAACGGTTTAGAGCAGATTTCTAACTATGGTATGATAGATTACTTTAGAGACAGTCTGGCTGAAGTCGCTGATAGTGGTAAAATAATTGGTGGGTGGGATCAACACAATAAGCAGTATACTATCTCTCTACAACCACTTAACTCTGAGCATAAAACATTGGTTTTTGATGATAACATTAATGGTTGGGTTAGTAGATACTCTTTTAAACCAGATCAATGTTTTAGTGTTAGAAACAAATTTTATACGTACAAAGATAAAAAAGTTTGGTTACATTACAGCAATAACAATAGGGCTAATTTTTATGGAACAGGTAATGCGTCTACTGTAACAACTATATTAAATCAAAATCCATCTTCAACAAAAAGCTTTAAAACAATAAGCTACGAAGGTGATTTAGGTTGGGAATTAGAATTTTCTAACACAAACACAGACACATCTCTTTCAGTAGGTCAAGCAGTTACTTTTTATAGCTCATTATCTGATATGGAGGCTGGTTTGTTTGAAAATAACTTTAAATTAAAAGAAGATACTTACGCTGCAAATCTATTTAACGTTACACCTCCTAATAATGCTGAGATACTTTCAGGGCAAGATTTAAGCGGTGTTAAAGGCTATTACTTAAATTGTGTTATGAAAATAAATGTTAATAATCAACTTGAAGAAAGAAAACTATTTATGGTTAGCTCTTCGGCTACAACTACAAACGGCTATTAATGGATAAGTTAAGTAACTATACTATAAAGCTGGAGACACTTCAAAACTTTTTAATTGCTAATAACCACGAGGATTTTATACATGGAGACGGCGATACATTAGTAGATAATGAAGAGTTTCCAATTAAGCATGATTTCTCAGATCAATTATATATGAGAGAGATGAGAATGAAAACTGGTACTTTTGTAGTCAGTGCAATACATCACACAGATCATTTTTGGTTTCTAATGAAAGGTAGAATATTAGTAACAACAGACGGAGAAACAGTTGAACATATAGCACCTTGTTTTGAAAAATCAATAAAAGGTGCTAAAAGACTTATAATATGCTCTGAAGACTGTATTTTTATAAACATACACAAAAATCCATCAAACACTAAGGATTTAAATGAAATAGAAAATAAACTATACTCATTCACTATTGAAGAGTACTTAAATAAAGAAAAAATATGTCAGGAATAATAGCAGCAGGGGTAATAGGAGGTATTGGCTCAATAGCTGGTGGAATTTTCGGTGGTAGAGCTGCTAAAAGAGCTGCTAAAGAAGCCGCTAGACAAAGAGCTAGATTACAAGCTAAGTTAAATCAACTAGAATCAAGTAGGCAAAAAATAATAAACCCTTTCGAGGGTGTTAAAGATTTGTCAGGTTTAGCTAAAAATTTATCTTCTCAAATGTCAAATCCTTTTGCAAATTTATCAGTAGCTACAGGTGCAGCTGAAATTAAAATTGAAGAAGCTGACTTAGCGCTAGCTAATACATTAGATACTATTAGAGCTACGGGAGGTGGAGCTGGAGGCGCTACGGCTTTAGCTCAAGCTGCTTTAAGATCTAAAAAAGGTGTTGCAGCTGATATTGAAATGCAAGAAAAACAAAACGAAGATAAAAGAGCAGCTGGAGAGCAACAATTACAAGAAAAGAAGTTAGCTGAAGAAAGAAGAATGCAAGGAATAGCTTTATCTGAAGGTCAAAGAATGCAACAAGCTGATGTTGCTGGTAAGCAGTTTGTATTTCAACAAAGAGAAAATAGAGAAGTTGCACAGTTAAATAGAGTAGCTTCTCAATTAGGAGCTGCTCAAAAAGATGTTGCACAAGCTCGCGCAGACCAAACATCTGCAACTTTAGGCATGATAGGAGGCGTTACAAGCGCTATTAGTGGAATTGCAGGCGGTGGAGGATTTAATTAATAATAAAAATGGAAGAAAACTTATACCAAAATTTATTTTTTAAGCAGTTTAACGAAAGTGACGCTATAGCTTATAATCAAGATTTTATATCTAATACTAGCGACTACAATTTTCAATTGTTAGATAACGCTTATAGAAACACAGGTAGAATATATGCTAAATTAAAACTAGCTATAGAAAGCAATAAATGTCAAGATGAAACTTGTTCTTTTGAGTTGTCTGAAATTAAACACTTAGAGCAAGCTCCTCAAACTTCTTTAGACTTTTTAACTGCTTTAACTTCAGAGCTTAGCGTTACAGAAGATTCAAATTTCGATCCAAATAATAATTTTAAATATACAGCGGCTAATAGTGTTTTGACTGGTAAACCTGGTTTTTCTAAGTCAGACGGTTACAATATTTATTTAGATTTACTACCTGGAGGAGCTCAACAAATTGTTTTTATAGGGCCAGCTTTTGAAGAACCTTTGGTTATAAACAATACCGCGTTAGGATCTTTAAATAAAACAGGAACATCTTTAGTTGCGTCAACACCCGATATTGAAAGCGAAATGCTTTCGTTACTGACAGAGGTAGGTATATTTTCACCTGATATGGTTGGTGAAAACGGGCAGCTTACAGCTGGAGCTAAAATAACTGAAGAATATGTAATTATGAATCCTGATGGCACTCCTGATT
>Ga0208303_1001009_pt1 | contig 11415 bp, 8 predicted proteins | sample CB_VirMetaG_2_FD_184537 | JGI IMG/M metagenome (GOLD analysis project Ga0208303, IMG submission 184537) | Freshwater to marine saline gradient viral communities from Chesapeake Bay - CB_1504_2 Viral MetaG (SPAdes) (version 4) | ecosystem: Environmental > Aquatic > Marine > Coastal | place: USA... | reverse complement strand
CAACTCACCAGCATTGTCTAATGAGTGCCACACCTTGCTTTTAGGTTCTACTTGTATCTTCTTCGTTATGTCGTCAACATCTTCATCTGGGTGAACACTTTGGAAAATACACTTTGATATATTGCCGGTTGTTCCGTTGTAAGTGCGTTGAGGTAAATTGTCAATACAAATCCTAAGACCTTCGTCTTTTATAATTGTTGGTTCTACCTCTGCCTTTACAACTCCATAAGGTCTACCGTCTCCTGTTGGTTCAGTTAAATATGGAAACACATCCCTATTGTTGACACCGTCTACTCCGTCGATATCCAAAAATGGGTATAATTGAGTTTCAACAATACCTGAGCCAAAACCTGTATATGCTCCGTTACCTAATGCGTCAGTGTTTACATAGTTATTTTTTGGGTTTCCATTTCCTATGGGTAAAATAATATTTGGTGGACTAAATACATCGACTAAGTCTGGGTAATACTGATTTTTTAAAACTGCTGGGGTTGCTGATAAAGTATTAAAGTAAGCTGGGCAATAATTAGTTCTATTATCTAAGTCTACACCTCTTACACCATTTCCGCAAACCGCAAACTTTTCATCTCTTTGACCTGGTTGGTCTCCAAATAAAACTCTAAATTGTGGTGAAGCACATGCTATATCTGCTCTAAAATTACCTGTTGCCGGACCAAGTAATACATCAAAAAAAGGATCCCCATCCTCACTCGGTAAATCAGCGTTAGTGTAAGCATTTGGAAAATGATATAACCTAAACTGCCCTATTTGTCCGCAAAAGTAATTTTGGGCAACATTTAACAAACCACTAGTATTCTTAACCCCTCCAAGATAATTAATATTAGAAACATTTAAAAACTCAGTATCAGGGTCAACCGTCTGCTCGAAAGTGTATCCCGTGATTTGGTCAAAAGTAATGGCAACCTCAGCACAAGTTATTTTTAAGTGATTATCTCCTTTGGTGTAACTAATTATGAACATATATTTTGAACCACTTGCTATACTTATTCTGGTGCCTACTTCGTCCTGTAATTCTCCCTCTATGATTCTTCCAGTTGCGTCTCTAATTCTAAAGTCCCAGGTTTCTGCTTGTGCTAAGGCAATCTGAAAAACTGCTTGCTCTGTTGTTAGATCAGATTGCACACCTCCTATGACCGTCATAGTATTAATTGTGGCATCGGTGTTGTATCCACTGTCGCTCAATGGTGATACATAAACCTGAATGACACAACTGCCCCTATTATCAATATGATAGTCATTAAGTTGAAGTCTGCCTTTTTGGGTTTGTGTTGCCCCTGCTCCGTCTGATGGGTCTCTTCTGAAAAAGATTGGAAAATTGTTGAAATAATTGGAAGCTTGTCCAGTTGATTTATCAACAACATTACTCTTATCAGCAACAAATAGAGGTGTTATGCTGTCATAATCAGTATATGCCCCACCGTCATATTGTCCGTATCCACTATACACCCCTAATACTTTATTCTTTGCTGTTTCTGTTGCGGTTTCGTATCCCATAGCGTTCAAAAAATTCTGTTGAGTGTTTGAATTAAATATTTGCTCTGTTAAAAATCCTGTATCCGGTTCGTGTTTGATCCTGAGAGTGTTATACAATAAACCACTTGAAGAACTTAAACTTAATGGAGCCCAATACACCAATCCTTTAAAATCTTGCTGCCTCCATATCGGCACAAATAACTTTTCCGGATTTAGTTGGGCAGGGTCAGCAATAGTTACTGGTTGGAGATAATGCTGAAATACATCACCACTTAGATATGTTCCTTCAAATGGTTGCCTTGTTTGTGCCTCTTCGTCATATACTGTTAATAATAATGAATTATCACCCCTTAATTGTAATTCTTCCTGAAACGGAGCATTGTCGCTCCCAAAAATCGAACCTGGTATTTTAGTATAACTACTACCACCACCACCTCTCAAGCTGGATGCCCCCCAAGTAATATGAAAACGGTTGTCTGTCAAGTTAGTTGTTGTTTCGGTATAAGGACAAGTTACTACACTAAATTTGTCGTAAATAGTATTTTCAAAATTGTAACCATTATAGAGACACTTTGCCCTATTGAATTCATGACTTATGTCGCCATTAGCAGGGTAAGGATATATATCGGTGCCATAATCTGAGAAGTCTGCTGATACATATGGAGGTAAAGCAATTGAGATATCAGTATTATCAAATTGTATTGGAACATATGGACCAGTTACACCGTTTGCTATTGTGTTAGTTGCTGTCCAATTTAAAGGAGGGTAATTCGCATTATAGCAGGGTATAGTAGGTGAACCCCATACATAATTTAAAAAATTTTTGTAACCGTCATAGTCATCCGGAACATAAAAACGAATTTCTATTTCGTTAGTGTCAGCAAGTATAAACTCTGCTCTAACGCCATAAGGTTCATTATCAAGCAATCCAGCATTACATTTATCTACAAGTTGCTGAGGGGTAAAGGTTCGTTTTTCGGTTGTTAATAATATTTTCATAGTGTTGAAGGGGTCTGCTCTTAAATATAAAGTAGTGTTTGCCTCTACGGTAATTATCTGATTAACAGGATTTTGATTGATACTGGCATTGACCAAGCATATCTCACTGAATGGCTTGATAATTAAATTATCTAATAAGTGGTTGCTAAATCTTGCATGATTAGTTGAACCTTTGGAACTTAATGAGATATACATAATATTATTAAGTATTAAAAAGAAAAAAAAAATCTAATTCTAATCTATATCACAAATATGGAATCAATACAACTCACCGGCAACAAGCCAACTTTTAATAACTACTTAACAGACCCTATGATTCTGCCAATCAATGCTAAGGTATGCCTTAATAAAGCGTCTTTTGCTATTCCAGTGTGGACTCAGCAATTCGTTGAAATTCCTTTAATAGATGCCGCAGATCATAACAATATTATGTTTGTTGTAGAGTTAAACGGTATTAGTAAGCAAATAAGTTGGGAAGACTTTTACACTGCTTGGAATAGTTTAAATCAGTTAGACACAAGAACAATTGACGAATTCTATAACGGCACCTATAAATTTTATTTTAATAATTTAGTTTATTGGATTAGTGTCGCAAATACTTTGAATACTTTGCCAACCTTCACTGAGGTCTTAGCCAAAACAATGAACGATATATTTTTATTTTTTGATATTCAACCCAGTGATATTATCATAAATGGAGTAAGAACAGAAATAAATAAGAATGATACCATTGACATAGATGGAACTGATTATTTACCTTATACAAGTAATCTACAGATTAAGGCACTTCAACTAATTTCAGAGTATAACCCCACTAAAAATTGGGGATCTATTTTACCTATGTCAACTGCTAACAATACACTATGGACTGCTATCAATGACGCTACAATTACTAATAATGAAGAGTTTGGAAGTCTTGTAAATTTCACACACTCCGGCACTCCAAAGATATATGGAGGTATTGCTATATGTGAGACACCAATGGACCCAAATTGCGGTGTTTGGCGGTTTAGACCAGTTATGACTGGTGACGGTCATATGATTGCCTCTTTCCTTTTTGATAGTCAATACTTGGATATAAATACCACTTTGACAACTTTCGACCAAAGCAATGTAGAAATAGGTATTAAATTTAATAAAGACGGTGATGACTTAACATACTCCTTTTTAGATACAGTTATTACGGAGTTTGACGGTATAACTAATGTCCAATACCCAGCAAATGATGACGACCAAAAAATATTGAAATTTACAAATAATGTTGATATTTTCTTTATTACTTGCCACAGAGCAGCAAATTATGACACCAAAGCAGGTAAATATGTTTTTAAATTCTACAAAAGTGACGGAGCCAATAACGATATTAATGACGCTGCTTTAATGTATTCAAGCACTTATTCATTGTCTTCTCCTGGTGTTTCTATGTTTCCAATTGCTTTATCTGATAATCAAACCAGTCAATTACAAAGAAATGCTTTTATAGAATTAACAGAAGACAGTGAAAGTATGGCAACACCAACTGCACTGGCTTCGAATAAAGTATTTAGTATTAGACCAATACCGGATTCTGTTGATGTTGAAAGTCTATTTTATCAACACGAGTTTTTTGATTCTATTGGATTATATCAGAATGAAGACGACAGCAATCTCAGAGTAAGTTATGACTCCGCACCTATGAGCAATAAGATCAAATGGACAACTGGCAAGATTAAAAAAAAATACTTCATAGGGGTTAATAATATTAATAAAATATTTGATTATAGTGGAGGGTTTATAAATTTAAAAGCAGGTTCAAGTGCTCTACCCAGACAAATGGAGGTGAGTCTATTGAATACATCACACACACCTCACACTGGATCCTTTGCCCAGGAGGTTCTCTTTACTGAGCCAGATATTAATAAAGTAATCAGTTACATCAATACCAACGCTGACGACTTCAACACTGATAATAACTTATATCTTGAGTATGTCTATGAAGCATATAACATTGTATGCCGTAGGTTAAAAAATAGAAGTAAATTACCCCTTAACAATTTCCAAATTAAGATTGGATATAAAGACTTTATCACCAATGAAGAAAAGATTATTGACGCTTTACAGGGTATATGTAAATTAGAAATATTATTTGAGGGTGAGGATGATCAACATCATTAATTAACAATAAAAAAATATATTAGTATAGTATATGTTCAACCCAAGCACAGCAAAAGAATACAAGGCACCCATAGGCAGGATATCACAAGTCCAGTCTATTCAAGATTACAGTAAGACTCAACGCTTAAAGGTTTCTGACTTCTTTGGGCAAAAGCACATTAGAAATCCTAAGAACCGCAAGACCCAATATGACGATTACAGGAGGCACGGTAATCAAGATTTCCCAGGAGTCCATAGAGATACTATTGGACTACAACAAGGAAAAGAAAAAAAAATTTTTAAACAGGATAAGTTATTTGAAATGAATCCTTCTGATTCTAAAAATGAAAAAAAAAAAAATAAAAATAAAAAAGAATCTACTAAACCTAAGAAACCAAAGAAGTTAATACTTGACTATAAAAATGAGTTTCATACTGCTTAACTATATCTTCTTATAGTATGTCTCACATACACCTCTGCTATGGTCTTGCTGTTCTAATATAAAGTTGACTTGGTTATTACTCATTTCGTGAAATTTAATATGATTATATAAAATCTTGCGTAACACTGTGGCATTCATATTGGGTGATACTTCTCCAAACAATCCAGCTATGATACGCTGCCATTTGCCGTCTGTAATAGGTCCGTCTCTATCATTGTTTTTGAGAAAGGGCACATCACACCTCTCATTGAATGTTTGCTTAATAAATAATATCATTGAGACTATTGACCTCGATAAGTGCAGTCTCTTATGTTCAGTCTGTTCTATTATATTAGTCTCACCAGCATTCGCCCCTTGTATTCTCCTAATGCCCCCAGTAGTTTTATTCTTTTGAATAACGATATGATGATTATTAGTAACTAAGTTTAACCAAAAATAATTGTTTTTATCTTTTGGGGGTGCCGATCCTGATATCCATAAATGACATGTCTTATACTCATTCCTTAGGAGAGTAAAGACTTTTAACTTCTGAGGTGGCATTGATAGTTTGCCATTCTTACATTGAGGAAGTGCCTCATCTTGGTAATACTGCCAATTATTTAGATATAAATTGGTAATCAGAATATCTCTTAACCCAACATAATCCGGTATCTCATTTGTTTTAAAAAAACGATTCAATAGAACACCGTGCTTACTATTAGCATTCTCAAGAACCTTCTGACAGTCTCCCCAAGATTTCATATTAAGTGTCTCAGTATGACTCTTTAAGTTATTATTTTTGTTTTTCAGGATCGCCTTGCGGATATGTGTCCCCTTGCGTGATATCAATTTATTTACTGTATCATACGATACACCAGAAATCTCACTTTGTAAATCTTCCTTAAATGGTTCAATTAAGTTCCTGAATGCGGAGAGTCTAATGTTTTGATTACCGCCATTCTCATCGCCAACGATCCTTAAAAAGTCAGTTGTGGTTAGTAATTCCTTAGAGAGTTTAATGGCCAGTTCTTTAGGTTCGCAGTCAACCATATCCTGCTCGATTGATATAAAAGATAGAGTCCGGGCGTATAATGAATGACTACATTGAGAAAGTAGGGGTTTATATTGTTTGAAAAATTGAAGAAAGATAGGCACATTTGATTTAAACTGCTTTCGCTGTTCATCTGTCAAGTTTTTAATTTTCATATTAATATATACATATATTTTTATTTATTATTTTAACCCTAATATAATAAATATATTATTCAGAACCAGTTAATTGATATTCTCGCATTGTAGCACTGCTCGATTGAGGCAAGATTTTCAACTTCCAAATGTTCTCTATTTTAACATTTGCCCACTTGGTTCGTGGTTTGGTATTTGAAATATTAGGTTTGGCAAAATATGCCACAGTTGGCAAAGGCATTTTAAGATATTCACTAACTTCCTTAGCACTTAAAAATTTAGTTACAATATCCTCTTGATTGGGGTTAGTTTGAGTTACTCTGTATCGATATGGTTTGACTTTAATAATCATTTTTCGTCTTATATATCTATACAATATATTTTTTAAATCAAATTTATATTTATTAAATTATTCTTTTTTTTATATTATTCTTTATTTAATTATTTAAAGTTTAAAAATATAAAATATTATATAAAATTATATTAACAAAAATGGAATTAATTAATTATTTAGTTGGTGATAGGGAATTATACATTCGTTGTAATGTTACTCGTGCTATGGATGGCACAAAGAAAGTTGAAGGGGTGCCAAGTGGTTGGACAAAATGGAATGCTGACGAGTGCAGAGAGTGGAACAAGAAAGCACCTGAACATTACAAAATAGCCAATGTTAATTTATTAAAGTTGGGGTTAGTTGTTGCGGATGATGACAACTTAACCAAGACCGGCAATGAGACTTTTTGGAGTAGTTTCGATAAAAGGTGGGTCACTAAATCTATAAGAAGAAAACAAGCACATGTATGGATGAAACGACACCCTAACGACACCAACACCACTAAGACTAATTATATGCCTAATATTGATTTACTATATCAAAATGTATTTGAACATATAGATAGCAAAATTAAGTATTGTGAGGGGGATATGCCCACATTTGAAAATTACCCTGAACCTGTGGAAAAAAAGAAAGAGAATTCATACCAGAAAAATATGATTAAGTCAATGGAAAAGAAGGAAAACTTTGAAATTAAAGCGGTTGAGCAAATCAGTGAAGAAGACAAACAGATTCTGGATAATATCAAAACTGAGTATTGGGATAATTATGAAATATGGCTTGACTTGATTTGGGGCATATATAACAAGTATGGAGATATAAATTTATGTGACCACCACAGCAAGAAGAGCAGTAAGTATGACGGTATTGCTACTGTCCGGCAAAAAATAGAAAGTGATAAGAAGAAGGCAATTACTTGGGGCACACTCTGCCATTACTCCAAACTATCGAATGAAGAAAGATTTTACGAAATCAAAAGACAATATTTAACCACTTACACAGAAGACGATTACAGCATTGCTAACCTTTTTATTAATCTTAGCAATGGTGAATTAGTTAAGCAAGATGACTGCTTATATGCTTTTGCGGATCCTTACTGGGTCAAAGATAATAAAGAAAATGTTGCCAGCAAAAGAATGTTAAGAAAAGTCATTAATGATTTTTATCGTAATGAATCTAAGAGACTAAACAAGGAGGCAGAGGAATCAAATGACCAAGTAAAAAGAGAAACACTTTTAAAAAAAGCATTGTTGGCCAGTAAGTTAATGCTTAAAATCAATTCTTCCAGCAAACAGAAAAGCGTATTAGAGCAAGTCATTATTCATTTAGACAACAATGACTATAAATTTGATTCTATCAGACCCAATCTTTTTTGTTTTAGGAATACAGCATTTGACTTATTGCTTAGGAAACAAGTTAAAATTCAAAAAACAGATTACATTACCAAGCATACCGGATATGACTGGCAAGAACCCAAGCAAATAGAACTGGATAAGATACAACAAATCATGGGAGATATAATGCCTAATGCGGAAGTCCTGGAGACCCTTTACAGTGTTTTAAGAGAGTGCTTAGTTGGTAAACAGACTGAAAAATTCGTTATGTTAAATGGGGTAGGTTGTAACGGCAAAGGTTGGCTCTTAGAACTTTTAAGAGTTATGCTTACCGTTCAATATGCTGATACAGGTCATAACTCTCTATTAGTCCAACAAGCAAAAACTGGAAGCAATCCGGAGTTGGCCAATCTTGATAAAAAGCGGTGTGTCATATTCAGTGAGATAAATGAGACTGATAGGATGAGCGGTGCTAATATAAAACAACTTACTGGCAATCCATATGTAAATGCTCGTGCTAATTATTCAAATCAAACTCAATGCCATATTCAAGCATTGTTTCTTGTTGAGTGTAATCAAAGACCCTCTATATCCGGAAGGTGTGATAATGCCTTATTGAGGCGTATCATAGATATTTGCTTTCCTACCACATTCACCAACGATCCCCAGTTATTGGAATTACCAAACCATTTACCCAAAGACCCAGCACTTAAATCTGAGGCATTTCAGGATACTCATAAATATGCTTTCTTTCATCACATTTTGCACTCCAAGCATGACGAGGTTTATATGTGTCCGGAAGTCCAGCAAAGGTCCGCACAATATCTGAGTAACAATGACGAGTTACTTACTTTTGTTAATGAGAATTATGAATTTACAAAAAATAAAGAAGATATTATTACCTGTAAGGATATGTATAACAATTTTAAAGTATCTGATACTTACCACAATTTTACCAAAGACCAAAAAAGAAATGAATGGTCAAGAAATAAATTTATAGAAAAGATTAGCAATAATGTGGTTGTAGGTAGGCATTATGTAGAAAGAAATATGAAACTAAGAAACTTTTTAACAGGAATCAAGACCAAACACGAGAATGAAGATGACGACGACAATGAAGAATTATAATTTATTACACTTTTTGATATGACAAAAATGACAATTCTTGCCCCGGTTTTCAAACTTTTTCAAATTTCATTTTCTCGTACCTACTTTTGGATTTGGGGGCAGGATTCGTCATTTTTGTCATATTTTTCTCTCTTTTTCTACAACTTTTTATATTATCTACTTTTTATAAAACAATAATATATTAATATAATATATTCTTATAATGATACTTAAAATCTATGTATAACTATATACTATAATGATACCAACCTGCTTGAATTGTAATAAGGAATTACCTACTAATAAGGATATATATCCGTGCTGTTCAGAGTGTTATAGTAAACCAAAGATAAGGGAATTGATAGAGAAATTGACATTTCAAGAAATCATTCTTAATAATATGACTTAATATATTTATACTAATTTACATTAATTTGTAAGTTTTACATATAAAATTATTTTATTTGTCTAATATTATATAATGTCTACACTACCAGATATTGATTTGAGCCAATATGAAGAAGTTGAGGAATCTACTGAACCTGTAGAAGAACCTGCCCCAGAAGTTGAAGAAGAAGAAGATTCAGAAGGGGAAGAAGGAGGGGATATTGAACCCACTTTAAAAGAACCAAAGGAAATGAAACCAGAGAAAGATTTATTCGACATCCCTGAGGAACCTGACGCAAAACCTAAAAAGAAGAAAAGGGTTTTAAGACCAGAACAATTAGAACACTTGAAGGCAGCAAGAGAGAAGTCGGCAATTAAAAGAAAAGCATTAGCAGCAGCCAAGGCAAAGGATAAAGCAATTGAGATTGCTAAGAGAAAACGGCATATTACAGAAAGAAAGAAAAAGGAAATAGAAAATCAAGCGTTATTAGAATCTCACGCCGAGGCATATGTAATGAAGGAAGAGCAAGATATGTGGAGTGAGGATAAATTAGTTGGTTTAATGAATAGGACACTTGACACCTATTTCCAAAAAAAAAATGAAGAAAAGACAAGGAGGCAACAGATACCAGTAGACCCTGCTCACTACGCTAATTATCAACCTGCTCAACCTCCTCAGCGTTCTATACCCAGACCGCAACAAAGGAAACAGTTAAGAAATCCTTATTCTGCTCAGTTTGGTCTTACTCCGGAGGACGAGGATAGGTGGGGAGTTTAAAAATAAAAATTGATTTTCTTCATTTAAAGTTAAACCACTAACATATAATATAAAATGAAAGGTTATATCTATAAATTAACTGACGGAGACGGCAAAACTTATATTGGAAGTTCTATAAACCCCCAAAGCAGATTTAATAAACATAAAGCAAACAATAGTGGTTGCCATAGTAAAAATTTAGATTTATCAAGCATTACTATGGAAATATTGGAAGAATGTGAAAGCGGAAATGATATGTTGATTCTTGAAAAAAAATATATCCAGCAAACAGATTGCGTTAATAGAAATATACCTTTATTAACTAAATCTGAAAAATTAGAAAGAAGAAAGAAAATAAGAGATATTAATAAAGATAAGTATAATGAAGATAGAAGGGTTAAGGTAGAGTGTAGTATATGTAATAAAATGATAAGTAAATATAATATGAAAAGACATATGGAGGGGTCAGCACATACTAAACCTAAACCTATGACAACAGAAGAAATTAAAATAAAAAGAAATATGAGAGCATTAGAAAAAGTTGAATGTCCTCATTGTTCTTTGTCTGTGTGTAAATCAGCATTAAATAAACATATTAAAAGAAAGCATACTAATTCAGTTTCTGTTGGCGTGTAGGTCTATTCTCTTTAAAGTATATTCTATGTGGAGGGTCATCACAAGTATTAAAGTAATTAATAAGTTTATCAAATATATCTTTTATTTTTTTTACAATATCATTGATAGCATCTGCTTTGCTTGGAAGGTCTAACATAAAAAAAAAAATATTTTCTAATAATATTATGAAAGAAAAAAAAATTAAAAAAACTACGAACAAAGAGGCACTCGAATCTATTAAAGAAAAGGAAGGCAAGAAGGATTGGCAAATTTATGGAGTTAAGAAGCAACAGGACTTTATACCTATTAAAAGAGAATTACCAAGACCTCTCCACACTATGCTGGAAAAGGGGGGCGGATGTCTCCAAATCTATTCTGCTCCTGGTTCCGGTAAAAGTAATCTTATATCTAACCTATATCTTAGAGACCATTTTTTTAAAGATTTATTTGAAGGTGGTCTTTACTTAGTATCACCAACTGCACAAAGTGACTTGACCAGTGAGGCACTATGCGATTATTGTGATTTTGTCGACACCGAAATGAGTGAGGAACTATTACAAGGTATTTATAGCAATATTATGGGTATACCAAAAGAAGACCGGTTATTATCTTCTATTGTAATGGACGACTGCATGGGCTCAAGAGCAAT
>Ga0208303_1001006_pt1 | contig 11423 bp, 6 predicted proteins | sample CB_VirMetaG_2_FD_184537 | JGI IMG/M metagenome (GOLD analysis project Ga0208303, IMG submission 184537) | Freshwater to marine saline gradient viral communities from Chesapeake Bay - CB_1504_2 Viral MetaG (SPAdes) (version 4) | ecosystem: Environmental > Aquatic > Marine > Coastal | place: USA... | reverse complement strand
ACACTAATTAAATGGCAGAAGTAAAGAATAGTTTTTTAGCGTCTAAAATGAACAAAGATTTAGACGATAGGCTTATACCTAGTAATGAATATAAAGATGCTTTAAACATAGCTGTATCTAACTCAGAGGACAGCGACGTGGGTGCTTTAGAAAATATACTTCAAAACACTAATATATACCCTATATCTGAAGAAGGTAATGTAGGTGATAATGATGGAAAAATTATTGGTCATATTGTAAATCCCAATAATGATGACATTTATTTATTTTACACAAACTATATAGACACCTCTAGCGACGGATTGAGTAATCACCAATCAAGTAGTTTTGGAGCTAATACATCCTCTGTTATAATAAGATACAACCCTGACCTACCTGCAGGCTTATCCTCTCAACTACTTATAGGTAGATTTTTAAACTTTTCAGAAAACAGTCCAATACACGGAATAAACATAGTTGAAGATTTTCTTTTTTGGACGGATGATAGAAACCAGCCGAGAAAAATAAACATAAAAAGAGCTTCCGCTGATCGCTTTCATTATACAAATGAAGATGATATATCTGTTGCAAAATATGCTCCATATAAGCCTATGGATTTATATAAAAGCTACAATGGAACCTACAAAACAACCATGAAGGATGTTTCTAGTGCGAATCTACCTGACGGAACTACTCCTAATCCAGATTACAATGCAGGTTATGCTGGTGATAAAAACTTTTTAGAAGATAAGTTTGTTAGGTTTAGTTATAGGTTTAAGTATGAGGACGGAGAATATTCTATTATAGCTCCTTTTACTCAAATAGCTTTTATACCTAAGCAAGATGGTAGTTTTTTAGACGGAGACGAAGATAAAGCTTTTAAAAGTACGGTTGTTTCTTTTATGGAAAACAAGGTAGACCAAATATCTTTAGTTATAAATTTACCAGAAATTGGCAATAACCTACGCCAATCTTACAAATTAAAAGAAATAGACATATTATACAAGGAATCTGACGAGCTTGCTATTAGCGTGTTGGATACTATTGAAATAAACGAAATAGAATTGGAGGCAGGCGCTACAAGTGTTTATGAATATAGTTATCAATCTAGAAAACCAGTTAGAGTTTTACCGCAAAACCAAAGCACTAGGGTTTATGATAAAACACCTGTAAGGGCATTAGCTCAAGAAGTAAGTGGTAATAGAGTTATTTATGGTAACTTTATAAACAAACACACCGCCCCTAATCATTTAAACTATCAAGTTTCAGTTACTCAAAAATTTGCAACTGGATCTGATGGAAATTACTCTTATATAGAATATCCTGAACATACTTTAAAGAGAAATAGAAATTACCAAGTAGGATTTGTTTTAAGCGACAGATACGGTAGGCAATCAGATGTAATTTTATCTAATGTTGTTAATAATAACACCGCAGATGGTGTTTTTGGAGCCTCTACTCTTTACTTTCCTTACAGAGAAAACGCAACCTCCCCAACTACTTTTTTAGCCGATGTAGGTAACTCTATAAAAATTCAATTAAACGAACAAATACAAAGTGATAGAAGTCCTTTAACAGATTCCAACTTGTCCTCTACTGGGCAGCCTGGTTTGTATAACTTAAGTACTAACCCTACTGGGTGGTACTCGTATAAAATTGTTGTAAAACAATCTCAGCAAGAATATTATAATGTTTACTTGCCTGGATTTTTAAAAGGAGATTTAGGTAGTGGACCTAATACAGCAACTCATTCTGTTTTAATAAGTGACAATATAAATAAAGTACCTAGAGACTTACAGGAAGTGGGTCCTTTGCAAACTAAATACAGCAGTGATGAGGTTCTTTTTCCTATTGTAGAGAATGTTGTGCCTAGTAATGCGGGGGCAAATCATAATAAAGCTTTTTTTCCTGGTGATAAAAAATACGAAGTAACAACTATTGCTTCTTTTTCTGATTTAAACGACTTAGGAGGTAGTTCAGCAGTAGCTTCTTTGTTTGAAAGTGACGAAGACCCTTTGGTAATGAGAATAGGTGATAACAAAGGAGGCCTAGGGGGTATACTTTCTCATATGTTACCTACGTTGTCTATTGCAGAAACTACTCCTTTTGTATCTAATATTGAAATATATTATGAAACATCTACATCTGGTTTAATTTCTGATCTAAACGCTAGCGTGATAGCTAATATAGGCACACCTGTTGCTGGATTTAATATATTTGATTACACACATAAAGAAAATCAAAACTTTCAAGGCAGCAGTACTGCAACAGGAGCCGCTGAATCACCTTATGTTACTAGCGATATGTTACCTGTCAATAACTTAAACGCTTCTATAACTACCACTATAGATTCTTCCGCTACAACAAACGGCTCATTCACTTCCACTTCCACTATAACAGTACAAAACGTGGTAAATGTTATATTTGTTGGGCAAACGTTAAATATAGAAGGCATTCCATCAGGAGCTAAAGTAGTTAATGTAAATGGCTTAACAATAACACTAGATAACCCTGTTACTATATTAACTAGCGGCACTGCTGTACAGTTTTCGGATACTTCTTTAAGTGTTGTAGATAATCTACAAACAGATAGATCAAGTGAATTTGAATTAGTGAGCGGTGGTGCTACCGGTAGCTATAGAATTAAAATAAAAGATAATTTTTACTATGGCCCAGATGCAAGTGCTAAGGAAAGTTATGTATTTACAATTTCTTTAAGAAACAGTGCTAACAATGCTTCTGCTACAACAAACGGCTCATTTAACGATGTTTCTACCATAACAGTGCAAAATGTTGTGAACACTATATTCGCTGGGCAAACATTAAATATAGCAGGAACACCTTCCGGAGCTAAAGTAAGTAGCATAAATGGTTTGGTAGTAACACTAGATAAGTCTGTTGATATACAAAATAGCGGTACTGCTGTACAATTTTTAGCACCTATTAACAGATTTACTAATCGAGGAGCTCTAGCAAATAGTAGCCCTGTTATTGTAGATCCTATTGTTTACGTTACGCCTGCTTTTTCTACTATGACCGAATTATATGCTACTATAACAGCTTTTAACGGAGCGTTTGGAGCAAGTGATAAAGTTAAAGGTTTGCAATATGCCTGGTCAACCTTGCAGCCATTACTAAGTAGCGGCGGGACTTTTACTTTAAGCAGCGCGGGCTCTAATAGTTTAATAACGATTAATAATCCAAATGGCGGACAAGTTGTTTTATCTGTTGCTCAAAACGGGCAAATAAAGGTAGAATCAGGTGCTTTTGATTTTTTATCCACGTTTAGTCTTAAGGTAACTGTAACAGATGTTGGTGGACTTACGACTGAAGCAACAATACTTTTTAACGATGTAATACCCGGAGCTTTTACTAATGCTTTTAGCACGGCTTTTGATATATAAATAAATAAAAAATAAATAAATAAATAAATAAAATGAGTAACGGAACATTATCAACCCAATTCGAGCTTCTTTCGGGGCTAGCTGACAATAATATTAAAGCAATTACAGCTGCGGATGTCTCAAACATTGTCAAAAGTAACTTTCAACCAGTAATGATTTGGTCAGGTGTTTTCGTTAGAAACGCCGATAACAGATGGTACCCAAGAACTCTTTACTATAATCCAGATTTTTTTGAACCGCGTAGCACTGGTGGAGGTATTGAGGATGCCAGTCAAGTATGGCGTTTCACAAATAGAGGAAACTTAGATATAAACACCACTTATCTAAACGTTCAAGTACAACCTACCGCTATGCCTGGAGTTGGAACTGAATACGCAAATACATGGCCGACTCAACCGGCTACGTTCAATCTTTATACTGACGGGAACGGAGCAGTGAGTTCTTACGACGTAGTAACTTGCGGTCAAGGTTGGTTTGGGCCAGCAGGTCTTTATACAGGTTCAGCTACTTTAGGAAGTTGGTCATATCCTGGGCAAAAAGGTACTATACCAATAACTGGGAAATCTCAAATCCCCGAAGTTGAATTCATTGGCCCATTATCTCCAACTCCTGGAACTAACGCAAGCCCGTATTTCTACAATAACCCTGCTTGGTATTTATCTACAAATTCAAACTCGCCTACCGCTTCGATACCTGGGCAAGGAGCAAGTGCTGATCATACTTTTCTTAATACACAGACACTACATTCCATTTCTGACGGTAAAGGTCAACAAAGATATAATCCAGGGTGGTGGATGGGTCCAACACCTCAACAAATGACTTCATCAGGCCTATATAAAAATCAGTTATCAGCGGAAGGTTTGGAAAGTGGTACTAACGATGTTCCTAATGCAGTGACATTGTGGAGAATGCCTTTTTAATACCTAAATAACATTGTAAACAAGTAATTATAGATATATGAGCGCTATTATAGAAGTAAAATATTTTAACTCTTTTCTACTACGTAAGACTGTAAACGGAAGCAATACTCCTGTGTGGTATAAAACAGCTGGTTTAACAAGCAATGGTACTAGAAACTGGATTATTGAAGAATCTAGAATTAGGGGTGGGTACAATAATACTTCTGTAGACCTTGGAACTAAAGCTTATTTAGTGGCCGATAATAATAAAGGGTCAATAGTTAAATCAGGATTAATATATTCAGGTATACTAAACTCTAGGACAGGTGTTAACCACACTAATCAATTCCCAGTAGGTGAAGATATTACAAGAAGTTTAGATCCTGCGAACGGTAGTATACAAAAGCTACATGCTGAAAACACTAATTTAACCATACTACAAGAAAATAAAGTAAGCAAGGCTCTTATAGATAAAGACGCTATATATTCAGCTGAAGGAGGTGCTGTAACCACATCAGCCGCTAATGTAATTGGTCAAATTGTTCCCTACGGAGGTACTTACGGTATATCTAAAGACCCCGGTAGTTTTGCTGTGTATGGTTATAGAAAATATTTTACAGACAAAAATAGGAACGCGGTATTAAGATTATCTTCAGATGGAATAACTGAAATATCAGCGTATGGTATGAAAGATTTTTTCAGAGATAAGTTTAGCGAAATAGATTTAAATTCATTTAGCTTAGGAAAAGTAGTTGGTGGGTTTGACGTACATACTAAAACCTACGTAGTTTCTTTACAAAACCATAACGGCATAGATTACGATACATTAGCTTTTGATGAAAGTGTTAAAGGGTGGGTTTCTAGATACGATTACAAGCCTGATCAAATTTTTAGTTTAAAAAACAACTTTTACACTACTTTTAGTAGCGGAGCAGAAAACTTTAATGGCTTGTACAGGCATTATTTCGGATCTGAATACGGTAAGTTTTATGGAGTAAATGTTGATTCAATCGTGACTACTGTATTTAACCCTAAAGTATCTTTATCTAAAAACTTTTCAACTGTAGGTTACGAAGGCAGTAATGGATGGGAAATGAATAGTTTTATATCGGATTCTACCGGTGTTGACAGCGGTGTAAATTATAGCGATGCTACCTTACCTATTAAAAGTTACAATGAAGGAGAATATATTTTAAATCCAGCCACAGGGCAACCTGTTGTACCAGCAAATTATCAAACTATATTTGCTACCCCTTTTCCACCTTACACGAAATCAAGAGCTGGTTTTAATAGAAAAGAAAACAAATACGTAAGTAATATAAAGAACAATAGTTTAGGTAGACCAGGTGAAGTAATATACGGGCGGTCTTTATCTGGTATAAAGGGTATGTTTGCAACGGTTACATTTTCTATAGATGCAACAACAGACATTGGCGGTAAAAAAGAATTATTCGCAGTATCAACAAACTATGTAGAATCATCATATTAAATTAAATCAATTAAATGGAATTAAATATTAGAATGCTTCAAGATTCTGACTGGGATACATTGGTATCGTGGTGGGATGCTTGGAAAGAATGGAAAGCGCCGCCTAAAGATATGCTTCCTGATAATGGTAAAGGTGGATTTATGGTTGAAAACGAAAGCGGCCCTATAGTAGCTGGTTTTGTATATACTGCAAATTCAAAAACTGCTTTATTAGAGTTTATAGTTTCAGATCCTAAATACAAAGGAAACGATAGAAAAGAAGCAATTGAGCTCTTAATAAAAGGAGCAGAAGAGGTGTGTAAAGAAAAAGGGTATAAATACATATTTAGCATAGGTAGAAATAAACATTTAATGAGAACACATGAGAAGCTAGGATATCACGTAGATACAAAGCCCTCTTATGAAATAATTAAAAAAATAAATTAATATGGCAGCAGTAACAGCTATAGTAGCCGCAGGAACAGCGGTAGTAAGTTCAGGAGTGAAAGCTATTAGCGCAAATCAAAGAGCTCAAGCAGCTAAAGGAGATGTAGCTAGAGCAAAGAATAATCTTGCAGAGCTAGAAGCTTCAAGGCAAGCTATTGTAAATCCATATGAAAACATGGAAAATATATCAGGAATGGCTACTGATGCTTCTGGAATTCTAAAAAATAGGTTTGATAATATAGGTGTCGCTACACAGGCTGCAGAAATACAAATAGAAGAGGCTGACATTGCGTTAGCTAACACTCTAGATACATTAGCCGCAACAGGAGCAAGCGCAGGTGGAGCAACTGCATTAGCCCAGGCCGCAATGCAAAGTAAAAAAGGTGTATCTGCTGGTATAGAAAAGCAAGAGGTTGCTAATCAACAAAAAGCTGCTCAAGCAGAAATGATGATAGACCAATCTAAAATGTCTGAACAATTAAGATTACAAGGTGTATCAATGTCTGAAGCTAGGCGTATCCAACAAGCAGAAGCTCAGGGTGCCGCTTACGAATTTGAAGCAAGGGAAACAAGAGAACTTACTGCTTTAGAAAGAACTCAAACTCAAGTAGAAAATGCTCAAGCAGCAGTAGCCTCGCATCAAGCAGCTAGAGATGGTGCAATTGGTAACGCTATTGGAGGCTTAGGAGCAGTAGCTTCGTCTGTAGGTGGGTTAGTTGAAGAAAATAGAGCTAAAGGTGCTGCGAGAACTAGTTTCACAAACAAAGTAGACGGAGTAAATTTAAACACGCCTGTTAATACTAGCAGTGGTTTTAATGCTCCTTCTTTATCTACGCAAATGCCTTCGTCTGGATCTAATTATGGATTAAAAGAATATAAATTTTAAAATAACAGTATATGAGTTATAGAAATCCAAAAGCAGCGCCGATAAACACAGGAGCTGCAGTGTATCAAGGTATACAAAAACTTGCTGGAGATGTTTACACATTTGCTAACGAAGAAAGAACCCGTAAAGGAGAGCTAATAGCAGAAAGCTTAGCTGCCCAACAAGCTATTGATGACAATGTTAATGAGATGGGGTTAAATGTTGGTGAAGATACTAACAATTTTGAAACTCAAATATTTGAAGAGGCTCAAGCTGCTAAGAAAAAAATCGCTGCTCAGTATGACGTAATGAGTAGAACATTTTCTAGTCCTAAACAAAGAGCGGAAGCTAAGGCTGAAATAAATAGATTAAATAAATATCCTGAAAGTCTTGTAGCTGATCTTGCTACGGGTAAATACTTGGTAGACCAGCTTAATGAAGGTTTAACTGTAACACCTGGTAAAACTGGATCTATTAGCAACACTAATAACCTTGATCTTTTAGAGGTTATTACAGACATGAAAGGCGGTGGTAAAAATACTAAAATGGAAACCAATGCTGCTGGGGCAAGGACTTTAGTTACAACCGTTGGAGATAAAACTTATAAACTTAATATTTCAAATATTACAAACGGATTAAAAACTAATCCTAATCAAATGATTTTTAATACCATAGCAGATGACTCTGGAACAACGGATACTTATTTATCAGCAATGGGTTTAGCAGGCAAAACATTAGACTTACCCGCTTTAGTAAATGATAATATATTTAAAAAAGAAACAAGATTAGTTCCTATTGCTGGAAAATCTAATGAAATATACACTATAAATAGAGATAAAGTTGAGGCTGCTGTATCTAACTTAAGCACAAGCTTAATTGACGATCCAAGTAGCTACACTTACGCAAACAGTATATGGCAAGATAAAATAAATGGACAAGGAACACTTAAGCAAGCTTTGGGTGAAAACTACAAAAACCGTGATGCTGTTTTAAAACAAATAAGAAATTACTATGTAGATGCAGCTATAAAAAAGGCAAACCTAGATCACGGTATCTCTGTACAGCTACCTAAGCCTGAAAAAGATTCCTACTATAAAACCGATATACAACTTCGAGCATTAGCAAAAAATCCTGGAAAAACAATTCCTGTAAATGGTAAAAATTACAGAATAGAAAAAGGATTTATAATACCACAAAAACTAGATTTATCTTTAGACCCTCCTGGTTTTATAGATGATCTTGACAACAAGTTTCCATTACATAATGTAGATAAAAAAGGAAATAAAACTTTAAATTTCGGCGATTTTAGAGCGCTAACAGGAGATACAATAAGAATAAAAAACTAAATTAAACAACAATTATGAGCGATTACCGTCAAGAAGGAACAGGGAAAGTAATAACTGAACAACAACTATTAAAACTTGCTGCTGAAAGTGGGCTTTCTGTAGAAGAAATAGTACAAGGCAATAATTTAAAGTTAATAACCGAAGACTCGGGAAATACAACAGGCGCTGCAACAACAACTGCAAATGTAGTGCCGACAAATCAAATAGCAGATACGGATTCAACATTGGAAAATGGTTTATCGGAATCACAAGATCCTGATCCACAAAACTTCACTAAAAGGGATTCTTTAGTTTTTAACATACAAGAAACTGAAAAACAAATAAACAACTATATAGCTAAAGGAGGCGAAGTTAATGCTTCAGATGCCGGTGTTTTACAAGGCTATAAGGATGAATTGTCAGCTTTAGATAAAGCGGAAGTAAATAATAAAATACTTAAAAGTATTACGCCTGAAGTTTTAAAGATATATAATAAAAACAAACAATATCTAAAAACAACAGAAATCGGTACAATAGATTATGATGATGAAGAATCTATCTCTAATTTTAGAAATAACTCTATTAACGAGTTTGTAGATAGTAATGAAACTATAAATAAAAAAATAGTACCTTTAGCTAAAAAAGAAATTGCTTCTGACTTTTCTATGTACGAGCAGCAAGCCAAAGTTAAATACAATTTACTAGACCCTACAAATATTTCTCAAAAAAATATAGACTTATACACCAAAGACGTAAGTGGTTACTATAATAAACTATTAAACTCAAAAATAAAAGCTAACCCGGAGTTTAAATCTTTAATTAACGGCTTTAACAATGTTATAGACGAGGCTGCAGGGGCTAGTTTAAAAAGATTTACTAAAGGTAAAGATTGGGAAGCAGGATTAGCCTTAGCAGATTTAGCTGAGAGATCCCCTTATTTAAGTGAAAATATAGTAACAGGGCTAACAAAAGCATATACTGGGCTTAGAGGTGTCTGGAACAGCTTTAATAAAGCCGGTCAATACGGAGGCATACAACTAACTACTGAAAAAGTTGAATCATTAAATAAAAACAAAGAGCTTGCTAAAAAACAAAACTGGACAAGCGAAACCGAAGGGTACTGGATAAAAGACGATACAAATGAAAAAGGCTCTTATATATTTAAACCAAAATTTGCTAGTGATTTAGGGTTTCAAGACGAAGGTGCTAGCACCAGGGAACAAAGAAAACCTGTTGGAGCAATTGAAGGCACGTGGGGTCAATTTCAATCCGAAGCAGATACCTGGATAAAATCTAGAGATGAAAAAAATAGAAAAAACCTATTAGAGGTACAAGAAGAAGATTTTGTGTTAAACGCTTACGACGACGACTCGTTTAAAAAAATAATAGAAGGCGAAGATGTAGTACAGAACACTTTTGCTCTTATTGGTGAGCAAATTCCGCAGATGGGATTAGCTTTAGTAACGTTAGGAGCTTCTGGAGGACTTCAGATCGGAGCTAGTATATACGCAGAAGGTATAGACAATAGAGCTAGAGAAGTATTTAAACTACCAGAAGGAGCAGAGGTAAGTATAGCACAAAAAAGAGAAGTTATGATGGACAAAAAGTTCATGGATAACTTAGCTGCAAAAGCAACTGGAGGCGGTTTTTTAGCTGGTCAATTAGATAGGTTTGGTGCTGGAAAAGTATTTAAAGGCTTTATAAAAGGCGGAGCTAAATCTATTTTAAGAGGTGGTATGAATAACTTCTTAAAAAGAGCAGGCTCCAGACTAGTAAACAACACTATAGACGCTAGTATAGAATCTATAACTGAAGCTACGCAAGAAGTTATTGAAGCAGGAGCTGCAGGTAGCGACATAAAACCAGAACAACTATTTGAAGCTGGAGGAACTGGTTTTCTTGTTTCTATGGTTACTGGATTAGGTGGCAGCATTAAAAGTCAATCAATAGCAGAAGCTAAGACAGTTAATAGAATGGTTGCGGGAAAATTAAACCCAAAAAGTGCTGAAGCTTTTTTTAATGGCAAAGTTAAAGAAATTGACAAAGAAATTGCAAATGAAAGGGATCCTTCTAAAATAGAAGAACTAGAAGAGAAAAAACAAAACGCATTAGATGCTAGAAATGCTAACTTAAAAATACCTTCTAATTTTTCAGATGTTTCTAAAGAGAAAATATTTGATTTAGTTATAGAAAAGCAAAACATAGAAAAAGAAATAAAAAACAAAGACCCTGAGCTAGTAAAAGAACAATCTGAAAGAATTAAAGAGATAAACGAAGACTTATCTAAGGTTTCTTTAGCGGAGTCAATGACTCAAAAAGCTATAAAAGCCGGTAAAAATGTTATAGGTGGTTTTACTCAAACAAATGTAGCTGGGGCTGAAAAGATGTTAGCAGACGAAGGTCAAGCTCCTTTAAATAAAAACGCTGAAGGGTTTTTTAAGGAAGATGGTAGTTTTGTTCTTGTTATGGATAGGATTAGCGACAAAGGAGTTTTTAACACTGCGGCTCACGAAATATTGCATAAAATTCTTTACAACACTTTAGTGCAAGAATCTATTGTTTTTAAAGACGGTAAAAAAGGAAAAGGAGTTATTAAAGGCTTAAGAAGCGCTTTAGAGAATGAATTAAACAAATTAGATCCTTCTATAATAAAAGATGAGCAATTTCAAAAAAGATTAGAGCTATATAAAGGTCAACCGGAATCGGTTCAAGCAGAAGAGGTTCTAACTTTATTTGCCGATGCTCTAGCTTACGGAGAAATATCTTATAGCGATAGTCTTGGTACAAAATTAAAAGATGTTATAAGAAGGCTTTTGCAAAATTTAGGTATTAAGGATATTGAATTTAACACAGGCGAAGATGTATATAACTTTTTAAAAGACTATAACAGCGGTATAAAAACAGGTAAGTTAGGTAGAGCTTTTACTAAAGCTTCTAAAGAAGGTATTAAAGTAGGTGAAAGTATTGCAAAGGCTGATGATGATTTTGTTTTTGAAAGGGTTAAAGAGAGCAGCAGTTTATCTAAGTTTAACCAACA
>Ga0208303_1001005_pt1 | contig 11423 bp, 20 predicted proteins | sample CB_VirMetaG_2_FD_184537 | JGI IMG/M metagenome (GOLD analysis project Ga0208303, IMG submission 184537) | Freshwater to marine saline gradient viral communities from Chesapeake Bay - CB_1504_2 Viral MetaG (SPAdes) (version 4) | ecosystem: Environmental > Aquatic > Marine > Coastal | place: USA... | reverse complement strand
GATATCTAAGTAAGCTGCATAGCTACCGCGCCGTGTTTTGCCCTGACGATAAGCAACCATATCAGCATCAACAGTGTGAAGGAAACCGTTAACCCCCGGTGTTTTATCGGACATTGAACGTACAGCTGACCAGTGGCCTCCTACGCCACCACCCTTAACAGATAGCCAGCGCTCCTCTGTAGTGTGGTCACAGAGCCCCTTGATGCTGTCAGGTACGAAGGTAAGGAAGCAGCTAATAGGCATCCCCTTGGGCTTCTCTCCCGCAGCTGGGGCATTGCTTAGAATTGGTGAACTAAACATAAACCATTCTTTGCGTAGGTAGTCTTGTAGTCTGCGACTGTGTGCCGCATCGGTAGCAAAGCAATCACAGGCACGTTTGAAAGCATCATCAATAGATTCGTTAGGTCGGCAGTAGTGTTTATTTAATAATTCTTTTGCAAAATCAAGCATTGTATTCCTCTAAGATCATTTCAAGATAGTGAATAGCTTTCTCAATATCCTGTTTTCCATTTTTATTTTTATGCCGACATACATATTTTATAACATTAGCTTCACGATAAGGTAAATTATTTTTTACTATAAATTCAATAGGCTGGATAGGCATAATGTAATGCTCACCACCAACTTGTTTCATAGTGTAGTGTCCACCATCGTTTTGCTTAATCATATTTTAAACTCATTTGTGAGTTATCGTTAGCAGCGTCTTTGATAAATACGCCATGTTCGTTCAAGTATCCTGTGCGGTCTTTAATGTCTTCCCAAGCTACCGCGAAACATTCATTCAAACTTGTGTGTGTTAGCGCAGCAATATTAGTTAGCACTACCAGACAGTCACCAACATCATCTCTAATGTCCCTGCCCTTTGCAATGTTATCTGCAAGCTCCCCCATCTCACTAACAAGTTTTAGAAACTGTTGGCTTGGTGTTGAGTTTGTTAAGATACCGCGAGAGCGTGACCAGCTAATTACATTGCGTTCATATTCTTCTAAATCGTAGTGTGTCATATTATCCCCTTAGTGTGTTTCGGCCCAAGACTTTCCAATAGCAGCTGTGCCTCTAATTGGTATCCTAAACTTTAAATGGTTAGTAACATCGTCAAAGCTAGTCTCAGCTATAGCAGCTACGTCTTTAGCAATGTCTTCGTCACATTCTATCTGTACCTCATCGTGAACATTGAGAACAAACTCATACTGCTCACCTGATTTGTATTTAGCTTTTAGATTTCGGTCAAGAAAAATTAAATAATATTTCATAACCAGAGCCCCAGCCCCTTGTAACAAGGAGTTTATAGCACCATGAGAGCTCCTAATATAATAAGGATTTCCGTCTAGCGCCTTGAGAGTCTTAGTCTTTTTATATACAGAAGCTACTTGGTCAATAAGTGTTTTAATAGCTGGTGTACTCTTGAAGAATCGTTCCTTAAGTTTTCTCCCCTCTACCTCAGAGCCGTTAATAATATTACCGACTTTTTCATTACCAGCCCCGTAAAGAACGGCGTAAATAAGTGTCTTAGCCATATCCCGTGAAGGCAAACCAGCATTTTTCTGATTTACGGTATGGACATCTGTTCCGTTTTCCTTACTACCACTATCAACAGCCTTTGAATATATACCACCATCATATTTAGCCATATAGTGTGATAATATTCGTAGTTCTAGGCCATCCGCATCACAACCAACTAAGACTTTACCTTTAGGTGTTGAAAATAGTTGCCTAGATTCATGTCCCTTGTAAACCCTACTGCTAGGTACTTGGGCTAAATTAGGATTAGAATGTGTTGATCGCCTAGTGACTGTACCTAATGTATTAACTTGACCATGAATTCGGTTATCCTGTTTTACCTTCTTTAGCCAAGCGTTATCGCCTTCTGCAAGCTGCCCAATTCGTTTTTTAACTAGGTGGTAATGAGAAAGAATCTTTCCCTCTTTAAAGTCTAATTCTTCTAATATTTCATCGTTTGTCTTAGCTGCGCCTTTATCTGTAAACACAGTTGGCTTCCAATTATAAACTTCCTTAAGCCATCTTATAATATGTTTTCTACTACTGGGGTTAAATAGTACATCAATATAACGCCCCCATTCACCAGCCTCATTGAAGTGGTAGCCTAGATTTTCTTGGTTAATCAAGACTTGTGCTTTCTGACCATCTTTTTTAGTAGCTGTTTTAGGGTAGGTTTTAGGCATCCAAGTTTTTAGTGGTGTAAATACTTTGAATAGTTCAGTCTCTGCTTCGTCAATTTCCTGTAGAAGTTCAATGTGTAGCTTCTGAGCCTTCTCAATATCAAACCAAACTCCGTATTTCTCTTGTCTATTAATGATCTGAGCAAACTCATGCTCAAGCCACAGAGCCTCATCAGGTATTTTACGGCTCTCTAATTTTTCAAATAGAGCGTATGTTACCTCAGAGTCTTGTCGGCAGTATTCAACCATCTCAGGTGTTAGTATAGCCCACTGTTCCTCATATTCACCTTTCAGCTTACGAAGTCTATAACCCCAAGCCTTTAGACCATGACCGCCTTTAAACTTAGGTGGTATTGATTTACGATTAGCGTCTACCATAAACATATTTGGGTAAGCTAGTCGGCTCATTAGAAGTGTATCCAAGCAAGCTTTGTACGTCCACTTAGGAAATATTTTTTCAATAGCTGGGATATCGTAGTTGATAGCATTGTGACCAATGATAACATCAGCTTCGCTTAGAACATCAAGGCCCTGTTGTAGCGTACCAGCAGAACCTACAATATCCCTAGATGTATATACTTTTGTATCACCATCATCTAACTTGATGGAAATACAATGGATTTCTTTTACTTCATAATACAGACCATTAGCTTCAATATCAAAAATCGCTTTCATCGTTGCTCCCTGTCTGTTCTATTTCAAAATCTTCGTCTAGTTGGTGGACGATACCAGTGTCTTTGTCGTATAGAAAGCCCACTGTCTTGCCCGTAGCGGCCCCACTGAAACGATCCTTAAGTACCCTGATAAGCCCCTTGTTGCGTTCTATGGGGTCTTCGTGCAAAGTGTTACGCTCGATACCAAACATCGCATAGGCCCACCGCATGATAGCCCTAGAGCCTGTAAACTGCCCTTGCTCCGTAGTGCCACCAGCTTCGTGACTTGGCCCAGATTTAGGTGGGTTCAAGTGTGATACTAGCAGCACCCAAATGTCGAGCTCTTTTGCAATCCCAGCTACTTCGGCCATCAGTGCATCCAAGTTCCTACGTTCATCTGTAGCATGGGCATTTAGTGCAGTAAGGTTATCAATGTAAACAATACGACATCCGTAGTTGTGGTACATATATCGTATTTTATCGCTTATAGTAGTCCAGTCATTGCTGCCGAAATTATCAAACATAAACAAGTTATCTTGAAAGCTTGTGACAGTTGCAATTAGCTTATCTTTGTCTGGGTTAGCATTTGGTAAGTGGTAGTGGATACCATCAACCTTACCAGCTGCCCGTAGTAGAGTTTCTTTAGTTGATTGCTCAAGCATAAAGGTAGCAACTTTCCAACCCTCTTTTAAGTCAAAAGCTAACTGGCTCATAACGAAGTCTGTCTTGCCTACACTTACACCAGCACCAACCACAACAACCTCACCAAACCGTCTGCCATACAACATACTCGTTAGTTTGCTGTAGCAATACGGAAAGCCAATTTCGATAGGCTCTGCGACTGAATCAATTAAGTCTAAGGGTCGAACAATGTCATCTGGTTGGTATTTCTCAGCATTGTAATACGCAGTTATAACACCAGCTTTACCTTTGTAGACCAACACATCACTTGCATCTTTGTGATCTGGGTGACGTATAATACGCACCTTGTCAGCAGGGAGAATGGTTACGCATTCTGCTACTGCTTGTCTACCAGCTTCATCGTTATCGAACCAAAGATAAATTTCTTCGTGTCCTGTTAGCCATTTTAGTTGTTGAGCTATCTCTTTCTTAGCTGAGTTACTACCGCCTTTAACGCTAACAACAGCATATTTTCCATCAAATGCTGTTGCGACTGATAAGGCATCAAGTTCACCCTCTGTAATTATAACCTTCTTACCTGTACCACCCCATAGCTGTTGACCGAATAGAGTTGCATCCTTAGTATCACCAATAAACTTAAAAGTTTTGTCGGGATAGCGTAGTTTTTGTGCAACAATTTCTTTTTCGGCATTGAAGTAGTTGGCAATGTGGCACATAACTCCATACTTATCCTGACCAATACCATAGCGATACTGTCTGGCAATAGTATCAGGTATCTTTCGCTTGGCTAGTGCCTGATATTCGTATGCTAGTAAGTCCATTCTATTGCCCCTTGTCCTAGTTGTTACGGTAAGTGTCGCATCGTCATCCTTTGTCCACTTACTACAGGCAAAGCAAAAATGGGTTCCGTTTGAGTAGCTGGCATTAGCATCTGAGCTGCCACAACTACCGCATGGGCCATGATGTAGGAATTGGCTTTCCCCATCAGTCATCATATGAATCTAAGAAAGTATAAACGTATCCATCATTATCGTCTAAAATTGGCCTTAAAAACGATTTATACTGCCACTCCGCATGATTAAGTGCATCTGCATATGACATAGTACTATCCTCATACATAAGTTCAGAGGCTCGAAGCTCAATAAACTCTCTTTCAGCATCAAATGGCCAATAATCCTTGTCGTCATTCATCTTTTAATACCTCTATTATAACATCACATCTTGGGTTTTCCTTATCAACACCACCAAACTCATAGCGTATCTCGCTCACGAAATGGTAGTTGTCATCCTCAAGGATATTAAATTCAACCAAAGCATCGTGGGTAAACTTTGTGACTACGCTTCCCACATTATCAATATCGAAGGCTCGTTTAGTTGGGTAATAAATTATATACGTCACCCGACACACCCCCACTACTGGCTTTAGTTTTCTAATAACCTCTGCTACTTCAATTTTAAACAGCTTCTTTAACTGGTTGTTAAGTTGAAACTGCCAATTCCTATAGCCGTTGAGGTTGAGATAGTAAGTTTTCTTTTTTACTAACCCAACCTCTAGCTTTATAGGCACACTAAATGCCTGTTTCTCCACTAGAAATCTGTTTCTTCATTGAAGTTATGGTAGGATTGCGAAGTGTTGGACTCAAATCCGTCCTCTTCCTCGAACCCATCATCGTTGCTGCCAAAGCTAACAAGCTCAATGATCTGCATTTTAGTCCAAATCATACTAATGCCTACCTCTTTGGTATTTGCCATCGTGTAGGGATTGGCGTAGGCAGCACAGCGAATGATCGAACCATTACCAACTAGCGGCACAGGGTTCACAACCTCTTTCTTAGCGTCTACAACCACAACACGGTCTTGTTGGCCTGTCTCTGAGCGTTTGTCGATATCTTTCAGCTTGAGCTTTAGGATAATCATACCAGTTGGTGCGCCATCTTGGTCAAACTCAGGTGTGCTAACAGCCCTTGGTTGATACTGAGCACCTTTAGCTCCCATCGACTCTTTGGTTTCAGCAAGCGCCACATCGCGTAGTTGCTCTAGTTTATCCAAGAAAGCCAAAACGGAAGGGTCGTTTGGATCACACACCAATGAGGTTGAAAACTCACCATCTGCATTGTATTTACGATCAGGTTCTACTACCTTACACCACATAGCCTTACCTTTAGGTGTTACTACGTTCATGCCTTTTACTGCGAAAGGTTTAGTTGGTTTCATAGCCATTTGTTTCTCCTTTAAATAGCTTTAAGTTCTTATAGTATAAACTACTATAGTTATCTTAGTAGTAATAGTCAAAATATCTTTAAGATTCTTAAAGAGAGTTCAACTAGAATGTCGTTTCTTTTAAAGTTAGCTAAAAATATACTCACTTTCAGTAACTTCATTTAGGTTTAGCGTATTAATCATTATACTGTCAACAGGTTTTTCGAATTTAGGATGTACTTGATTAATAAACTTCTTTAGAGGCTCACATTCAAATAATTCAATATATGCCTCACGAACTCGTTTGTTTAAATGCTCAACAAAAGTAATAGGAACACCATAGCTATCATGTATTAGGTGAAAGTCAATACAACCATCTGCTTTTAATTTAGCTACAGTATGGGAAAGCAAAGTTGCGTCAAGACTATGGATGAAATTTGGTGCTATACCATTAATCATTTTAATCTGATGTAACTCAGTTACTGCTTTCCTAATAGACAGTTTACCGATTGGTGTGGTTATCCTTTCAAGCTTTGTATTGTGTATTTTCTGTAGGACAGGAAAGTTTGTAATAGGTGTGGTAAAGAATACCCACTTACCGTCCCTCACAACGTCCTGTGTGACCTCTTTGAGGTATTCCTGACCTACCCTAGCCCCTTTCACTACATCCGCTATAGCGCGGTCGTTGAGCTCTGTAAGAAGCTTTGCTACTAACCACGTTTCACCTACCCAAAATCTCTTATTATCATTTTCCATATCAGATAGTTCGATTTTAAGTTGTTCGTACATCCCAAAGCGAGTGACTGAGTATGGTTGGGTCATTGTATTACGTTTGGTTAGTTGTCGAGTGATCTTACCCTTGATACTATCAGCAATAGCTTGCGTTGATACCTCATGTTTTATTTTATCAGAGGTTTTATAAGATAGCGTCTTTGGGTAATCACCAGCATAGAGGTAGCCATTTACTTTCTTAGCTACTTGGTCATAGATATCATTCCTATCCTTCCCAATTACATTGACAGCTTTGGCACCATCAGCATCCCTAAGTAATCCTGAGTATATTTGGATACCACTACAGGTAGCGTCAAGGGCTATCGGAATATGTGAGCGAAAATTAACACTGTCCGAAAGATAATCGCTATACTCAAAGCACCAAGCGAGGTAAAGATAAGGATCGTCAGCGCCTTTCCAATACCGCTGTCCTTTGATCGGGTCGTTAGCGATTTCTCTGATTTCATCCGTCTTTTCCCTTATCTTTTTAACTCTTATATCATATGGGTCTTTGTCGAAACCAAAGCAATTAGCCCCATGTATTAGAAATAAGCGTAGTTGTTCTGGTGTTTCAATCTTGTAGCCCTTTTTAAATTCCAACAGCGCCTTAACTTCTGACCCCCCTTGTGGCTGTAGGTGCTGTTGGATTGGATAAACCCTGCCTCTAAAGTCATATTGATAGCTGAAAAAGAATTCTTCCTCTTCTAAGTATTCACGGGCATTGAATAGAACCAAATCTAGCATAATAGCTTTACCCATATTAGATAGGATTAAATCCTTTTGGGTTTCAATATCCTTGAAGTACTTTCGCGTCATCTTCTTGTCTTTAGGCAGTCCTTTGTAAGAGCCTTCGGTATTTATCTCCCCATAGTTGTGAATGTTAATAAAGTCTTCTGGGTCTTTCTTCTCGTTATAGGGCAACTTTCCAAGTAAGTAAGGATTGTTAGGCATTGCTTCGGGATCAAGTATGTTATCACGAAACACTTTATTCATCACCCCATAGACCCTACTATTAATACGCCAAGGCGTTGATTGCATAGTATTTAGCAAGTCGTAGACCGCAGATGTATCAGAGTTCTTAAAGAAGCCTTGTAGCAGAGCCTTAGAGCCTGTACGGCACTTAATGATTGGTAGTTGGTAGATAGCTTTGTTGTGATAACCACCGCTTCCATCAAACGATACCCAATCAGTTGGCTTAACTATAAGTATTGGAAACTTACGATAGTCTGCTAGTAATTTCTCCCTAGATTGCAAGACCATTCTAAAGCATTCTTCGGTGTAGACTATATAATGTGCTCTCCTCCCTTTGCTGTAAACTACTTTAGTTTCTATAATGTTACTACCACTTTTTACTACTAAGTCTAGCAATGTGCCAGCTAGATAGGTTGTAACATCATCTAAATCAGAATCGACTAAGCTTGCTTGGCGCTTGACAATCTTAATTTTCTCACGCCGCCTAAAGGTTTCGCTCCTAGATTTAAACCGTTTGTCAACAAAAGCCCCAAAGGTGCTATCATCACGATCAAGCCTACGAACTAAAATGCTATCGTAGATCGATCTATTTATTTGCTTGACAAGGGATATAGTAGGAACGTGAACATCACGGCTAATACTCCTGACAATAGTTGCAATAATGATATAAGCTAGGTCTTTAGGTGATTTGTAGAATTCTATAGCAACAATATCACGGGCAATTTTCATCTTACCTCTGATATCTTTATCAAAATATTCCATAATCTTTTCGGCTAGTAAATTAATGCTATGAATAAGGATTAAGCGTCCCTCTGCCAACTCATCTGCTTGACCAGCCTTAATTCTGCTTTTGATTTCCTTCATTAACCTTTCGTAGCTATAGTCATTTGCGTCCATCTCAAGCTTTAGTTGTCGGTCAAGTATGTTAAGCATAAAGCTTACCTTTCGAAGTCTAACTTATATTGCACACCATCAAGTGTGAAGGACATTACACTATGGCTGTAAACACGGTGTGTATTGTAGGTGTAGTAAGTCTCATTGGTGCAATCTCCTTGCTCCTTACGATAGCCAACAATGACATTCTCTGTCCTGTTAGCGTCAGCTGCAAACATACCACCAGCTAGAGCACCGAACGCAGCGCCGTTATCCTGACCCGTCAGACCCTTGCCAAGCAGTCCACCTATGATAGCCCCGCCTAAAACATCACTACCCCTAGTCTGGCGCTTACGTTGCTCGTAGATAGGCACATCAATTTCTTTGCATATCCGCTTAGTCCTTGGTGTACGCTGCTCCTCACTCTTATACACATGGTGTACTGATGTTGAGCCTACAGGTTCGGCTAATATAGGTGTTGTTAGGCCCATTACAATAGCGATAGGCAAAATAACTTTAATCATCTTGTGTTCTCCTATTCAAATCCATTAGGGTATTTTTTATGTTTAGCTCTGATATAATCACCAACTAAACCGCTTCTTACGATATCATTTTCGTTAAAGTAATTGAAATCAAACCGACTTGGCATACTTTCGACTACTTGTAGGAACTTTTCGACATTCTTTTCAGAAACCTTAGTAAAGTCTCGTTGCAGTATATCACCACATATTACAATCTTACTATTACTACCGATTCTTGTCAAAACTGAGTCAGCTTCGTGGGCTGTTAGGTTCTGGAATTCATCGACAATAACAATACTGTGATCTATCGTCAAGCCCCTAATGAAACTGGTAAGCATAAACCTAACGCCATCATGTTTCACTAGGATTTCATAGGCATCGTCCCTATGGAATAATTCGCTACAGATTTTCTTATATGGTAGCTCGTAGACCGCACCCTTTTCAGCTTCAGTACCCTTTAGGAAGCCAATGTCCCTTGTAGGCACTGCACTACGAACAATGACTATCCGCTTGTAGCCACTATTATTCTGCATATCTTGGAAAGCTTTATACATAGCCATAAAGGTCTTACCAGTCCCAGAATATCCTAGTAGTAATTGTGACTTATCTGAAGCGTAGTTTTCAAAGAACAAGGCTTGGTTAGCTGTTAGTGGGTCAACCTTATACAAGTCCATGTTAGCGTCATTTAGAGGGTTGCGAGCTTTTCTAAGTCGGGCCATTTTATTTCCTTACAGGTAGTAGTCCATTTCATTGTATTCTTTAAAGAGTTCGATAACTTCCTCTGGTGTTTTGCATAGAATCATAATCCTATCAAATGCACCTCTGTTATTACCACTAACATCGACATAATAGCCGTTGTCTAGTCGCTCGACTTTAAAGTTCCTACCAACTCTTGATAGTTTGTCTGATATCTTTGTGTAATTATTCATTTGCTAGTCCTCTGCGTTTCATCTTTTCGTAGCAAGCTATGATTTCCTCAGACATAGTTTCGCCTTCGTCTGAGATAAATGATGATAGTAGTAAGCCCTCACCATCACACACAAGCTCCCTAGCATCGTCCTCTGAATCTGCCTCGACTTCAAAAGCTTCAATAAAGATAGCATTTGTAACCCGTGCAGCAACCTCTACAATATATTTATTCATTTTGTCCCTTTCAATCTGTGAAATCTGTTTCTACTGCTTTGTCGAAATTAATGTAAGTCTTTAAGTCATTGCACATAATACCTCTTGGGCTAACACTAAAGACCCTAGAAACCATGATGTTGTATGCTTTTGTAACGTATAACACAACCTCATCGTTGTCAAGTAATTGGTAGGCTACTGGTTCACTCATCATCACTATCCTTTGTTAGACCAAATACCAAGCACATTGATACAAGGATACCCAGATAAACAAACATTATTATCCAAAAGAAAATCCAAAACATCAACACACCCCCATAAGTCTCTCTACCACAACGTGTAGTTTTAATCGTTTCTTTAGGAATTTAATGTACTTAGCTTCAATCTCTTGTGCCTTCTTTTTGTCATTCACCAAGACGTAGCAAAGTTCTTGGCCGTTACTGTCTGATATAGTGACTTTATACACGGTGTTCACCTCTTGCGTACTCTAAAGCTATTTTCTTGTTTCTAGTTATAATTACAACAGCACCATCGTCATCATAGACAACATAGGTTTTCTTGTACATTCTCATTTTCATTTTGGTTTACCCCGATTCTTTAGGTATTGTTTACCAAGGTAGTAACCAACATAGATTATAAAAGTTGTGAATAATGCTTGCTCTATCACCCCCTATTCCTTTTTCTTTCTACTAGCTTCCAATGTACCCAAGAATCTTGGCAGTGGTAATCACCAAATATAGCATCGATTATTCTACAAAGATTGGGCTTGTTGTTCTTTTCTCGTTCATAGTTTCTACCACTAAATGATTGGTGTAGCTCACCCCCAAGTATTACGTTGAAAAGGATGCTTGTTTCTACCATAATGTTTCTTAGGTAGCGGTAGGTTTTTCGTCCAATCATCACAGGGATCGTCAGGTCTAGGTGTATCTTTTTCATTATCATAACTCATAAACTCTCCTCTGATTCTAAGCCCTTCATAATAAGCTTTACGAAGCCATATTCAAAGATTTTATGGTATGTTTCTGCATCTAAGTCAAGTGTTAATGTAGCTGAACCATCATCATTATCTATTATATCAGATATTTTAATATCGTTATTCATCCTTTATCTCCTTGCTATATTTACGAAACCTCTTGTTGTAAGCACGTTTAATCTTTTTTAACTGACCGCTTTTCCAAATCAAAAACCTACGCGCCTTAGTGAGTCCATCATATTCAGCACCGCCTTTCATTGGTATTCGTTTCATTACAATCCCCTTAAATAATATTATAGTGTTAGTAATACCCCTTTTAGGTTGATTAATGATACTATCGTATTAGTAGTCATTGCAACCCTCTTAGTGCTAACCATGATACAGGAAATAACTCTCTCATTTTAACACAAATTTGATTAGCTACTAGGCGTGTCTCTTGCTGTGTGTCAGGCTTGCACCTAAGATTACACATATTAGCGAAAGCATCAAGTGAGCCCGTCCAATACCATTCAGTCAT
>Ga0208303_1000999_pt1 | contig 11494 bp, 26 predicted proteins | sample CB_VirMetaG_2_FD_184537 | JGI IMG/M metagenome (GOLD analysis project Ga0208303, IMG submission 184537) | Freshwater to marine saline gradient viral communities from Chesapeake Bay - CB_1504_2 Viral MetaG (SPAdes) (version 4) | ecosystem: Environmental > Aquatic > Marine > Coastal | place: USA... | reverse complement strand
ATTATATGAAGTATTATGATGTAGAAGGTGGTGGTAAATGGTTTAATGCTTGTGATAGTTGGGTAAGTTTACATAGATTTACTTCACACCCTCATAACTGGATGTTAACAAGTGTTATTGTAGAAAAGGAAAAGGTAACGCAAACGGGCGGTAATGTAACTCCTCACGATTGCTATGTATTAGCAGAATATAATCATCATAGATTTAAGATAGTAGGAGTAGACCCTTTAGAAGATTCAAAGAATTTAGATTTTGATAATGCAGAAGAATTAGTATTTTAAATTAAATATAGAATTATGAAACACGATAACTACTGGAAACACTCAATACTTATAAAATTAAATAGTATGAAAGTTGTTTTACAAGATGAATTAAAAGAACTTGAAAACATGAGAAAGGGAATTAACGACACTCAAAGGGCTAAACTTGAAAAAAGAATAGCAATAAGAAAGGTTATGATAGAAACTTTATGTAATATTGAGTTAGATTTAAGAGAAGAATTATGAAAAGGATAAGTAATAAAAAAAGAAAGTTAAATTATATTAGAGAAAAAAACTATTATAGATTAGGAGGTATTGGTGTTGATTATTTTAAAATGTCAAAAGAAATGTTTTCAGATATTGACTTTACAGAAAAACAAATAATAAGAAGTATAGACGACTCATTAAAAAGAATGTCTAAAAAATATAAATTAACTTTTGGTAGTAATCCGTTATGGATAGAAAGCGGATTAGATGGTAATGATTTTTTAAGAGAACTAACTACAATTAAGTTTAAATTTAAAGCTGTATTATGATAGCTAACAACATAAGTACTGAAAACTTTGAAAATCATCATTACTCTTCTGCTTTACTTAGAATGATCAAGGGCTTAGAAGATATGATTATTAACGCCCCTAACAACGCAAAAAAAGAAATGTTAACCAATGTACTGCAATATAGTAAAGAGGTTGCCACACGCATTAAAAACAACGTCAATAGCGTTAATTATTTATTGGTAGCTAATCACGAATTAGAAGTAGAGATACAAAGCCATAAATTACAGGCTATAAAGGATAAATTAAGGATAAAGATTTTAGAGGCTCATTTAAAAGCAGCTTTACCAATGGAAGAGTTTAACGGAAAATTAAAACAATTAAAATAAGAGATATGACACAAGAACAACTAGAAGAAAGAAGAGAATTTAAAGCAATTATTACAAGCCTAGAAGCTAAAGTAGTGAGAAGAGATAAGAAGATAGAAGATAATCAAAGATTAATAGATAGATTACAAGCTACTATTAACGATATGGTAGAAGATAAAAGGAAGGATCAAAACAAAATAGAGGTATTGATGAAGCAAAAATATGATATTGATAAGGAGATGTTAACACAGTAATGAAGAAATATAAAAAATATGTAGGTTTAGAAGCTGACTTTCAGACATCATGTGCTATTTACTTAGATTCATTAGATGTATTATGGTTTCATTGCCCAAACGAGATTAAGGCTAAACCACATTATCTAGCTAAGAGAAGAAGACAAGGCGTTAAAAGTGGTGTGCCTGATATTTGTATATTAGAGCCTAATAAACTTTATAACGGATTGTTTATAGAATTAAAGGTAGGATATAATAAAGCGTCAGATAATCAAAATGAATGGCTATTACATCTACAGAAAAGAGGTTATAAAACTTTAATTACTCATTCGTTTGATGAATTTATAGATGTAGTAGATGACTACTTTAAAAAGGATATAGAAAAATAATATAATATAATATTTGCTTTGTAAGATTTAATTGTTTTATATTGCATAGAATTAAAAAAGGAATTATGAAAAAGAATTTTAAACTAACGGATGAATTTAAAATAGTATTTGGAATAAAGCTATTTAGAATTGAATGTACTACAACTTTCTCTAAAGCAAATAAAGGAGATAAAGGAGGATTTATAGAGAAGGAAAGTAATTTGTCTGGTGATGCTTGGGTGTATGGTGATGCTAGGGTGTATGGTGATGCTGAGGTGTATGGTGATGCTTGGGTGTATGGTAATGCTGAGGTGTATGGTGATGCTGAGGTGTATGGTGATGCTAGGGTGTATGGTAATGCTGAGGTGTATGGTGATGCTGAGGTGTATGGTGATGCTAGGGTGTATGGTGATGCTGAGGTGTATGGTGATGCTGAGGTGTATGGTAATGCTAGGGTGTATGGTAAAATGAAATGCACAAAACTAGCTTTTACCCTTAACTTTGCACATAATTTAACTTTATCTGATAATCATATATCTTACGGATGTGAGATTAAAACTGTTTTAGAATGGTCTAAATGGTTAAAATCTAGTAAAGAGTTTGATACTAAAAGAAGTGATAATAAATTTAAGTTAATAAAAATGTCGTTAGAATTAGCTATCGAACAACATAATCAAAGTAAATAAGAACATGAAGAAACTAAAAATTAACGAAGCTATACAAGTATTCAAGAAAAACAATCCTAATGTTAAAATGGATAAAACTGTATTAGCTGAAAAGATAGATTTTAAAAGCTATACTACTAAGTCAATAGCTCAGTTACTAAGTGCTGCTATTAATGGAAGGGATAAGAATGTACCTTTTGAGATTATAAGACAAACAGCGGATATATTAGGGGTTAGTTTAGACTATTTAGATGGTAAAGAAGAACAGCCCGAAACGGCTAAACAACTATCTAAACTATTAATGGAAAGGATAGGGCATTCTTTAGCTATATCATTAGAATTAAACGATAATTTAAATAAGTAATTATGACATTAAGAGAGTTAAAGAAAAGAGTTGACAGGGCTATAAACACTCCAGACGCTGAAAATTTAGAGGTTTGTATTACTAACAATAAAGGGGGGTGGGGAGGAACGGCTGTAACAAAAGTTAAACACGCTACTAAAGGTTTTGACTGGGATAGTGATAAGTTTATGATATCTCCAGAAGTTGAAATGATTGAAAAATAAGATAATGAAAATACTTAACCGCTATTCAGGACATAATATACTAGAAGATTATACTTTAGATCATAACGACTTAAATATATTCACTCATAGAAACGTAGGTGTATCAGAAGAAGTAGCTGAATTACTATGTGAGTATCTTAAAAAGCATAATGAAGTAGTGTTAATAGAAGAAAAGATGTTTAACGGTAGTTGGAAAGGTAGATACTTTTGGTTAAATGGGATTAATTATGCTCCTAATGCGAATGATTTTAATGAAGATAAGTTAAAGAAGTATTTGAATAGATAATGATAGAATTTAATAGAAGAGAAACTATGGCAAAAGAAAGCAATAAAGTTGATAGTGTTTATGAGTTAGATAATACTCACGTAATAGTTAAGTTAAAGGATGGTTCTGTATATCTTCAAAGATTATATACTCAAACATTATCTGATGATTCTTTAACTACTTCTGAAAAAGTAATACTTGAATTGTATTACGCAACCCAACAGAAAGAAAGCGTTGTGCATCCCGCTCAAATTTGGATTGACCAACAAAGAGCCAATAAAATAGAAAGAGATAAAAGCGTTGTGAGTGATGAAGAGATAAGAGATGAGGCAACGTTTCAATTGTTAGAAAATTCTATAACAACACCAACTGATTTTTTTATAAAGGGTGCTAAATGGATGCGTAACAAACTAACAACTAAAGAAGATTAACTAAATAGAAGGAATTATGGAGAAGACAAAAGTAGAAATAATAGAACAGGTAAAAAATGTTAAAGAAATCAAAGGTAGTAATAGCATGGGGGTAAGTGAATCTTACTATAATCCTTTTTATATGTTAAGTAAATGTTTTGAATATGAAGAACTTGAAAAGCTTACAACAGAAGAGTTAAATAACCTCTATAAATTAGCAGATTTTGCAAGTGATATTTTTTATTAACCCCTAACAATTAACTAAAAGATAAGAAGATGAAAAAGATAAAATTGTTTTGGTGTCATACAAAATTTAAAATACAATCATTTGGTTTAGATAGATACGAATGGTTGGCACTTTATAATAAATATGTTCATAAATTAAATAAGATTAGATATGAAAGTAAGTAAATTAGAAAAAAGAGTATTAAGCAATACATTTACTATATTATTTGTAGTTAATATGATATGCTATTTAGGGTTATTAGGTTTTTTAATAGGCTACAGTTTAATTAAATAATATGACAGATAAGATAAAACATAGAATAACTACTTATACAGTATTTGTAGTTATGTGGGGTATAGCAATGCTAAATACAGACGGATATACAGATAGTAGTAAAGACCTATTTATGATACTATACCTAGTAGGGTTAGTTTGGTTATGGTTAAGAGAAGCAGGATTTTTAAGATTTAAGAAATGATACTAATTATAACACTACTATTTATCTTTGCATCTGCTTATATAGATTATGAGCATCTAAGAGATAACGATTACATAGAGAGTCATAGAAGTAGATTAGCTCTAAGGACTTTGTTTATATTAGCTGTAGCACAAGGAGACTTCTTTATTATGGGAGGTATGGCGTTACTATTTATGGCGTTATTCGATGCTGTATTAAATAAGCTAACTAAGATGGATTTATTATATTTAGGAAGTACGGCACTATGGGATATATTCTTTAAAAAGAATAAGTTATTATACATAGTAGTTAAGGTAGTATCATTATTTGGAGGGGTTTATTTATTATTATTATAAAATTATGCAAAATAAAGATTATAAGGAAGAACACGATATAACAAGAAAGAAGTTGTGGATAGATATATTTGTAGCTTATACGAGTTCTAGCAACTCCACAAGTAGAGAGGGAGGCAGTAAGTGGGCGGATGAAGCTTTAAAACAGTTTGATGTTCGCTTTAAAACACCTAAAGATGACTGAATTAGAAGAGGCAAGATTATACTATACAATGAAAGAGGCTACTAGAACATTACACGTAGATTACCGTTTAAGATATGTAGAATTAAGCAATAAATTTACAGGTAAGAAAGTAAAAAGTAGAACGTGTGCAAATAGTTTAAACCAAGCGCATATGTATTTTAGTGATTACCTTTATAAGAATCAAGGAGTATGATAGCAGATTGTAGTATAGAGTCAAAAGATAATAAAGCATATAATTATATGTTCAATAAAAACACTCAAATAATAGTGTATTTGAATAGCGTTATGTATTGGGATAAAATAAGTAAGTAAAAAGTTGTATATTTGCAATATGAAAACGTCTAAACTATCAACTTTCATCGAGATTATACAAAATAAATTCTATAATTACATAATGCCTGTTACTATAGAGATGTTCTTTATAATGGATGAATTAAGCGATTATGAAAGTATAGACTTTTCAGATGATGAAGAAGATGAGACTATAAGCATGGAAGAGTTAATAAGGTTTTGGGTAAGATCATTTAACCCTATTAGATAAATGGATGGTATAATACAATATAATTATAATTGCACTATGAACGGAGTAACATTAGTTTATGAGTGGAGAGATTACATAGTAGAATACCAGTTTCAAGAAGATATATGTTATATTATATAGATTATGTCAGCAGAAAAAGGAAATAATTATGCGGAAAAATGGACTTTAGAAGAGGCTATAAAGCTATCTGAAAAAGCCCTAAATGCTGTAGATAAAAACACTTACTTTATTTCTACTATAGCTGAAAAGTGTGGTACATATAGAGATTTATTCCAATATCTACTAAAGAAATTCAATGATAATGAGAAAGTTTTTCGCACTATAAAAAGAATGTATAATAAATGTGAGTCTATTATATGGGAGAAAGCGGCTAAAAATGAAATAGATAAGACTATAGCTATATTTGCTTTGAAGTCTTTACATGGTTTAATGGAGACTAGTAAGCAAGATATAACTACTAATGGAGAAAGCGTAAACGTGCCTATTTTTAAATGGGCTGATAATGATAAATAAAGAATTATGATAGTTATATTTTTAATGGTGTTTGTATCTATATTTTTAGTAAGTTTTATAAAACCTTTTCTAAAGGCTTGGAATAAAGGAGATAACTATTGATAATAGCTAACCCAAAATACAAAGATTTATACTTAACTGATAAGAGATATATTCTAGTTACTGGAGGTAGAGGTAGTGGAAAGTCTTTTGAAGTATCTACATTTATTAATCTGTTAACTTATGAGCCTAATCATAGAGCCTTATTCACTCGTTATACTATGTCTAGTGCAGGGCTAAGTATTATACCCGAATTTATAGAAAAAATAGAACTGTTAGAAGTAGCTAATGACTTTGAAGTAACAAGGGATGCAATAGTAAATAAGCGTACAAAATCTGATATTATATTCAAAGGTATTAAGACTAGTTCAGGTAATCAAACTGCTAATCTTAAATCATTACAAGGGGTTAGTACATGGATATTAGATGAAGCTGAAGAGTTAGAAGATGAAACTACATTTGATAAGATTGATTTATCTATACGTAAAAAGGATGTTAATAATAGGGTAATTCTAGTAATGAATCCAGCTACTAAAGAGCATTGGATATGGAAAAGGTTTTTCGAAGGGCATACCAAACAAGTAGAGATAGACGGTGTAAGCGTTCCTATATCTACACATCCTGACTTATGTCATATACATACAACTTACCTAGATAATATAGATAACCTTTCAGATAGTTATTTAAAACAGATACAAAGTATTAAGGATATAAACCCGTTTAAGTACAGGCACGTTGTATTAGGTGGGTGGTTAGATAAAAGTGAGGGCTATATTTTTGATTACATTGAGGGTGTATTTGATGACTCATTACCTTTTATATTTGGCGCTGATTTTGGCTATGTAACAGATCCAAGTACATTAGTAAAGGTAGCAGTAAAAGACAATAAACTATATCTAAAAGAGTGCATGTATTTACAAGGCTTATCTACTCAACAGATAGCAGACGAATACAGTAAGCACGTAGCAAAGAATGAATTAATAGTAGGAGATAATGCTGAACCTAGACTAATTAATGAGCTATGGGATTTAGGATATAATATACAGCCATGTACAAAGGGTAAGGATAGTATTAGATTAGGCTTAGCCAACATGCAAGAGTATGAAATAATAGTAGACCCTGATAGCCACAATTTAAAGAAGGAACTGAATAATTACGCATGGCACGATAAAAAGAGTAATACACCTATTGATACTTATAACCATTTAATTGATGCTGCTCGTTATGCCTTTACAGATTTAACAGAAGCAAATAATTTCTTTGTAGCATAGAAAATAATTAGTATATTTTTTTATACGATATAATATACTTACATTTGTTTTTACGAAGAAACAATGAAACACTTCTTATGAAGTTTATCGAAATTTAGGTAAGTCGCAAAGGCTATCAATTTAAAGACTACTATTAATTTAGTAGTCTTTTTTTTGTTTATATATTAATTAGTTGTAAATTTGCGTATTACAGTGTATGAAGTGGTACACAACCTTTTTTCTATGACTATAAAAAACTTTCTAAAGTTAAAGGCTGCAAATATATTAGGATTTACTAATATAAATGACAATCCCTACTATAATACATATCAAGTATCAGGCGGTTTTAGATTTCAAGACTATAACCAAACTAACGTAATAGAAGATGGGTACGCTAAGAATGCAGACCTTTATTCTATTGTACGTAAGATAAGTACATCAGCTTCTACAATTCCATTAAAGCTATACGATATAAAAGCAGATGGAGAGAAAGAGCTAATTACAGATGGAGAATTATACAACCTATTACAACAACCTAACAGACTACAAACATTTACAGAGTTCTTAGATGAGTCTATGATATACTTATTGCTTAGTGGTAATAACTATATTAACGGTTATAAGTCTTTAGGTATGGGCGATGTGTTTAGAGAATTAAATGTATTGTCATCTCAATTTGTAACCATTGAAACGGGCGGGATAGAAAGACCTATTAAGGCTTATTCTTATCAAGATACTAGAAACATTACTTTTGATGCTGACGATGTAATGATGGTTAAATACCCTAATCCTAAAGGGGATGGAGTTGATAGGCTTTACGGTCTTAGCCCTTTACAAGCTGGTAATATGGCTTTACAATCTAGTAATAATATATATGATGCTAAGGGTAATATAATAACTAATCAAGGTGCTAGTGGTATTCTATCAGACCAATCAGAACGCTCTATGCGTAAAGAAGATGCTGAACATTTACAGGATGCATGGGATAAGAAGCAAAAAGCTAAGGGAGGTTTTGGTAAGACATTAGTATCTAGTGCTAATTTAGCATACTTGCAAATGGGTATGAGTTCATCTGATTTGCAATTAATAGAAAATGGTGTAATAGATTTAAGGTCTTTATGTAACATATACGCTGTGCCTTCTCAATTATTTAACGATGTAGCAGGTACTACTTTTAATAATATGGATGCAGCTAAGAAGTCTTTATATACAGAGGCTGTATTACCTAATCTTAATCTATGGCTAAAGTCTTTTAATAACTGGTTTATTAATGATTGGAGTAAACACGATAATAAAAATTACTGTTTAGAAGCTGATATATCTAGTATAGAGGTATTACAATCTAATCAAAAAGAAGAAGCTGATAAGGATAAGGTAAACATGGAAGGCGTTAATATAGTGTTAAATATGCCTATAGGAAACGAAGCTAAAATACAAATACTTAAAGAGACTTACGATGTATCACAAGAATTAGCTAACATTCTTTTAGTAGAAAGTGCTGTAGGTGTAGGTGGTGGAGAATCAAGCAACCTAGAAAGCACACCCGAAGCAGTGGATCAAAACGCAATAGCACAAGCAAATCTAAGAGGGTCTGTAGGAGGTGTTCAAGGGATATTATCTATACAGCAAAGTGTAGCGAGTGGTATAACGTCAGTAAATAGTGCTGTAACTACTATGATAGAAATATATGGATTTGATAATGCCACAGCTAGAAGTATATTAGGTGTATAAAATTATAACAGATGTCAATTAAAAATAAATTAAATACTGCATACGGTGTTAAGGCTTCAGGTCTTACTATAGATGATGTAGATGAAGCTAACAGAATGGTTAAGTTTTATATATCTGCATTTGATGTTAAAGATAGTGATGGAGATGTATTACGTAAAGGAGCGTTTTCAAAGTCATTACAAGAAAGAGGTGTAGAGTCTACAGGTAATAGAAAGATAGCTCATTTAAGACATCATGACTGGACTAAACAAATAGGGGTATTTACAGAATTAAAAGAGGATAATTTTGGTTTATATGCTGTAAGTAAATTAGGTAGGAGTGATGATGGTAGTAATGCTTTATTAGACTATCAAGATGGTATAATTAAAGAGCATTCTATAGGATTTAATTACATCAAAGGTAAGATAGATAAGAAAGAAGATAGCCAGTTTGGAGAATACTACGATGTAAAAGAAGTGAGACTTATGGAGGGTAGTGCTGTTACTTTTGGAGCTAACGAATTTACACCAACTTTAGAGGCTAATAAGAGCCTGATAGATAGTGATTATCTATTGAATCTTAATAACGATATGAATACCTTAATCAAGGCTTTGAAAAATGGCAAAGGAACTGATGAAAGGCTAGAGAATATCGAATTTAAACTTAAACAAATTCAACAAAAATATAATTCACTCATAGAATTAAAGTCGTTTGATAAGGATGCTTTATTAGGAGAGTCGAAAACACCAAGTAATGAGGAAGTGCAAAAAGCCTTAGAAGATGCACAAAAGGAATTTTATTTAAAACTTTTATTAAAATAATATGGAATTTATTAAGAAATCATCTGATGAATTGAAAGGTATGGAGGCTGTAGAGTTACAGGCTTATTATACTGCTAAATTCAATCACGAAAAAAGTGAGTTAGAAGCTCGTGTTAAGTCTCTTGAAGACGAAAAAGGTACTGCTAAATATGAAGCATTATCAGAAGAAGTAAAAGCATTAAAGGAATCTAAGATAGAATCTTTAGAGAATGCTCTTAAAATGCAAGGTATCGTTATTGAGAAAATCAAAAGCGGTGAACTTTCAGGAAGTAAAGTAAATGCTATAGAAGGAAGTGTAGAGAAAGCGTTAGAAGATAATGCTGAAAACTTCAAAAATTCTAAGAATGGTAGACATGACTTTTCATTCGCTATAGATACTAAAGCTGTAGGAGATATGACTTTTACATCTAATGTAACTGGTACTATCCCACAAGCTCAAAGACTTGATGGTGTTAATAATGTAGCTGAAAGAGAAGCTAAAGTTTATTCTTTAGTTCCTAAACTTTCTGTAGCTGGTAATACTGTAGAATGGGTATATGAAACAGCTCAAGAAGGTGCTGCTGCTGGTACTGCTGAAGCTGCTACTAAGAATCAAATTGATAACAATTTTGTTGTTACTTCTGTTTCTTTACTTAAGCAAACTGCATACTTTAAAGTATCTACTGAATTATTAGATGATCCTACTTTTATGGCTGGATGGTTAAGAAATAAACTTATTGTAAGATTATTTTTAAGAGTAGATTCTCAAGTATTAATAGGAGACGGTACAGGTACTAACTTGAACGGTATTTATACTCAAGCTACTGCTTTTGCTGCTGGTACTTTTGCACTTGCTGTAGATAACGCTAACGATGTAGATTCTTTAGTAGTTGCTATGAATCAAATTAGACTAGCTAATCATAACGGATCATTATCTATTGTAATGCATCCTTCTGATTTAACAGCTTTGAAAATGGTAAAAGTTTTATCTTCTGCTACTGACCAAAGATATGTTACTAGATTAATGGAAGTTGCTTCATCTCAATCATTAGATGGTGCGCCTATCATTACTACTACTGCTATGGCACAAGGAACTTTTTTAGTAGGCGATATGTCTAAAGCTATTGTAGCAGAGAAAGGAGCTATTATGGTAGAAGTTGGTTTAGATGGTAACGACTTTACTAAGAATATGAGAACTATTCTAGGAGAGTGGAGAGGAGAGGTTATTATTGAAAACAATGATACTACTGCTTTTGTTAAAGGTACATTTGCTACTACTAACGCTGCTTTAGAAACTGCTTAACTAATCTCGGAGGGCGGTGATCCATTGCTAACCGAAATGGGAGGAAATTTGGTAGTCGAATAGATTGCTTTGAGTATCCCCTGAGTTTTGTATAAATAATTAAGACCTAACATATATATGTTAGGTCTTTTTTTATATATTTGTGTATGAATAATAGATATTTTAAAATTAAAAAGAGTGATTTAATAGAGTTTTTAAGAACAAAAACTAATAATCCTGACTGGCATTGCCCTAAAGAATCTAATAAAATAGAGATAAAATTAGACGGTAATGATTATAACAAAGGTCTTCTATCAGTATTAATAGAAATAGAATGATAAATCAAGATATACACATTAATAATGTTTGGAATGATTTAAAATAGTTTAACATCTTGCAATAAATGTACTATATTTTTTGTATATTTGCGTAAATAAAACGTATGAAGATGTACGTTACCTTTAATTATGGCAAAACAAAGCAAATCAAAAACATCTAACAAAGAGTTT
>Ga0208303_1000997_pt1 | contig 11498 bp, 2 predicted proteins | sample CB_VirMetaG_2_FD_184537 | JGI IMG/M metagenome (GOLD analysis project Ga0208303, IMG submission 184537) | Freshwater to marine saline gradient viral communities from Chesapeake Bay - CB_1504_2 Viral MetaG (SPAdes) (version 4) | ecosystem: Environmental > Aquatic > Marine > Coastal | place: USA... | reverse complement strand
ACGCCAGACCTGCTTAGGCGTTATCTTCTTAAGCTCCTTCTCATGCTGCCGTATAGCATCCTTAGCCCATGCCAACTCCAGCGCCTCTTCCTGAGTGAGGACATGATCTCCAGCCTTCGTGGCTTCTTCAATGCTCTCAACCGCAGTCTTGCTCTCAGTCAGGCTAGAAAACAGTCCTGTCAAACCATGCAGGTGATCGCCTGATTCCTTAACGGTTTTGATCCCGTCATTCAGGGCTTTGAGTACTCCAACAACTGCACTGATCTCAGCTATCACCTCTCTACTCCAGCTTCTTCGTCCAGCAGCTGCTGAATTAAAGACCATCTGTCCTTGAACTCTTGGCTCTTCTGCTGCCCAAACAAGACATCTGACTTTGCAATCGAGTTCTTCAGGGTACTGTCCGACATAGTCCAAGCCGATGCCCCACCCTGAATAAGAGCCCTAGAATCCTTCTTGGTAACGCCGTTAGATCGGAGGATTGTCATCGCCTGCGTTGCGCTCAAACCAGAGCTCATTGCGGCGTTAACTAGAGCCGCCATGTCTTCAAAGGTCTCGCGCCTAGCTATAGATGCTCTGCCAAAAGCTTCTCGTATATCGCTATCCGATACATTGTTAGGGTCTCTAAACACAGAGGTCAGCAGTCTAGTTGACTGACGCTTACCTTCCGAGAACTCATAAGCCTTGAAGTGCAGTGCAGTCTTAGGGTCAAAGGTAGTCTTACGGAAGCCTACAAACGCTGCCATCTCATCGCCAACATCGTAAGCTCTTCCGCTCTTAGAGATCTCTCCGCCCATAGCCTTCACCATGCGGCGACCATTCTGTATAACACTCGGTCCCATGCCTCTCTCGAAGTGCATGTAGGTGTCGATAGCCTTGTTGGTGAAGGTGTCAGCCTCGTTATAGACCTGCCCGCCTGACGTTTTCTCGTTTGAGATGAACTCTAAAATGGTGTTAGTAGAGATATCCCAGCCTAAGAATGGCTTCAGTATTTCAACGCTTGCGTCTAGCAATGCGTCATCCACTGGCTGGTCACGCAGCAGGGCGTTTAGTGGACGCTTCATGAGTGCGTATGGGTCTAGGTGAGTAAGGTCTAAGTACTCTAAGCGACCCTGATCATCCCTACCTGTTACCAGTATGTTTGAGTTCTTAGCCCATGGAGCAGCCATCAACTTGATAGCCTCTTCCTCTTCTTCCGAAACACCAAACGCGGACATAGCCATTGCTTGAGCCGCATACACCCCCGCACTAACCATACCTATACCTGCCATGCGCTTGAGAGCGGCTGGTCTCATATCTGGATCGGCTAGGTCTTCACGCAGGTACTTGATCATGTTCGCTTGTGTACGAACAATTTCTGCGGGGAAAGAAACAAACGTGCCAGCGAGAGGGAAACGTCTTAGCTTCTGAGGCAGGTCGCCAATCAGGGAGTACGTGGGGTAGGTGTCACGAATACGCTTAGCTGATTTGATCTCAGCCTCTTCGCGCGACATGCCCTTGTTCTCCATGAAGTTGATGATTTCATTCTCGAATCCAACGATCTTCCAGAAGTCATCACCATACTGATAGAAGCGGGTAGCGTTATCAAAGAATGACTTCATCATCCCTGTACCTGACACCCACTGTTCAGCGTTAGAGTCCTTCAATAGGTCTATCATCTCGCCAGCGTATGGGTTGTCGTGTACTACACCTAGCTTTTTTAGGCGCTTTAGATACTCAACGCCGTCACCTTGACCTGTTCTGTAGCTACTGGTTACATCAATCGACTTGCCTATTTTAGACCAGTTAAAGTGCCCATTTGCCACAGTAAACAGAGATGCAGACATCCAGTTACGAGCCATAGTAGTAGGCGCGATTACAGTCTTACCGTACTTGACCATACCGTTGATCTGGATAACCGTCTTATACAAGCCTCCTAGCTGCTCCTTATCTAGGGCATCTCTGAATGCTTGCTCTACCTCTGGGAATGTATATAAGCCGTTGAGGGGGGTCATGGTTTTTGACCCGACTTCCGCAATTTTTTTCGTTGCGCCTACCGGAGCATCTGCCTGATCAAACAGGAATACACCCTTGCCGTCTTTAAGTACTTGGTTAAGGAACCTGTCGTTGTAGATAAGGCGAGACATCTTGGTGGCAGACTTGGCGAAGTTGATTCGCGCATCCTTGTACTCACCTAGAAGTGCTCGTATCTCTGGGGCTATATCCTTTCTTTGCTTCAGGATAGATAGGTCTTTTGCACCCAGCTTAGACTCGGCAATAAACGATGACATATCATCGAAGGCAGTACCTTCTTTGAGTATGGTGTTAATTACCTGATCTGGATTAGTAGTACCCTGCTCAACAAGGAAGTTTCTAGCCGCCAGAATAATTTCTTCGGGGACTTCTTTGTTCCAGTTCTTGTCGTCAAAAGCCCTGTAGCTTCTGTTTGCATACTTGCCCATGTTGTTGACAACAATGCTTAACAGCTCACTCTTGGCTAGCGCTTCATCGTTACCCTCAGACTTCAGCTTTTCTATATCTGAGTTAAGTATCTCAGCATAGTCAGCTGACATCTTGTCGATGTAGTTACGCATTGCTACCAGAGCTTCCTTAATATCATTAGGTAGCTTAGAAGCCATAACTTCTGCCGCTGGTATCTGCATTGCTTTGTCCAGCACAGCAGCCTGTGATGCGTCTATCTCACCGAAGTTGTTCTGCACCGCTTCATCAAACAATCCAACCATCTGGCGGATGTCCATCTCCACAGCACCGAACTCACCATCACGCTCGATCTTTGAATCAAACGCTGTCTCGGGCAATAGACCTCTAGAGTAGAAGTTCTTCTGGAACCACTTCTTAAAACCTGAAGCTGCAAACCCTGCTGCTGCCTTAACATCTTTATCTTTAACTGCGTCAATTACTTGACTGCCATCTGATCCAGCACGAACCGATGCAATCAAGTCTTCTTCCGACATGATCTCAACAGGGGTTCTGGTTGGAGCATACAGGAAGTCATCTGACATGCCGCTCTTAGCGTTCTTAGCCAGAACAAGCGGACCAACTTGAATTACCTCATCGGCATTTAGGATCGGCTGACCAGTCTTGCGGTCATAGAAGTAAGAGTGGCGACGAGGATCAAAACCAACCTGAGTCCAGTCTGGGTCGTTGATAGCTTCCTTGGCAAGTGCAAGATTCTCTGCGTCAGTGCGCTTAACGTAACTGCCGTTCATCTTGGCATAAGATGATTTGTTGTGACGATCCTTTAATTTCTTAGCTTTTTTCGCATCGATCAGCCCGTCAGCTAACTGCTTATCTATTGCCGCTTTACCCTCTTCAGCCTCCATAATTAGCTGTGAAGTTTTTTGAGATGCACCAAAGGTAACGTCTGTCAGGCTTCCGGTTGCCTGATAGCTCGACATTGACACACCATCTTTCTTGAAATGAAGCGCCGGAACCCAAGCAGAGTTCTCTTTATTCATATATGCCGGTATATCAAGGCGCATACCGACGAGTTCTCCGTCTTCTATCTCAAGATTAATCTTCGGCTTTTTGTCTGACGTTAAAGCGTTGTTCATCTCCTCGAATGTTGCAGGATCTGGAACGTAAGCATACTCAGATATGGTAGAAAGGACTGTGTTGTCAAAGGTCTCTCGATCTATTTCACCGGCTTTAAACTGCTTGTAAGCTCGGGCTACTTTAGGAATGACCTTCGTTAAATCGGCAGGCTCTTGCGAGTCTCTGCTTGGGGGTGAGTCTAGCTGGTCGTCAACTTGCGGGGAAACTCTGAGGGTCTTAGAGTTTTTCTGAATAAAGAGCTTTAACTTAGTGTCGCGAGCTTCGGCTAGTCCTTTTGCGATTCCTTCAGCTTGCTGGAAATCACTAAGGCGCTGCTCGATAGTCCCATGCGCTCGTTGAATTCTCGCGTTTCCTTGCCCCGCAAGATCTTCGCTTTTATTCTTTTGCTTGAGTTCTGCAACGATTTGCTTTTCGGTGAGGTCTCTGACCTTTCCATTTTGCTTCCTCTGAATTTTGCCAATTAATTTTTGAGCCTGCTCAGTATACAAAGATTCTTTGAAAGACGCAAAAACATCGTCATAGTTTCCTATTTCGGAATAGCCAGCAGGCTGCCATTGAGCATCTTTAACATGCAAGTTTGTTATGCTGCCGCCAGTCTGGTCCTGCATAGCTTCTGCGGCTGCTGCAATTTCGTTCATGTCTGGGGTTATAGGATCAAACGTCTCTTGATCAAAAGCCAAAACATTAAATTCGTAACCATTCGGGTATCGGGTAAAGTTAACCTCAACACCTTCGGGTAATGCGCTAGCAAAGGCTTCTATTTGATCTCTTGAGAGAACGCCTAAAGTTTCCACAAACACCTGACTGGTCTCCGTGTAACCCTCTCTAAGTCCGTCAGCGATATCGATAATGTGTGACGCAGGAACTGCATCCTGATCCCACTGCTTAGACAGTGAAGTCATGAGAACATTTAATTGATCACTTGTTATAGAAGAAGGAACTGGAACCCTAACATTGGGAGACACGTCGCCCTCATATGTTCCACCCACAGCAAGAGGAACGCCTCCTGTTGGGGTGGAAACTCTTGTGGGCTTGGCATCAACCTTAGACAGACCCAGAGCCTTAAAGTACGCTGTGAATGGATTGGTTGCGCCCTGAGAAGACTTATTTAAAAGCGTGGCAAAAATAGAGTGGTACTCATCGGCAATTTTTTGGTCGCTCTGCTCAATTGCGGCATCAAATACTGCTCTGGCGTCCTTACCTATATCATTACGAAGGCTGTTAATTTCAGCGGTAATAGTTCTTTTTTCTCGGAAAGTAGCCGTTGTAGGGCTTAGTGCCGCAGGAACTCTTGGGTCTAGCAGTATTTCTTTAGTAATTTTGTCGTCAGGAACCGCTATACCAGCTTCCTTTAATATCTGTATTACACCTTTTCTGTCTCTTCGACCAGATGAGTCTTTTCGTAAGAGCGACATACTGTAGTCATCAACATCATTTACTCCGCCAGAGATATCTTCAGGAGAGGCTGACTGATAGGCTGCTAAAGCAGCCTTTTCTGACATGCCGTCTGCCTGCTTATCTTTAACGAATTCATTTTTGTAGCGCTGCTCAACCCAGCCGAGAGCTTGTAGCTGCCAAGTCTCATAAGGCTGCGCTCCATCAGGAAGATTGGCGTTTAGTTTGTCTCTTAGCCCCATGTAAAAACGCGACATCACCTCATAAAGCTCTGGGTTTTTGCCGATAGCTTCGCCGTCGGTGTTAAACGTTGCCGCCACCTGTCTGTCATTTGTAGACAGGGTGGGCTTCGCCATACCTAAAACCAACTGCATTGTTCCGCCAAACGAACCGGTCTTAAGACCCTCTAAGTCTGCTGTTTTTAAAGCGTCTGTAACACCTTTTGGAATGACAAGGTCGTTGTCTATCGCTTTACCTTGCAGGTGGTTTGAAAAGCTTGCCATAGCTCGATGCATATTAACGAAGGGGTTAGCGACCGGTGACGTTGCGGCGACAACAGAGATGAACTGTCTAATTTCACTCGGCGACAGATCGGGCATTACATCACGCATTGCTTCGGCAGATACTTCGTACCAGTATCGTGCATTGTCAGATAGCTTGAGAGCACGATTCCAAAACTCAACTGTGTTGGCATTAATTTCCAAGCGCTCTACAGTCTTCTTGGCTAAGTCGCCGACCTGTCCTTCCGCGTTAGTGTCTGTTAGGCGAACGGCTTCTCGCAGAATTGAATCAAGATCAGCTTGAGATATATTAAGACCATCGCCGCGATTAGCTAAATCGAGGTCCGAAAATTTCCCACCAGCGACTGGCGTTAAAGGCTGCCCTTCAACATAGTCGCCAGCGATTCTGTCATTTAAAGGTATTCTTACTTGAAGTTGAGATAGTGAGCGAACTTTCGCCTGATTGTAACTAGGGTCAACCGCCTGAAGCCGCTCAATGTTTGATGGCGCATACAAGGCATCATCATCAAAGCTAGCCAGATCATCCATCGGATCGTCATCGATATCGCCTAGCTCTTGCTGAACAGCTTCCGCTTCAGCTCTTTCTAATCGTTTACTGTGCTCCTCGCTAAGCCACTCCAATGCCTCCTTTCTAGTGCTGCCAATGCCAACAATTCTATTAGGGTCTTGACGCGAAAGTCCAAGAGCATCGTAGTCTGATTCATCCAAGCTCCAGTAGGGATTGCTGGGCTCGAAGAGCGCATCTCTTGCCATCTGGTACACAGTGCCATCCGAGTAAGTAACGTCATAGGTTCCCGTATTTTTAAAGTCTTCAGCTCTTTTTACTGTGGGCTCTAGCTGTACAGCTCGTCCAGCCCCGTCCCCGTCTGCACGTTGGGTCGGTTCTGCCACTCCTTGATTGGCTTGTTGCGCATCAAGGCTACTTCCGCCATCTCCTCCAGCTCCGCCTTGCTCCTGAACTTCATCGCCTCTGCGCTCGGCAGGTGCCCGAACTTCTCCCTGTACGTCTTGAGGTATCCCGTCAGTTTCATTGGACCGAATGTCAGCTTCGCCATCTTGGTTGATCTCCGTTGGTTGCGCTCTAAGCAGCTGTTCTAGATGCTTATACGTTGTTGGTGCTTGCTCCTGAAGTAACTCAGGGCTCGAATGAAATATGGCAAACGCCTGCGCGAATGCCTCTTTTTTGATGCGGTCTACTTGAGCAACCATCGCCTCAGGCTGTGAATTAGCTATCCATTCAAACGCACCGCCGAATGGGTATGCTAACTCCTGACCTAGCTCTGTACCACTCAAATAGTTCTGTCCCAGCTCATGGATGACTGGTCCCATCTCGTAAGTAGCTGAGTTCATTCCTAGCCCGTCCACTTCGAGTGAGAAGTCTGGAGAGCTGTTTGTGTGCCCCGTACCTACATCAAAGGCATGCCCGATCTCGTGAGCCAGATTGAATCGTAGATTAATTGCAGAGTCGCCAGAATTATCTTTGTCAGCAATCAGCTCGTTAACTCTTGCGCCGTTCATGGTGATGATCTGAGAGCTTTTCAGATATGAGCCGTCCACTTCCTTTTCCATCTGGGCAGGAGCGTGTACGTATAAACCCTTAAAGTGCTTCATGACCCGCTTAGGCATTCCTGAGCCCAGCAAATCAACAAGCGCCGACTTGATCTCGTCAGCCTGAACACCTTCAGCTGTGGTAACTCTCTCACCATTCATCATGGTGACCTCGGGAGCGTCAAACAATCCGTCTATGCGACCCTGATCAATCGGGGTTCTACTGTCTCCCTGAGCAGCGTTGATCTCGGCAATAGCCTCAGCCAGCGGCTTCATGTTCGGGCGAGTTACACTCTCTGTGTATGGAACGGCAGGCATAGTCCCAGCAGTCCCTTTAGGGATTGTTAGGTTTTGCGTTGCTAACTCACGGATGCCCTCAACCACAGCTTCAGCGTTAGGTAGTGACTGAGCTATCTCTATAGCCTGAGAAGCCGGAACGCTCTCTGGGATGCTCTCTGCGTCCGACTGCTGTATCACCTGCTTCTGTATGCTGGCAGGGAGGTCGTCTAGCTCTACGATGATCTGACTAAAGTCAGGGACAGGAGTCTTTTGGTTATTGATCCTAGCGACTACTTCAGGGGTTCTGATAGTTTTCTTGGCGCCCTTCTCATCCCTTACTGCTAATGACAGTGGATTACCGTCAGCGTCTCGGATAATGCGGGTGAGTGAATATTTTTTCCCGCGCAATTCAAATTTGTTGTTGTCATCGATTTGAACGTCTTGCTCAAAGACCAGATTACCGCCAGTAGGCACGACGCCCAACTGCTCTGGAGACTGGAACTCGCCACTTTCAATAAGAACGTCACCGTTGTCCTGCGTAGCAACATAGAAACCATCGTCCTTCTTGATTACTGGTCCCTTGTTGCCGTTGTAGTCAACGTCCTGACCTACAAGCTCTTCCATTCTTGGAGTGATTGACTCCGGCAGGTTGCCGCCAAACACTGGAGCCTCTTCAGCTACAGGCTCTGGCTCTTTGTCTTTAGGTATTCTTGTTGTCTCACCTAAAGTGCCCAGCTCCATCTGATAGATTTCTTTGACCTTTTCCCGAACGGCAGGAAGCCCATCGATCTGCGCCCTTGCTTTGTCTCTAGCTTCTGCTTGCCTTGCTTCAGGGTCAGATGCTTCACGCTGTTCCGGCAAAGCATCAAGCTCAGCTCTTACTTCCTCTAGAGTCTTCGGAGCTATAGTGGTTCTAGCTGTGGGCAAACCTAAGCCTTTAGCCCTTGCAGCCTGAACCTTTTCTCCACCCCTGTCGGTGGCTTCTGGGCTTGGTTGATCATCTTGAGCTTGCTCTTGTTCCGAAGCAGACTCTGGCGCATCACCTTCAGGCTCACCTCTCAAGGCGTCTTCATCTAGGTTTTGCTTTAACTCTGGGTCTTTAGTTACTGCACCAGTAACGCCGCCAATTGCTCCACCACCAATGGCTCCAGCTACAAACGCGTTAAGGTATTGAGATCGATTCTCTTCATCGAACAATCGCTCAAGGAATGCTTCTTCTATAGCAGGGTCTTGCTGACCGCGTACAAACTCTAAGGCAGAGTTCTGTACAACTTCCTGCATCATCTCCGTTACGCCTTCAGTGCCGGATGCTTTGGCTGCCTCTTTAAATGCGCGACCAATCACTGATTGTTTTTTGCTTACGTTTTCAGCTATCTCTTGAGTAGCTTTGCCATACAGGTTTTGAGGTAGGACACGCTTCAAGACTCGCATTGGAGTCATTGCGTCTAAGGCACCAGACGCCAGACCCGTAACAAGCGCAAGACCAGCGGCTTCTTCACCCGTCTCATCAAGGATTCGAGTGAATGATTCGCCTGCGCCCATCGCGGTTCCGAATGCAGTTGCGCCTACCATTTGACCCTTTAGACCGGTCTTGCCTAAAGTCTCTCTACCGATAGCAGACTGTGCGTATTGCCTTGACGCAGCACTCTTCGCCATGCCCTCTGCATTCTTTTTAACCAGAGCTTTAGCACCCTGATTAACAGCTAACTTCTTAGCAGCAGCGCCGCCAATCGCACCAACACCACCGCCACCAATGAGGCTGGGTATGATGTTGCCCACGATAAATGCAGAGTAATTTGCTAAGTCTCCAATACCCTCAATGTCTTCAAGCCTTCCTACATCAGCCGCATTCTCAGCTGCCTCTGCCATCTGCTCGTCGAAGTACTCCATGCCCTCATAGAACCAGTCATCGTTACCGACAGCCGATCCAACTAACGCCTTTGCGCCACCTGCTAGAGCCTGAAGCTGATCTACGCCTGCGCCAAAGCCCTTACCGAATTCGTTGAGAACTCCAGTATCTTCTTGCACGTAGCTTATTTCTTCGTCGTCGTAGGGGTTGCTGTTGACAAATAAAGCCATACATCAAATCTCAGTAAATTTTATAGTCCGCGTAAACCGCCCTGATCAAACTTGTCTTGCACTAAAGCCATTCCTGTGCGGCGAGGCACCAGCTCTTCATCTTTTGCTAGCTCTCGTTGGAACGCTTCCCACGCTTTCCTATCCTCTCTCTTGACGCCAATTGATTTCTTTTTCGAGTCTTTGTCTTCAATCGGAGAGAAGTAGTGAGACGCTCTGAGAAGCTCGCTTCGAGATAAGTTTCGACCTAAATTATCAGCAAGCTCTTGCACTTGGGGTATCTTTGAAACCCTCTGCAACATGGATTCTGCTGCGGGCGTTGCTTTCGGGATATTCTTAGCCGGATCAAGAACAGCATGCGTCATGTACTGCTCTAGTCTTATCGGGTCCACAGCAAGCTCGGCGTTGGTCATCCCTTTAACAAAGCTCATCTCTTGTCCGCGAGTTCCAGCACCCATCGTTGTTTGGAAATTACTAATCCTTTCTTTGACATCTCTAGAGAACGACCCCGCGCCATTTTGAGCGTTATAAAGACGAACAGCCGAGTCAGTTATTTCTTCTCTAAACTGTCCCGCATGCTGCGCGTACTTGAAATATCCCGCAGCTGAATTTATTAGATCGTCTACGGCTATTGGCTGGGCAGGAGCCTTCTTTGGCTTGCCGGTCTTGTCATCGAGAACTGTCTCACCGCTTTCGTCAAGCATAACCCCTGCTCTTTTAGTGCTTAGGGGTGCGTTGTAGACGGCGGTGTCACCAGCTGCGTTCTGCACAGTAACATCTACCGTTCCTAGAATCTGACCATTAGCAAGATTCCAATCAGGAGCAACTTCTTTGCTGACAATTTTCCAGCCCTTTCCGTTGAGGTGACCCGCATGAGGTGTATTTTCCTCAGTAAGCTCTGTACCTACCCGTCTTTCGTTACTAGACCCGATAAAAGTATTTAGGATGGGCGCGATTGAATCCCTGTCAATCTCGCCACCGCTCTGCGCGGCTTCAAGAACCTCCCTAAACGCGACCATGTTTTCTTGATTTGCTGGATTTATAGCCTTAAAAGGGTTCGTTAAGCCGCCATATGAATCTTCGAACAGTCTGTCGGCATCTGCATACCAATTTTCATCTCGACCAGCAGCCGTGCGACCAACTTCTAGGTGATCTAGGAACGCTTGGGCATTAACTGCAAATTTTGTCTCTCTTTCTATATTAGATAGTCGGTCAATTTCACCTTTATTTTTCAGGTCTACGCTTGTCGCCTGAGCAGATTTATAGGCTGCATCGGCGTCAGCCTGTGTCTTCTGGTTGGCTACCTGTGCCAGCTGGATGTCTCTCAGCTTTGACTCGTTTTCCGCTTTTAACTGTTGGGTTCCTGTGGCTTGTTCGTCAATAGAATTTCGCTTTCGACCAATCTCTAGCTGACCTTCTCGATACTCACCAAGTGATTTTCGGTCCAAGTCACCTTGACGAGCCTGCTCCTCAAGCCTGTCTCTCTGCAAAGCTTTATCCTGAACATCACTAATCAGCCCGAAGCCGCTTCTAAAACCGTCTGCAAAACTCATGATAAGTACCTAGTCAAATAATTTGTTTAGTAGGAAAGCCACGCCTAAGCCAATAGCTATAGGGGCTGCTAATGTGGACAGTGTTGCCATGGCTCCGCTTCCGCCTGCTCCTGCTGCGCCCGCTGCTGTAGAGCCTGCCGCAGTTGTTGTTGCTGTTGTTGCTGTTGTTCCTGCTGCTGTAGTTGTTGACCCCGCAGCTTGGCTAAGAACTACTTTGCTGCCTTCTTGAACAGCCAGCTCTTTTGCACCACCCGCAACCAAGCCTTCTGCGGTGAGAGTTGCTCCTGTTGTGCCAACTGGAGAAGCCAGTGCGCCTGCACTGGGGTTTAATGCGAGTTGAGCTGCGGTGGGGGCAGCGGGAGATTGATTTATAAACAACTTGCCACCCTGCATTACTGCATCACCTGTTGCTGCGGCGGTTTTTCCAACCTTTGAGGCTGCTGCAAGTTTGTTTGCACCAACCATCCCACCAATACCAGCACCAGTGCCCATAGTCTGAGCCTCTGCCGCAGTCTTCTGAGCCTCAATAGCCATGCGCTGCTGCTCTTCAACAGACTCTGCTCTGGCTACTGCT
>Ga0208303_1000991_pt1 | contig 11533 bp, 20 predicted proteins | sample CB_VirMetaG_2_FD_184537 | JGI IMG/M metagenome (GOLD analysis project Ga0208303, IMG submission 184537) | Freshwater to marine saline gradient viral communities from Chesapeake Bay - CB_1504_2 Viral MetaG (SPAdes) (version 4) | ecosystem: Environmental > Aquatic > Marine > Coastal | place: USA... | reverse complement strand
GCTGCGTGAGTCATTTCTGACTGCGCTTTCACTAATGACTCTATGAGGTTGGTTTCTTTCATGATTTTTCCTTTTGGTTAAATTAGTCCCGTCTGTTCGGTCACGCGGACGGGCACACGCTAATGGGGAGAGGAGGTTCCCTGACCTATTTTTCCCTCTGCACTGCATTCATTAATTTTTGCAATGCTTCAAACCTCTCAATCGTGTTGACTGGCGGCAGATCGTTTTCTAGGTAACGCTTGGCTAGCTTCTGCGGTGTTTCGTATACCGTCAGACTGTCTAGCAACTGCAAGCAATCATCAAAGCCTAATTCTTCTTTGAACATTTCTGATTTGACCTTACCCATCACAGCACCTCCACAATGCAAGCGATCTCTTGGTCTTGCTCATAAATCCAATACTGCTGAGCGGGGTTGCCTTCTAATACGTCAGCTTTGACCAGCTTGTCTCTGTCGCCTTGCACTTGCAGGATTTCCCAGTGCATGTTTTCTAACCACCAATCGGCAAGCTCTTGCATCTCTGTGCGGCTGTCGGCAATGATTCCGTTCTCAAATGAGTGTAGATCTTCGCCGTCTTTTAGGCCGTAGAAGTGAACGCTGAATTTGCGGTCATTGTCAGCAACGCCGCCTAGATCACAGACTGTGCAAGCGATGATGTGATGGCCTTCGTCTTCTACTTTAAGCATAGGTTCATTGCATTGGCTGCAAGCGCCTAAGTCTTTGGCGTACCATTCGGGGTGGTTTAATTCTCTTTCGGGTAAGTTCATTTTTGTTCCTCTTTATTAAGTGAGGGGGTTATTGAAACATTATTTGCCATGAAAATAAACCTTTTTTTCACGTTTGTTTTGGGTTAGTATTCGCGCTCAATAGGGAAATCAAACTTTCTGGATTTCCTTGCACTAAGGAAAGAATCATGGAACCTAGTCTTTATAATAAAATTGTTGAATCAGCCACTGGCGGTAATCAGTCGGAATTGGCGCGACAAGTTGGCATATCACCGCAGCTTTTAACGCTATGGCGAAAAAGCCGAATCCCCGCCCACTACGTTGTTAAGGTTTGCAGACTAACAAATGGCGAAGTTGAGCCTTTTGATGTGCGCCCTGATGTATTTTTAAGTGAATGGAACGTATAAAGTGGATATCCATAGGCTGAATCGACACTCAGTTGTGGTAAAAAGTTTTCGCTCTGTTTAGAAAAACAGCAAAGGCCAGGAATGGTGCGGTTGGTTGAACCGTTGAGCATAACGACCAAAAGACAATTTGCTTGAATCTGCGCGTCTTAGTAGGAACGCGAAAGTGAACACTCGTTAAAGGTGGCAAAACCCTCTCCCCTATTTTAGATATAGGCAGAGAGGTGGGGCAGCGTATGGGCAGCGCAGAAATGTCGAGTGAAAATTCAGACAGCAATAGATAATAATATTGATAGGGGGCCACCAAACCCTACTAAATGTCACGGCATGGGAAAAATAAATGGAAGACAAGCTAGACAGAATTCTTGAAAGACTAAGCCAGAGAATTAATGAATGGGAGGGGGCGAGCGTTGAAGCGATTGAAGCAGAGACAAGCTTCAAATCGTATGAGGCAGCAACAAAGAAGGCGTATATGGATGATGGTCAGAGCGCAGCAAAGTCAGAAGTCCAAGCTAGATCAAGTGGAGAGTGGGCGGGATACTATCAAGCCGTTCAGCTAGCCAGCCTAAAGGCGGAGAAGCTAAAAAAGCAGATTATGTTAGGACAACTAGCATTTGATGCTGAGAGAACAAAGCAAGCTAACTTGAGAAGGGTTGTTTAGTGATTCATTACCACGGCGTTCCGTTATCTGGCGGGTTAGAGACTGAAGTGGCTATGAAATCTAAACATGGCTTTGTTAGTTTTGCTCATGCCGGTAGCGTTGGATTGGTCGCTGAGATTTGTCAGTCATTTGCTTTGGATAATGGGGCATTCACTTCTTGGAAAACCGGAAAGGCTTTTGACATCAATGGGTTTGCGGATTTTGTGTCTCACTGGCACAGACACCCAAGTTGTGATTGGCACGTTATTCCTGACGTTATTGATGGGGATGATGATGACAATGCAAAAATGAGAGCTACATGGTTCAAGACTGTTGGGGCTGAGGTTTACAGCAAGGGTGTTCCTGTTTGGCACTTAAATGAGTCTCTGGATGTTCTTCAGTATATGACCGTGGCTTACGACCGTATTGCCTTTGGCAGCGCAGGCGCATATAGCCAGATAGGTTCACAAGAATGGTGGGCAAGAATGTCTGAGGCGATGGATATTGTTTGTGATGCGGAAGGTAGACCCAAGGTGAAACTGCACGGTCTACGGATGCTTGACCCTACAATTTTCTCCCACTTTCCTTTTACAAGTGCTGATAGCACCAACGTGGGCCGCAACTGTGGTTTAGATACTAGATGGCAAGGCCCATACACTGCGGGGTTGAACCCGCGCACTAGGGCTATGATTTTGATGGAGAGAATAGAATCGCACGCCTCAGCTCCAAGGTGGGCAAATTCTCAGGCAGGCCAAAAAAACTTTGAGTTAATTGGGTGACTTATTCAGTCAAAGAGATTTTTTATACCTTGCAAGGCGAAGGGGTCAACGCAGGTAAGCCTGCAATTTTTTGTCGTTTTGTTGGGTGTAATTTGTGGTCTGGGAAGGAGGTTGATCGCGCAAAGGCTATTTGCACTTTCTGTGATACGCAATTTTTAGGGGGCCAAAAGATCACAAACCCTAAACTGTTGATTAACAAGATCTCAAAACTATGGCCTAAAGATCAACCTAATAAATTAGTTGTTTTAACTGGTGGGGAACCTGCATTACAAGTCGATGATTTTTTAGTAGAAGGATTGCACGAACTAGGCTTTGAGGTCGCAATTGAAACTAACGGCACGGTAGAGCTGACAAAAGGAATTGATTGGGTTTGCGTGAGTCCAAAGGTCGGCACTGAGTTGAAAGTTATTTCTGGTAATGAATTGAAGGTTGTATATCCACAGAACGGATTAGACCTGACTCAATTAAGCAAAATGGATTTTGATCACTTTTTGATACAGCCAATGGATGTTCCGTGGACAAATGATTTTGTTGAGAAAAGCGTTGAATTTTGCAAAGCGAACACGCAATGGAAACTAAGCTGTCAGAACCACAAAACTTTAGGAATTAGATGATGCCGGAAACATTGAGAGCCAAAGCACTAAAGACCCTGCAAAAGTTAAAGCGGGTGAGCACTGCCGACGATGGCGGGTATTGCCACTGTGTCAGTTGCGGCAAGCCAGTACACTGGAAGCAGTGTGACGGGGGCCACTTTATACCAAAAGGCAGCAGTAGTTACTGGGCTTTAGACGTTGCTAATGTATGGCCTCAGTGCAAGGGGTGTAATGGGTTTGGCATGAAACACGGGTCTGCGGCGCAGCAATACACGGCTTGGATGATTGACTATTTTGGGCGTGATTTCGTTGAGGAAATGTTTGATAAGAAAAACCACCCGGTAAAATTCTACGCTGCCGACTACCGCGAAATGATTGAAGAGTGGACAGAGCAGATTAAAGCGCACGAGCGCCGGATAGGGGCAAGGTAATGAGATCACCAAGGGCGATAGCGCAGGACATGGTCAAAGCCGCTGACGCAGCTATAAGAGACGTCTGGGAGCGTGAACCCAAAGAGGCTAGAGAAGAGGGCGTGAAAGCGTTAGTATTCGCCCACTTTTGTAATGCTTACGCGAGGCGAGGCAAATATGAGCCAGTCAAAGACCCCAGTTGACCCCGAAGAATTTGCCAGAGAGTTCGAGGCTTTAGGGCCAGCGGAGATGGCTAGGAAGTACCAAGTTGATATTCGCAACGTTCACATGAAGCGTAAGCGGGTAGAGAATCTTCTGGGAACTATATTGCACGTCCCAGCGCATTTAGATTACAGCAATAGGCCCAGAGAGTCGTTTAGGCGTAACTTAGAGGTGACTGAAGGCATGATAATGGTCGGCAGCGATTGCCATTATGAACCCAACACCGTTACAACCGCCCACCTTGCCTTCGTTGAATTAGCAAAAAAACTAAAGCCAAAAGTCATTGTTCTCGATGGCGATCTAATAGATGGCAGCAGTATTGGAAGGCACCCAATGAACGACTGGGAAGACCGGCCCAGTGTCGAGCAAGAGTTATCCACAGCCCAGAAGCGGCTGCAAGAGATACAGAAGGCCAGCCCCAAGAGTGACAGGTACTGGCTTATCGGGAATCATGATCAGCGCTTCAACTCATATCTCGCAAACAATGCAAACCAATTTGGCGGGGTGGTGGGATTCGACCTGAAAGACCATTTCAAAGAATGGGTGTTTGGAATGTCGTTGTGGATAAGTGGGGCAGAGCGGCCCATTGTGATAAAGCATAGAATCGCGGGGGGTGTTCATGCTGCATACAATAACACGATGAAAGCAGGCACTCACATCGTCACAGGCCACACACACGCGCAGCAAGTCTACAGTTGGTCTGATTACACGGGCCACCGATACGGGGTGCAGTGCGGGACAATGGCGAACCCTCACCAGCCTACCTTCGACTACGCAGAAGACGGTCCAAAGAACTGGGTGAGTGGATTTGTAGTTTTGACGATAAAAGATGGTTTTCTTTTGTCGCCTGAGTTTGTAAAAGTACACCATGCTGGCGAGTATGAATGGCGTGGGCAAATATGGCAGGTTCAAGAATGATGAAAGAGATTAAGCCGGTTGATTACATTCTCGCAAACCGACTGGGTTATTTAGCTGGTAATGTGGTTACATTGCTCACTGAGTGGCAAATAACGCGGGACGTTAAAGTGCTGGAACAGGCGCAGCAAGAAATTAACAATTTGCTAGAGCGTGAGAGGTTCATGGAGGATAGAGAAATTGCCTACCGTAATAATTGAAGACATGGAGCCTAACACCCAAGTGACTGTGATCATCAGTGAATTTGTTGAGTTTGATGATGACCCAAACCCTCCAGCCGAAAGGCCAGAGGATGAGAAAGAGCAGAACGTCTGGCTAGTTAGCAGTCAGGGGAAAGCTTGAGGTAATCACCGTGAACGCCAGTGCAAACGCGTTCTGCGTACCTAGCTGCTTCGGCTTGTTCTTCTTCAAAGTCACCCTGACCAGCTAGGCCAAGGGCAACAAGTACAAATAGGGCGAGGGGGTAGCGTAGTTTCATGCTGATTCCTCTGTTGATGCGTATTCATAGACAAACTTAGAAAGTGACGTTCTGCAAACCCTGTCGTAGTCATCACTGTCGTAACTTCTGCGCTTATAAGCGGTGACAATCCAGACACCATCTTCTTTTTCTATGTCGTAGCAAAAGTCTGTGTCGCCATGTGATGCGTGGCTACCAGTAAGCTCTGCGCGCTTGTTTGCCCACAAAAAGCAGGTAAGTAGGTCGCGGTCACTGATACGCATTAGGTCTAAAGTGTTGCGGAAGTATTGAGCAGCGCCTTGCAGGTATCCATCGTGGTGGATGTACAGGGTTGCTGTGCTGAAGCCGCTTTTGATTTGGTAGGTTGCTCTAGTAGACATTTCGTTGTTCCTTTTAGTTGTTGATGGCGTTCATTATAAAGAAAACCTTTAAGATGTAAAGGGGCAAAGTGTAAAATATCAATAAAACTTGCAAATACTTGCAGTTTTTGGGGTAAAATAGGGGCTATCACAGGCAAATTGAAATAACAAGGACAGTAAATGGTCTATTTAGAGCGTTTTGCTTATCTTGACAGCGGCACCCTTGGCAAAGTATGGGTTGGGGACTGGTCTTGCTACACGATTGAGCGACCTTGGAAAAACAACGCGCCGAACGTTAGTTGCATTCCAGAGGGTGAGTACAAGTGCGAGCCTTTCACCGGTACTAAGTACAAGGACGTTGTACAAGTCCTCGATGTGCCAGATCGCACGTTTATTTTGTTTCATGTTGCTAATTTCCCACATGATGTGCAGGGCTGTATCGGGCTGGGCAGCAGGTTCAACAGTGATGCGCTAGAGCCAGCGGTGTATGACAGCAGAGTGACTACAGCGGAATTCTTCGTTCAAGCAGGAAAGTCATTCGACCTTAAAATACAGGGCGTGAGGGCAGAGATTTGAGTTTTGGTATTGTCAAAGAACTCGTCGGGCCGGTTACAGGGCTACTTGATAAGTTCATTGAAGACAAAGACCAGAAAAACGCATTGGCGCATGAAATTGCAACATTAGCGCAGAAAGAAGCGCACAAAAATGCAGCTTTGCAGCTAGAAGTGAACAAGATCGAAGCAGCGCACGCTAGTATATTTGTTAGCGGCTGGAGGCCGGCATTGGGCTGGGTTTGTACGCTGGGCATGTTTGGGAACTTTATCACAATCCCATTCTCTAACTTTGTATTAGCTCTTATGGGGTATGACATTGTCATTCCCCTTGTTCCACTAGAGACTATGATGCCCGTGTTGATGGGGATGCTAGGGCTGGGCGCAATGAGATCATTTGAAAAGACGCGGAAAGTATGAATTTAGAAGTTATTTATGTAGCAACTACAGATCTAATCCCCTATGCAAACAACCCACGCACCCATAGCGATCAACAGGTGGCGCAGGTAGCAGCAAGCATTCAAGAGTTTGGTTTTAACAACCCGATTCTAATAGATGAGCACAACGGCATTATTGCTGGTCACGGAAGGTTAGCCGCAGCGCAGAAGTTAAATATGAACACGGTGCCCACCATATTGCTCGAAGGGTTAAGCGAGGCGCAGCGCAAAGCCTACGTTATAGCTGATAACAAACTCACTGAAAATGGGGGGTGGGATTACGACTTGTTAGCTGTCGAAATCGAGCGGTTGGCAGAATTGGATATTGATCTAACTTTAACGGGCATGGACGAAATAGAGCTCGCCAAGATGTTTGATGAACCACAAGATCATGTCGTGCAAGAAGTTGATTATGCTGAGTCTTTTTCTGTTGTTGTTGAATGTAGCGACGAATCTGAACAGGAAAAAATTTTTAATCGTTTGGATTCGGAGGGGTATAAGTGCCGAGTTCAAAGTTTGTAATCAAATCAGAAACCAGCAACACGTTCCGAGCCAACAAAATTAAGTCAATGTTTGACTGCAATATGGATGTGGTGACCAAAACTTTTGATGTCAGCATTCCGATAGAAGATGCTGAATGGAACATTGGATTAATTGTTGGAGCAAGCGGGTCGGGAAAAACAACAATAGCCAAGCGTATGTTTCAGGATTATGAGTTATTCAGTGGCTATGAATGGTCTGGCGACAGTTTTGTTGATGATTTTAGTGAAATGTTAACCGCAAAGCAGATAACTGAAGCCTTGTCTAAAGTTGGGTTTTCGTCTCCGCCTGATTGGTTGAAGCCGTTTGATGTGTTGTCCAATGGTCAAAAAATGAGAGCAGAGCTTGCAAGGTTGATTCTTGAAGCTGACAAGCCATTCATATACGACGAGTTTACATCAGTTGTTGATAGACTAGTTGCGCGTTTGGGGTCGTCTGCAATTCAGAAGTTCATTCGTAAACAAGACCGCAAGTTTGTGGCTGTTAGCTGTCATTACGACATTGAAGAATGGCTAGAGCCTGACTGGGTATTCAACTGCGATGATATGCAGTTTAGTCGGAGGCGTCTTAGGCGACCCAAAATTGAAGCAACAATCAGGAAAGCAAATCAAAGGGAGTGGGCCGAGTTTATGGAGCATCATTATTTGACGCATTCACACAACAACGCGGCTCATAAATACATCTGCGAGATTGACGGCCGATCAGTTGCTTGGTGCTCGGTAATACATTTTCCGCATCCCATAGTTAAAGACATGAAGCGGATTCATCGAATCGTGGTTAAACCAGATTATCAAGGAATTGGTGTTGGGGCTGCATTCATGGATGCAATAGCGGGTTCTTATAAGCAGAAAGGGTACCGTATGAGTTTGGTTACCAGTTCGCCCGCATTCGTTCTTGGATTGCAAAAAAACCCCACTTGGGCAATGACCCGCAAGCCGTCAAGGGTTGCCAAGTCTAAAGGAGTTTTGCGAGGTGCTGAGTCAATAGAAAGACTAACGGCCAGCTTTGAATACGTTGGAGAGCGACATGGCTAGACCATTGGCACAAATAGACTGGGACCAAGTGGACAAGATGTGCGCTATTCACTGTACGGGTGAGGAGCAAGCTGCTGTTCTTGGTGTAGATTACGACACACTAAACCGCGCTTGTCATCGGGAGCAAAATTGCAGTTTTGCGGATTACTTTAGACAAAAGGCCAGCAACGGTAAAATGAGCCTACGCCGCAAGCAATACAGCGCAGCAATGGACGGCAATACAACTATGCTCGTATGGCTAGGAAAGAACTGGTTAGGCCAGACCGACCAGATAGAACCAGAAGCGCAAGACCTACCACCGATAGTCATTGAGCGAGCAAGTGAGGCTAACTAAGCCACAAGACGACATCTTCTTCAGTGATTCACGCTTTCGGGCTGTGGTTGCTGGTAGACGGTTTGGTAAGACGTTTCTGTCAACTCATGAACTGTTAAGGGCTGCGCTAGGCGGTAAGAATCGAAATTGCTGGTATGTGGCGCCAACCTATAAAGCGGCGAAGGAGATCGCGTGGGATATGCTCAATGACGCACTCCCCGCTGGCTACATAACTAAGAAGAATGAAAGCGCACTTAGTCTGCTGTTACGCAATGGCTCAACCATATCTCTCAAAGGGGCAGAAAAGCCTGATAACTTGAGGGGGAGGGCGCTAGACTTTGTAGTGCTGGATGAGTTTGCTGATATGCGACCAGAGGCATGGTTTGAAGTTCTAAGACCTTCACTGTCTGACCGCAAAGGGTCTGCGGTGTTTATTGGAACCCCGAAAGGCCGCAACCACTTTTATGACGTGTGGACTAGGGGCGTTGATGGTGAGGAGGGCTGGCAGTCTTTCCAGTACACCACCATCGAGGGCGGCAATGTTGATGCAGAAGAAATTGAGGCTGCGAAGGCTGATCTGGATGAGCGCACATTTCAGCAAGAGTATGAGGCCAAGTTTGTTAACTACAGCGGCATCATCTACTATGCGTTCAATCGTGAGGAGAGCGTGCGTAGAGGCGTTTTGAGTGATGACCTGCATATTGGTATGGACTTCAACTTAGACCCCATGAGTGCCGTTGTATGCGTCAGAGAAGGGCAGGTATTAAGCGCAGTTGATGAGATAGTGATGTACGGCTCAAATACTGATGAGATGGCAGACGAAATCAAGCAGCGGTATCCAAATCGGCAAATCACTGTATACCCAGACCCAGCTAGTAAGCAGCGCAAGACAAGTGCGGGAGGGCGCACAGACCTTTCTATACTACAGAACGCAGGGTTCACGATTAAGGTGCGGAATGCCCACCCAGCCATTCGTGACAGAATTAACGCAGTAAACAGCCGCCTTTGCTCTACAAATGGGGTGAGGGCGTTATACGTTGACCCTCAGTGTAAGCAGACTATTGCTTCACTGGAGCGGCAAACCTACAAGAACGGAACAAGCCAGCCGAATAAAGATGACGGCTTTGATCACATGAACGACGCTCTGGGCTACTTGGTCGAGTACCTGTACCCAATCAGAAAACAGAACCAAATTACCCAACCACAGAGGTGGAGTTGATGAGCACGAATATCGAATACCAACACGTCGATTATGATAACAATGAGAACCGCTGGGAGTTTTACCTCCGCTCATATATCGGCGGTCAAGAGTATCAAGACGGCAGTTACCTGACCGAATACTTGAATGAGTCAGAAAATGAATACGCCAGACGCATAGCCCTGACCCCGCTAGATAACCACTGCAAGAACGTGGTTCACATCTACAGTTCATTTCTATGGCGCACCCCACCTGTTCGTGTATACAACTCACTGGCAGGCAATCCGGCGCTTGAGCAGTTCATTGATGACGCAGACCTTGATGGTATGAGCCTGAACAGTTTTATGAAACAGGCTCAGGTGTGGGCGAGTGTGTATGGCAATGTGTGGATTATTGTAGACAAGCCAGAGTCTAATGCCACGACAAGAGCAGAAGAACTAGACCAAGACATCAGGCCATACGTTTCACTGTTCACCCCAGAGAATGTATTTGATTGGAAGTGGGAGCGCACACGATCAGGCCGCTTTGAACTAAGTTACTTGAAGCTGCGCGAGTCAGTAGACCGTGAAGACGCTACAACCAAAGTGAGTTATTTCCGGTTGTGGTACAAAGACCGCATTGAGTTCTGGAAGTCTGACGGCGACAAAGAAAGCAAGCTAGATGAGATGACCAACCCACTGGGTAAGATACCAGCGGTATACCTACCGGCTGCGCGTGGCATTAGTCGAGGCATTGGCATATCAGACCTTGCAGACATCAGCTATATGCAAAAGGCCATTTACTCAGAACTGTCTGAGATAGAGCAGTTAATTCGCATCAGTAACCACCCCTCCCTAGTTAAGACCTATGACACTGACGCAAGTGCGGGGGCGGGTTCAGTCATAAACGTATCTGATGATATGGACGGCAAGGTGCAGCCTTACTTGCTACAGCCATCAGGCCAGAACATAGACTCAATACGCGAGAGCATCAAAGACAAGGTTACTGCTATCAACCGCATGGCCCACATGGGCGCAGTCCGTGGCACTGAGGCAATCACTATGTCTGGCGTGGCTATGCAGACTGAATTCCAGATGCTCAACGCTAAGCTGTCAGAGAAGGCAGACTTGCTTGAGTTAGCAGAGGAGCAGATGTGGACGTTTTTCTGCAACTGGCAGGACGTTAACCCAGACGTTGAAGTGTTCTATCCTGACTCATTCGACCTTCGTGATTACGACAAAGAACTAATGTTCTTACAGCAAATGAAGGCTTCTGGTGTTCGCTCAGTTACGTTATCTCAAGAGGTGGACAAGCAGATTGCCGACCTAGTGTTAGACGATGAGAAGTTGGCGCAGTCACACCTAGAAATAGAGCAAGGCACAACTACACTTGGTCAATTCGCCGTAGAGGGTGAGGGCTAGAAATGGCAGCCGTGGATGACTACTCAGAGTTTCTTGAGCAGTTAGCAGACCAGCATCAGCGTAGGTTGTCTGATGCTCTGCAAACGCTAGAGAACCGAATCACTGGGTACATACAGTCAGCGCCAGAGACAGACGGGCAGTTGTTCGACCTAGAGTGGGCGGTGAGCGCCAGAACTGAGTTACGCACAGCCATAGAGCAAGACTTCTTGGAGGAAGTGCAGGACATTCTAGGCGATTACAGAGGCGTAGCAGCGCGTCAGTTGGCTATGCTAAACAACTACGGGACTTTCACCGCAGTTGCACAGGAGGCAATAGCGAGCCTTCAGCGGCTATCTTTTCAAGGCTTTGAGGCTTTGGCTAGTCAACAGCTAGATACACTAGCCACTGGTGTCTACCAATACTCACTGACCGGCGGCACGAAAGCAGAACTCATAGACAACTTGAGAGGGAGCATAAATGGAATCTATCAAGCAAGCGATCAAGAAGAAATTAACCGACTGGTTGAAATCGCTCAAGGGTCTACGGGAGCCACACAAAAGGCGGCAATTGATAAGCTGC
>Ga0208303_1000987_pt1 | contig 11538 bp, 18 predicted proteins | sample CB_VirMetaG_2_FD_184537 | JGI IMG/M metagenome (GOLD analysis project Ga0208303, IMG submission 184537) | Freshwater to marine saline gradient viral communities from Chesapeake Bay - CB_1504_2 Viral MetaG (SPAdes) (version 4) | ecosystem: Environmental > Aquatic > Marine > Coastal | place: USA... | reverse complement strand
TTCTAATTAAACAAATTATTTTATAATCTTCACACCCGGGTGGGATTCCTTGTGTATGAGTATGTGAAATTCTTTCTCGATGAATATTGTGGTGAATATTATTATCGGCACCATACCACATAGTTTCTTCTCCAAGATTAGTAAAAACACCATTATTGGATCTTGATGCACATCCTGAAGTAGCCCACCAGATTAATTTTAATTTTGGATTATAATTCATATTTTTAATTTGATCTTACCTTTAATAACTTTATTCATGTGTCTATTAGCACACAGAGCAGATTCTTGAATAATTCTCCAACCTGATAAAGTAATGGCTTCACTTAAAATAGAATAATTCATACCATATCTAAATGAAGGTAGTGCAGTTGCACCATATAAACTATTAAGTAAAATCTTCATTGTATATTGCATTAGATGGTTATACTCACCCTTTTCTTTATTGCCTGCTTTATAAGCGGCTTTCATACGGTCCTTATATATAACTCTTTCCTCAAACCATTTTTGTAATATAGTTGATAGAACTGATTCTTTATCTGTTCTAAACATACAACCATTAGCTGATATAGCTAGTTTTTTAGTTTCAATAATATTAATTATTTTACTTATTTTCTGGTTACTATGTTTTTTAGATATGTAATCTTCAATATATAACTCTTTATCAGGATCCATCTCTTTTAAATCATTTAACCCCAATCTATTATTTCTATCATTTTCATCTATAATTCTAGCTACAAGTGTTTCTTTACCTATATTAATAGTCATTATAATAGAAGGATATAGTGAAGTTAAATCCTCATCAAACATATATTTGTATAAACCTGCTTTAGGGCAAAATAAATAACCCCCAGCATAGCCTTCTTTTTTTTCTTGCTTAAATGTTTTAGATGGAGGAATTATTCCTTCAGATAATAGGTAAGCCGAGATAGCACCATCTTGTGTTACACTATTATGATAAACTTGCTCATAGTTGTGTTTTCCTTTGTGGGCTATATTTTTAGTTAATGCTATATATTGTAGTTTTTCATCTAATAGTTTTAGTATTTCAACATCACGAAAATTGTATTCAATAAACTTATGGATATCTTGTTCAAATAAATCATCTAAGGTTCCCTCATATTCTATTTTATTTAGTCCTGTATATTTTTTACCAATATCATCTAATTTCCAACTAGGTTCATCCTTCCAACTATATTTTCTGTGTAAACGTATATAATCTAAAGATTCTATTCCTATAATTTTTACAAATTGGTCTTTTGCATAAAAATATTTACTAAATCTCTTTGAATTTACTTGTCCTATAGGAGATAAATCATCAGCCAAATCTTTTCCTATTACATTACACATTCTATAATACAAATATGGAATATCAAAATAATCACTGTTGTAACCTATTAAAATATCAGGGTCAATATCTCTTACTATACCTACAAATCGTGTTAATAACTCTCCTTCAGTAGTGCACGAAATTATTTTATGGTTTTTTGATTGAGTATTCTTAAGTTGTTTCTTTTTGTCTAGAATTATAATAGCCCATTCATCTGTACTTTTATCCCACCAAGCAATAGAGGTAATAGGCATAGGTGCACTTTGAATATAGTCCTCAGTTAAAGCTCCCCCTATTTCACATTCAATATCAAAAAATAGTTCTTTATGGCCAATAGAAGGAGTATCATCTATACCATAACGTTCTACTAAGAACTTTTGTTCCACAGACATATCCTGAAAATGTAAATTAGGGGTATTTTTATTACTATAATTAGGATTTTTAGAAAAAAACCACTGATGTGGTTGTAATAATTTTAATGGTTCTCCATTTATTCCTATTGCAACCGCATCTTCAGGTTTACATTCCTGATAAGCTTTATTTTTATAATGGATTATTTGATGGACATTATCCTCTTCCCATAAATGAATTTCGAATTCATTTTTTCTGTCCTTTATTCTTTTACCAATATATGCTTTTTTGTACATTTATATAACTTTTATTTCCCCCAATATACATAAAATATTGCAGATATCCAAAACCTTTGTGTATTATTTTATGGTTCTCTGGTAAGGAACTCAACTTGTACTTTTAGACTAGCTACTTGAGAGGTTAATTTTAGAATCATACCCCTCATTTCATCCTTTTCGGCAGAGGATTCTGTTAAAAGTGCTTCTAATCTTGCTATTCTATCTTTACAATCTTCTCTAATAAAAGAATCATCTCTTTCTTTATACAAAGATCTTTTTTCGTAATATCTCCACGCACTGGTGCCTCCTAGTAAAGTAATAGCTGTAATTATTACTGAGTACACATTTGAATCTAACTCCATAATCTAAAAATTATTGATATAATAATAAATATCAAATAATAGTACTAGGGTTAGTATTTGGGAAACATTTTTTAATTTCTTCCTCAGTAAAGAATTTTGATAAATCAGGCCTAAAATACTTAACATTTTTCATTACTTTTCTATCATAGGATCTATACACAACATATTTGTTTCCTACTTTTTCATAGTGGCATTCTGATTTTTGTTCTTTAGATCTAATGGCTATAGTATTAATAGCATCTTCTTCAGTATTACATGCTTTTGACATATTGCTAGCTTGTACTTCAGCGTAAGCAAGTAATATTTTGTCTTTAAGACCATGCAACATAGTACCATTTCCTAAAGAAACATAAGCAATGTCACATAATGCATCAAGGACCTCTACTATATCTCCTTTTTCACAAGCTTCTTTGTATTCCTCAAGTTCTTCAAGGATAAAATTATACACAAACCTCCAATCACTTATTTCTGGGATGGTAGGAGTATAATTATTTATTTTACCCATTGTTTTATTAAATGTTTCTACTTCAGAAACAAATGGAACATGATCATTATCCCAATATGGGAGATCATCTTTAGGAAATAGTTCTAGTTGCTCACCCATCTTAAAATACTTTTATAATGTTTGACTCAGACAATCTAACAATTTTAAAATCAGATTCTCCTTGAGATTCTAAAAACTTATATGTTTTAGCTTCAGCTTCAGTTCCTGTTTGAGCATCTACCAAATACGATTCCTTAATTTTCTGCACACGTCCTTTTTCATTTATTCTTTCAAACTGTGCTACTACTTGCCAATAATTCATAGTTTATCTTTTTTGTTGTGGTGTAAATATACATTAGATTTTTTACTTTTCCAAGCATTTTATGCTCTATTGTAATCATCTTCTATTCTTACTATATCATCCTCCCCAAAATAAGTACCTGTTTGAACTTCTATAAAGGAAACTGGTTCTCCCGTTTCATTCCAAGCTCTATGTTTAGCACCTAAGGGAATAGTAATAGATTCTCCAGGAGATCTAAATAATTTTTCATCATCTAATATAATGGTTAAATTACCTGATGTCACTGTCCAGTTTTCTGATCTCCTATCATGGTATTGGTAAGATAATTTTTGTCCTGGGTCTACAGTTATTTCTTTTACTTTACAGTAAGGGGTATTTAATAAAACATCAAAACATCCCCAAGGTCTTTCTTCAAAGTTTAACATATTTATTTTTTTAAATAATCTGCAATAGGTTCAGCATCTTCATGTTCCCAAGGATACCGAAGGAAATCATCTCCCTTATATTCTACAGAATATAAATCAGGTTTAAATACTGAAGTATGAGGTTTATAATGTAATACTGCTGTATAAATTCCAGGTGTATTAGTTAATGTTACTCCACTATCTGCAATATCATCTATTACTAAAGTATGTGGCTCAGGTAAAGTTACTAAAGGTAAACTTAAACGATGAGAAACCATAACTGCGGGTATTAAACCTCCTCGAGGTAAACCCATTACTGAATCTATTGATGGGAGTTCGGTAATAATTTTTTCACATAATATATCTACTAACCTATCAATTTCTCCCCAATCAAGTGGTATTTTAACTCTTGTAGCTATCATATGTTGTGACCTCCATTATTTATTTTAAGTGAATCAAAAAATTCTTTACGTGCTTGGTTAGTATCATCTCTAAATGCCTTAGATGCTTTAGTAGTAACCATTGCTGCTCCTTGATGTTTAACACCTCTACAACTTACACATGAATGACTTGCTACTATAGTAACAATTACACCTTTATTGTCTTCTGTAATTTTATCTACAGCATTATGAATAGCTGATGTTAATTGTTCTTGAATAGCTCCTCTACGACCGAATAATTCTACAATACGATTTAGTTTAGATAAACCAATAACTTGTCCTTCTTCTCCTGCTATATATCCAATATGAACCACACCTCCTATGGTTTGGTGGTGATGAGAACACATTGAAGTAAGCGGTATATTACGCTCAATTACAATTCCGTCATACCCATCCGAGGGGAATGAGGTAATCGGTGACATCGCGGTATATCGACCAGACCATAAATCATTTACGTATGCCTTAGCAACACGACGTGGTGTTTCCATTGAGTTTGGATCATTTTTCCAATCACACTTTAAGGCATCTAAAAACTTACCATAAGCCTTTTCAGCTTCACCTATTATTTTTAGTTTTTGTTTATCAGTAAAGGGGAAACCAACAGCTACTCCATTAGCAAACCCTTCTTGTACTACTTCTAATTCCTCGTGTATTTTTCTACGTTTGTTCTCCATTTTCTATATAACTTCTTAATTTATAAATTAAATCTAATACTTCATCGGTTTCCATAGTGGCGGCACAACACAATTCTACATTATCTTCTAACTCCCACAATATACGTAATGCTTCTTCCTTATCCAAATGTTTTTATGTTTATTTCATACACATCGCGCATCTTGAAAGGCTATTATGTGAGGGCGCCAAGTCATTCTATAACCATTATCTCTCACCCAATCAAATACTAATGGGTAGGATTGAAATAGTGCTTCTCTTGTATCTCCACTAGGCATAAACCATACTTTACTTTCAGGTACTTTTAGTATTTCTAAACATTCCATAATCTCGGCTAAGGATTCTTCATCTTTACCATCCCAAACTGGTTTTATATGATAATCATCATGGTATATTATAGATTTTTTAATATTTTCATAATTAAGCCTAAACTTATTATGCTGCTTAATCATTCTTTCATCAGTTACTCCCCCTTGAGGTGTAGCCACTCCAAGAACGGGAACAGAGTTGCTAAACTTAGGAGAAATAGACAATAAATTAATAGGATAATCAGTCTCGAGGTAATGAGACCCTTCAGTTTCAATAGTGATGAAAATATTCCTTTCATTTGCAAAGTGAGTTAATTCGTTACATAATTTTGGTACCATAGTTGGAGAACCTCCAGTAAGCATCATTTCTGATATATGGGGATTGGCATCATACATATCAATTATATCTTGAAATGTATATTTTCCTTTTTCAGGATGGATGCTGGTGTAAAATGAATCACACCAGCCACCATCACGAAAATAACATCTGTGAGTACATCCAGTAGTCCTAATTACAACAGTTGGGTAGCCGGCTCGTGAACCTTCAGATTGAACTGCTGTATAAACCTCTACTATTGGTAGTACTTTATTATAATCTTCTATTCTTCCTATCTTTTTTTCCATAATTTTTTTAAGTGGTTTTTTATTCACTATTACTAATTTATTATCCAGGTAAATAAGCAGCTGCGTTTTTACCATGTTCCATAAACTCTACTTTTGCTACTTTTACTCTATTTTGAGTCTCCTCTACTATAAAAGGATTTACTTTATCATAAATAAATTCTGCAAATTTTTCAGCACCTGTAGCAGGTACAGTTCTTACTTGTGCTACTCCAGCTATATCCATTTGTTTAAATGCTTCTAATTCTGGATCATCTTCTGCTACTACTATAGTATGATCAAACATATGTGTAAACCAATCTTTAGGAGACATCCCATCAATAGTTCCTTTAGCTCTTTTCATTCCTCCAAAATCCCATACCCAATTTCTATGATCTAAACCTCCTTCAAACCATATTTTAAAAGAAATTCCATACCCATGTAAAAATCTACAGTGAGTGTCTGTTGCTTTCCATTGACGAAAACATGTTGAGAACCCGTCAAATACTTTTGATGATACAAATCTACCCATTATACAAATTTAAAATTTCTTGTTCACTTTTATTACCAGTTAATCTTCCTAAGGCATTACCATTTCCATCTACTAAAAGTAAAGTAGGAACACTTCGAATCCCGTATTTAGGGGTAAATTGCGTATCATTATCAACATCAATTTTTTGGACATTCATTCCTTTACTTATAAGCCTATCTACAGTAGGTCCTAAGACTTTACATGGTTGACACCATGCAGGAGCTGTAAAATATAATATTTTTTTCATATTAATTGTTTTTTTGATTACTATACATATTGACCAAATTCATTTGTTTTAATCAACTCTGTTCCTGGTTGTCTTAATAATATTGTTGTATTTTCTTTTTTAAGGGGCTTGGCTTCATCCCAATTATCTGAGTATAAATACTCTCTATATGCTAACCCTGTAAATGCTTTTCCTTCTTTATTTACAACAATATACCAATCATAAACCTTTTTATCTCTCATTATACTAATTCTTCTATTATACCAACCATCTCACTCAATATAAGTAAAATAATTGCAACATCCAAGTTAAACCACAAAAACCCATAACCTAAAATTCTAATACCAGATTTTATAAATGAAATTATTTGATGTTTTTTAGCATCAGGTAATTCTTGTTTTTTTATATCCACCATGATTTTTTATTTAATTTTTCTCTTCTTTTTTCACAACCACAATCTTTTTGAAATATTTTACTAAAAAAATCAACCAAAAATTTTATACCTGTGTATTTTGTAAAGTAATAAATAATATCTCCTAATTTCATAATTGTTTTTATTTATTGTTGACCTACTAGGGCTCGAACCTAGACTCCTCGCAACCAAAATGCGATGTGTTAGCCAGTTACACCATAGGTCATTACCATTTAATCTTCGCTTAAAGTAGCTACATTTTGATGTTCTGCTAACACCTTCATAACTGCACTTTTTGCTACTTCCCAATCTACAGGGCCACTCTCATCTTCATATTGAACTGGGTCCATACGACCTAAATCAATAAATGCCTCAATCCTTTCAACTGAAGCAGCTGATTTGTAATCACTATTTCCACTAGGGTAAGGTTTATAAGAAGTATTTGTTCTTTTATATACTTCATCAAAATCAAGTCGTAACTCACCACATAACCCTAAACCATCTTGTAGAATGCCTAGTTTGTTAGTTTTAAGATAGGGAGTAAAATAACTTACTCTTTCAGCATCCCAGTTGCCTAATCTAAAAGCGGCATCATCTGCATCTCTAAATTCTTGTCTACAATCTGGATAAACTTCAAAATCTCCACCATGGATTCCTAAAGCTATATCACAATCCTTTTCTGTTCTATTTGCAACAGATAAAGCAACTGCTTGAGTAATAGAAGCAAACATTTTATTCCTATTAGGAACAACTGTTTCTTTCATATTCTCATTTTCATAGTGCCCCTCAGGAACATCTTTTCCACCTGTAACTAAAGCTGAGTTAAGCAAATCTGTTAAACCATCTAGTTTTATTTGACGATAATTTACTATAATCCCATTATCTGCTAAATAATTGATTAAAGATTGAGCTCTTTCTAACTCTACCCTGTGTTTTTGACCATAATCAAAGCTTATACCAGTTACGGTATCGTACTCAGATAAACATCTGAGTAGTAAAGTGCTGCTATCCATGCCTCCCGAGAGACTAACTACACAATGTTTTTTTGTTTTACTCATTTTAATAAAAATTTAAAGTGACCCAGTATGTTCATTCGGATAGGGTCTAAATCCGTTTATTGTTCTAAATGTTTTAATATTATGTTCTAATAATTCCAAGTTAATATTATCTATTGACATATCAAAATGGTCATTCATATTTGCTTTAGGTTTTGATTTTAAACCATCTTCATCATATTTGGTTCCTTCTAAAGTAGCCATTATTGGGTTAGAGGTATCAAGTGATTCAACAAATGTAAATGCATTATACCAATAAAATTCCTGTGGAACAGCACAACCCAATAAATGTATTCTAGAATTGTCCTTTATTAATCCAGTTTGATACATTTTACTTATTACTTCCCTTCTACCTAATGCTTTACCTACATCCTTATTTGGGTGATTTGAGACTTCATTATAATAATTTGCACCATAAGAAAATGCTATTTTTTTATACCCTAATGATTCTAGGTTATTATAACATTCATAAGCTCCACCATAAGATTTAGCTTGAACTACAGCTACTAAAGTAGTATTTTTAGGGTATGTGTATTGTAACCAATGTTTTGCTTTAGCACAAGTTTGATGCATATTTTCCCACACATCAGGTACTATAAACTCATCAGGTTCTAGTTGTTTTATCCAATATAATAAACGAACAGAATCATAAGCGTGACCTAACTCGTGAAGGCTGTTGTCCATGATTAAGTAACGTCCCTTACGTTTAGCTTCAATAAAATATTGCCTATATTCGTCATCCTCATCTAATAAATGGGGTAATGCAAAATCATAATTGTTAAATTGTTCTGATAATTGTAATAATGCTCTAGGCACCTCATGGTTAATCTTCATATTTCTTTGGTCTCCCACGTTTTGATTTTCTTTTTTGATGAGTGTATTTGTTTTCTATAATATAATAAAGATCCTTCAGTTCTCCACTACATTCTAACATTTCTTCCTCTAGTTGATCCCTATCTATATCAAAATATTTAAAAAAATGTTCATATAAACTATACATACGTTCAAATTCTTCCTTCTCAAAATCCTCTGTTAAACGTTTTCTCCTAGCTCTTTGGACTGAAGTGTTTTCTAGGAACATGCTCATATCATTTTTACTAGTACTCCATATTTCATTGAGATCATGTTCAACTAACCATACTTGCCACATATAAAGAGATGGATTAAAATCACCATTCAGTATTTTATCTATAAATAAAGATTTATTTGGGAGTGGGGTATGACCGTCAGTGTACATACGCCACCATCTAAACTTATTATAATTTAGTTTTTGGAGTTTGGATAGTTCTTTTTCTACTATCTCTTTTTTGAATAGCGGATCGTAATACATACCCTTATTTTAATTTAAAGAAAAATGTTGCGGGCCATGATTTATCTTCTTCACTTTCATAATTATCAAAACCTGTTATTTCAATCTCATACTTACTTTCCTTATTAAATTCAATAACCCTCTTGTCTAATCTTGACATTGATTCTTGATCCCAATAACTTACATATGTAGTTTCAAAACTATAAGTATCACTATCAGGATTGTATGATAAGGCATAACCCTCATATCCATCCCAATCTACTTCTCTTTTTAGGACTTTAGATCTAAATAACTCTAGTTCTTGTTTGTCTGTAATTAATTTCATAACTTTTTACCTTTATTTATTTTTATATGCCGTAAATATACGCACACAATCTTGCTTCTCCAAATTATTTTGCAAATTTAGCTAAAGTAGAAAAAGTATTAGTATTATATAACTTGATAAATTCCTTATTTTTAACTAATACTTTATAATCTCCTAATTTTGATGTATCTAATCCTGCTTCCGCTACGGTATTAATAAATTCATTAATGTCTTTATCTTGTAACATCTCTTGAACTTCATCGTTTTGAAGAAATATTTGAAATTCTTCTCCTACAAGCTCTACTTCGGTATCATCTTCAATTTTATATTTATTTGCTTTTTGAACTCCTTTTATTGCAGAACCAGTGGCATCTGAGGGTGGAAATCCTATTGTTACTTGCATAATATAAATACCAATTGAGATTGTAAGTAAAATAAGTGTGGTTATAATTGTTTTTTTCATAATTTTAATAAGTTATAGTTTCATCATCATTAAGTTTATTTAATTCTTTTTTTAATCGTTGAAGATCATTTTCCATTCCTCTCCTTTTATGGTCATTAGAGGTATATTTTCCTAAATCATTGTATTCAATTTCTATTTTATTGATTTCTGATTGAATATCATTAATATTTCTAGACTTAGTTTTTTCAACTATAATATTTTCTTCTTCATCTACAATATCCCAACCATCATCTTCTACTACTTTAATATCATCTAGTACTTCATCTAACGTTTCTTCTAAACTTTCTATTTTAGAATCTTTATCTATTGAATCAAAAAAGTCTATAGCTTCTTCTTCGGTATAAATTAGTTTTTCTTCCTCAAGTTCTCCATACAAATTTTCTTTATAAGATTTTTTAGGATTAGCTTGTTCAAAAGCAAAATTAGCAGCTACTACTAGGGATAAAGCTAAGGGATCAAATACAAATATAATTATTAAAAGCAAAACATTTATTATTTTATCCATAGGCACACCGGTTAATCCAGAAAGGTATTGAAGTGGTCCTAATTCACCTGTTGATTCACTATCATTTTCTAAAGTAAGAATCTTAAGTTGATATTTTTGAAGACTATCAGCTACTATCTCTCGTTTAGATTGTGTTATTTTTCTATTTTCTTCTTCTACAGATATTCTTTTTTGTGATAATCTAAGTTCAGTTGTTGAAATAGTATTTCTAAACCCATTTATTGTTGAGGTATCTCTTACTTGTATACCTGTAGCTTTTGCATTAGATAAGATAGAAATATTTTCTGATATTCTATTTAATTCTACATCATATCTATTTACATCACTTTTATAGAAATCTTTCTTCTGTGTTAAGAATGATATTTTATTTTCCTTAACAGATAAATTTCTATAAGTATCTTGATATGCAGCACTTAAAAAACCGTAGATACCCATACTAGTAATTAACACTAATATTACAGCAGCCAACATTAAGTATGATCTAAGCCACTTATTTATAGTATCCCAATATTGGTAAAGTAAAGAAGCAATAACAAGTTTTGAAACTTCAAGAGAACCTGCCATAATTATAACCTCAAAAGAAGCTCCTGCAAATAGTTTAGATAAACCACTCACTGAATAAAAAGCAGCAGAGGCACTAACTGATAAAGCAGAAAATGCTATAATAAAAGGAAAAATATTAGCTTTTAATTTTTTCACAAAAGTTTTTTATCATACTACTAGTGCAGCTTTAAATGCATCCCAGTCAAAAGCACTACCAGGATCAGTTTTTCCTTTACCTTCTCCTCTAACATCATCACCAGATACATCTGAATGTCTAACAACATTTTCAAGGGGGATGTTGTACTCTTTTATCCACCATTTACAAACATCTACAGCTGTATCAAATTGCCCGTCAGTATAGGTACACTCAGTTTCTATAGCTTTAGAAAAGGTGCCCCAATCATGTTCTCCAGCTACTAACAGTTCAAATCCTAAATAATGTGAATTTAAACCTGATATTCCCCCATGTTTAGATTTTCCAGCATGAGAGGCTCTACCAGGTGTTTCTACCATTTTTTCATATACCCCATCAGGATGAATAAACCCATGTACTGATAATTTAATAGACTTTAAAAAATCATGTGCCTTCATTGGTCCCTCAGGCATTTTTAAATATTCTGCCATTGAGTGAATAATTATTCCTTTAGGTATTATTGCCATAT
>Ga0208303_1000986_pt1 | contig 11541 bp, 18 predicted proteins | sample CB_VirMetaG_2_FD_184537 | JGI IMG/M metagenome (GOLD analysis project Ga0208303, IMG submission 184537) | Freshwater to marine saline gradient viral communities from Chesapeake Bay - CB_1504_2 Viral MetaG (SPAdes) (version 4) | ecosystem: Environmental > Aquatic > Marine > Coastal | place: USA... | reverse complement strand
TATGTTGCGTTTGGTGCTACACCTCCTACTGCTTATGGTAATAATGTTGGAGCTTGGTTAGGGTTTACAGGTGGTAAAGCTAAGTTTAGTTTATATAATAATTCTAGTAATTATTTTCAATGGGATGGGGATAAGTTGTTAATAAAAGCTGCTAACTTTACTTTGGACGCTTCTGGTAATATGACAGCTAGTAGTGCTACATTTTCTGGAGCTATTACAGCTACATCAGGAGATATATCAGGAGTGTTAACTATTGGGGGTGATAATAATGTGAAGATAGATGGTACAAATGATAGGATTATTATTTCTGATGGTACAAATGATAGAATTTTAATAGGAAATATATAATATGGCTTATGGGGCTAGAGTAAGTAGAGCTGGATTTAAAGCAAGTACTTGTGCAGATTTTGAGTCTGCTTTTGATAGTAGGTATCCTAATTTAAAAATAGCTTTTCAAGGTAAGTTTACTACTACAAGTTCAAGTTCATCACAAACTATAGTTACCCATAGTTTAGGTTATGCACCTGTGTTTATTGTTTATGTCAAAAGATTATTCAGTGGAGGAGAAGTAACATTAGCTACAACTGGATACAGTCAATTTTTAAGAATAAATAGTACAAATTTAATTTATGATGGTGGATTAGGAGAAGTTTTAGAATTATATTATTATATATTTCATCAAAGAATAGACCAAAATATAACTTATAATACAGTTAGTAATACTGCAACTACACCTAGTGGCTCTAGTAATGATTATGGAATAAGAGTATCTAAAAGTGGATTTGATGTAAAAACTGCAGCACCTAAAAATTTAGCTTGGAGTTCAGAATATCCATCCCCTATTATTCAAAAAATGGACACAGGAACTTTAACTAGTGCAGTTGAAAAAGTAGTTTCTCACGGATTAAATTATTATCCACAATGTTTTTTATATGTTTATGATATAAATGGAGATAGTAGATGGCAAGGAGTATTTGATGCTTCTGATAGTTACTTAAATACTACTACTTCTCAAGTAAAATTTTATTTTACAGGAGTAAGTGCTACTTATACTTATGGACTATTAGTATTAAAAGACCCTATTAAAGTTTAATTATGGCTTACGGAATAAAAATATCTTTACCTACCTTTAATGTAGCAACTGCTACTACAGAACAGTTAGCTATTACTTCTGAAAAATCAATGTTAAAACAAGAAAGAAAAGGTACTACAACTTATACATTTAGTGGTAGTCCAGCTAGTGCTACTATATTAACTGTAACTCATAATTTAGGTTATATTCCAGCTGCAGTTGCTAGTTGGTATAGAAGCTCACTTAATGTAGGTGGTATGCTTCCTTATAATGATTTTCCTTATAATGGAGTTATAGAAATTATTAGATATGAAATGACCACAACTCAATTTATAATTAAATACGAATCTGAAGAATTTACTCCTACCAATAGGAATGGACAGGTTTGGACTTTTGACTACACAATTTGGTACGATGAAGCTTTTTAATTTCAAAATGTTATAATATTATAAATATATATATATTACTATGGATATACACAACTCATTTCAGAAAAAAAAACAAGAGACAAGAGATAAAATACTTTCTTTCTATAATAAAGGACTAGAAGTTCAAAATACAGATTATAAGTTTTTTAGTAATAAAAATCTTGTTGAGTATAAAAATGATATGACTCGTAGACTTAATGGGGATATATCTCATCTTAATTTAGATATGGAAAACCCTACTTCATTTCCTATTGTTAGAAAAATATTAAAGTCTTATATCTCTAAAGTTGCTAGTAATCCAGTTGAAATGGTTGTAAAAAGTTATAATGTTAACTCTGGTATTTATAATAAAAATGTAGCTGACTCTATTAAAACATTGCTAGAATGGGCTAATGCTACTTCTAATCAGAAAAAAGCATTTACTCTTAAAGCTTTTCAAGTTGCAGCTGAAGGTACTGTAGTTGAGTTTGAAGGGTTTCACGATGTTAGAGTTAAAAGAAAAGTATTTGACTCTATTGATGATAAAGGTAAAGTTATTACTAAAGATGAAGAACATATTTTAGAAAGAGGTTGTTATACTTCTATTAGAAACTTAGAAGATATTCTTATCTCTAACCCATTTGAAGAAGATATTCAGAAACAAGCTTGGATTATTGATAGAGAAATAGTAGAGTATGAAGTTGCTAAAAAATATTATGCTGATAAATATCCTAATTTTAAAGATGTAGAGCCTGGTAATTATTGGGAGATGTCTAGGGATATATCTTATTATAGAGAGGATTTATTGCCTGTAATTGAAAGTGATTTTATAGAGTTATTACATTGTTATACTATTGATGGTATGTACTATTTAATGGCTAATGGAGTAGTATTATATGAGAATGTAATCCCATATAGGCATAACAAATACCCTTATTCTAAAACTATTCACGATGTATTCTCAGGTTCACCATTCTTTTATGGTAGGTCTATGGTAGAACAAATTTCAGGAATTACAGATGCTTATCAGATACATTATAATTTGATGATACAGAAACAACATATGTCTGCTAATCAGTTTATTATTACTGAAAATGATGAAGATTTCTTTGAAATAGATAGTATTAAAATGGGAGGTGTTTATCAAGTTAAAGATATAAATAAAATTAAGATTGAAAAGTTTAATGGAATAGACAATTCAGATATATCTATGTTAGGTAGAATGGATAATGATATAGAACAATTAGCAGGTAATCCAGCTGGAGGTGCTAATGCTATGACACCAGGAGGAGGAAGAGTATTGCTACAACAAACTTTGCAATTACAAGAAGAAGCTATGAAACAAATAGGTTATTCTATTAAATATTTAGAAGATGGTGAAAGAGATAGAACAGAATTAAGGTTATCTAATTTAATTCAATTCTTATCTATTCCAGAAAAGAAGACAGATAATGGACTTATACCTTTAGTTTATAATACTATTAGACAAGAAAATCAAAGGCTTAGTGATGGTAAAACTATAGGTATGAAAATAGTAAAAATTGTTGACAATAGAGCTTCAAAACAATACAATGATATTGTGGAACAATTAGATTTAGAAGAAGCGTCTTTTGCAGAAGCTGGTGTCAATGTTGAAGCAGATGCAATATCTGTACAAGATTTAAACCAATTCCAAAATATTGTAACTGTTATTCCAAAATCTAGTTATGAGTCAACTCAATCACTAGAAATGCAAAAATGGATGCAATATATGCAAACTAGATTAGCAATAATGCCAGAGTCTAATAAACAGGAATTATTAGCTGAACTAGATAAGATTATGGACGTAGACAGCGATAGATTTAATCCACCACAACAACCTCTCACAGCACAAGGACTAGCTCCATTGCAACAAGCTATGGCTCAAGAAGGAGCAGAACCTATGCAAGAAACCTCTCAACCAGCAGCAGCACCAGGAGGTAATATTAACGCAAGTTTTTAATACTTTATGGCTAAATTACGTACATTTACTGCTAAAGATTTAGAATATTATAATTTAGAAGAGACTAGAAAAGAAGAAATACAAAGTATTCTACAAGGTCTATACTCTAACAAAGAATATATTAAATATTTGCATACCAAATTAGATGAATATAGAAACAATGTATTAAATCGTGATACAAGTGAAGAAAATAAAACATATAATATTGGTAAAATAGATGTAATTATAGAACTGCTAAAAGACATAGACTGGTCAATTAAGAAATCATTAATTAAAAAATAATCATATGAGTACCCCAAGTGGAACTAAAACAGGTTTTAATCAAGTACGAATTGCAGAGACGTTGGAAGTGGATGGAGCTGTTATATTTGAATCAGGAATATCTGGACCAAGAAATGTATCTGCTACATCTGGAGCAACTAAAATAGTAGATGCCTCAGAAAGTGGAACAGCCTTTGTACAGACTGCTTCTTCAGGAACTACAACTTATACCCTACCAGCAGCTACAGCAGGATTAACATATACTTTTATATGTGGAAATGCAGCTGGTGAAATTCTAATCACCCCAGCAACAGGAGATGCTATTGTAACTAAAATTCATTCTGCACAGGATGGAACAGCATTAGCTCCAGCAGCTGGAACAGGTATTAAGAATACTGCTGCAACAAATGTAGCAGGAGATAGTATTACTCTAGTAGCACTAGATACTACAACTTGGTACGGAACATCTATTATTGGATTATGGGCAAGTCAATAATTGACATAATTAAATAAGTAAGAAGACACCTTCGGGTGTTTTTTTATTTGCAAAATAAACTTCAAAATGTATATAATAAGATATCGAGAGAAGTCTCGTAATATCACTTAATATGACCAATATGTCAAATGAACCTATCGTAAATGGAAACGTTAATCCAGATGGTAGCAACGAACCTATAATCGAAGACAAGAATATTAACCAAGATTCAAACTTATCTGATGAAGAGTTGCAACTTCAGAAAGAACAAGAGAAACTTCAAAATATTCAAAAGGCTTTAGAGCATACAACTCAACAATATGAAGCATTTAAATCGCAACTTCAGACTAAGAGAAGTATGACCAAAGACTTAAAGTCAGAGCTTAAAGAACTAGACCAGGATAATGAACCTGTAAGCTCATCAACAAAAGATAGTGTTCAGGCTATTGTTCAAGAACAGTTAGAGGCTTTGAAAAAAGAACCCAGACAAAAAGCTTTTTCAATCTTTTTTAATAAATACCCAGATACTGTACAGGATAGTGAATTACAAACTAAACTTATTCAAAGGTACAATCAAATTAAAGAATCTAATGAGATTGACCCAGATTTAATTGTTAGAGATTTGGAATCTGCATATTACAGCTTGAGAGGTGCTGAAATAGTAAGAAAACAAATAAATAATGATTTTTCAAATGAACAATTTAGTGTAGGTTCACGCTTTACAGGAGCTACTCAAATGAGTGCCATTAGTACAACTGACAGTACTTCTATTGATAGAACTACTTTTAAAGCTGCACAAGATATGAGCAGTCTAGGAATAACTCCAGAAAGGGTACGAGAATTAAAGAAAAAAGGCTATCTATAATATTAAGTTTAAATTACATATATGGCTATTGACATAATTAAAAGAAGAGGAAAAGGAGGGCAATCTCATAAGAGATACCGACTTACTAACTCAACTATAGTAGAAATTGGAGACCCAGTATATCTAACTTCAGGAAGACTTGACTTAGCAACTACATCATCAGCAATAGCAGGAATTTCTAAAGAAGCTAAGACTGGTACAGGAAGCAATTATCTTTATATTGAAGAAATTGACCCAGAAACAGAATACGAAATGGTTACTAATGCAACTATTTCAGCTGCAGACGAAGGAGTATATTTCAAATTAGCTGCTTCAACTAACACTTTTACAGTAGATAAATCTTCTGGAGCTCAAACCACAACTGCTAGACAAGTAGTTCTTACGAAATTTATTTCTGCAACTAAATGTTTAGTCAAGTTTGTAAAAGTACAAGCATTCCAAGATAATTAATAGCTAATAGAAATTAAGTAAATATATATGATTAACATAACAGGTGAACACATTAGACTAGCCAAAGCTGAATTGATGTCTGCATATCAAGATGGACTTGATGCAGCATTACCAAAAATTCAACATCCTATATTAGGATACCAAACTAGGACATTGCAATTTATTAATGAACAAATGGCAGTGTATTCTGGACTTGGTGAATCAGAAGCTACCGATGAAGGTGAAAACTACAGTGAGGATACTCCACAGGAACAGGGTGCTATAACCATCTCTCCTATTAAGTATACTCGTTCTGTAAAGGTAACTGAGGAAGCTTTAAGGTATGCCAATAGGTTTGAGATTGTAACTAACAGGACTGCTCAATTAGGAAAAGCTGCTATCCAGAATATGGAAGGAAAAGCTATAGATATTCTATCTCTAGGATTTGGTACAACCTACCGAACTGGAGTTGATGGATTAGCTCTATTCTCAGACAGCCATACTTTGACAGGAGGAGGAACTAATGATAATTATCTAGGAACAGTACCTCTAACATTTGAGAACTTTAATGCTGCTAGAAACCAGTTAGAACGACAAACTGACAACTTAGGAAACCCATTATCACCTTCAACCAACTTACTATTAGTAGTAGGACCAGAGAAGAGAACAGTTGCTGAGCAACTAACAATGTCATCTGGAGTTTATTCAGCTGCTAACTTGTCTACAAACCCATTTCAGGGGATTAGATTTACAGTTAATAACTATTTAACTGCTGCTGAAGGTAACTATTGGTTCTTGATTGACTTAGACCGTGCAAAAGACATGTTCTTCTTAAACGAAGGATGGATGCCACGATTTACTCAAGAAGATACTCCTGGACAAGGATTATTCACCAACTATGTATCTGCTCAGTATAGCTTTGACTTTACTGGACATCAGTGGGTAGTAGGTTCAAACGCAACCACCTAATACTAATAACATAGTATACATAAGAGAGGGTTAAAATCCCTCTTTTATTTTATGCTACAAAATGGTATAGTATAAACATAATTAATTAAATACACTATGGAAAAAAGAATCTATGCACATCAATATAGCGAAAAAGAATTACAAGCTATGACTGAAATACAGTTAATAAACTTACGGTGTGAAAGTCCAAAAGATGTACAAGCTTTAAGTAGAGTTATGTTAAATGGAAAAAAACATATTTATGTACCTAAGAAAGTAGCTAGAATACCTAAGCAAAAGGTTGAGATAGATGAAAACAAGTTAAAAGAAGATTTAGCTAAGATGAAAGAAATAAACAAGTTTGATGAAAATCTGCAAGAAGAAATAGAAGAGTTAGAAAGAAATTTTGATGCAAATAAAGCTCAAAAATTATTACAAGAAATAATGACATAATAAATTCAAAATGTTATATTGGATATATTAGTATTAATATAACTATATGAAGCTCAAAGAGTTATTGAACAAAGAAATTAGTAATAAAATTGTAATAGATTATGTTAAACAATATGCTTTTAACTTTCTATTCTTATTTTTAGTAGTATTTGCAATAGATTTTGGTCCTACATTAATGCAAGAATTACAAGCAGCAGGAATAGACCCTAATAATGTTGCAAAAGGAGCAGAGTTTCCAGCAATAGTTGCATTAATTACAGCTACATTAAGAGCTATAGGAAGAGCAGTATTTGCTTCAGCAGGTAAAGTAGCAAGTCAAGGAGTTGGTTCTGTTATAGCAAAATAAATGTATGTTATTTTATGTAGATAGACCTACAATAGAATACAATGGAGTAAAGTATGCTCAAGGAAGAGTATATGGTAGAGAAGATGCATTAAGGGCTTTACAAAAAGTACCTGAAGCAATAGTAGTACCAAGAACAGGTAGTTTTAGAAGTCCATCAGAGCAAGAAGATTTAGTACAACAAGGTACAAGTTGGACAAATAATTCTAATCATAGAAGAGGATTAGCATTTGACATACAAAACTTTAAAGAAGTAAGAGATAAAATGATAGCTAATGGCTTTACACATCCAGCTACTCAAGAAGGTTGGAATATGGATTTCTTTCATTTTGTGTATAAAGGAAGTGAAAAAGAAGTAGCTAGAACTCAACCCATTTTAAACTTAGACAAAACAGAAGCTAAATCTTTACCCAATAAATTAAGTATATTTGTTAACATTATAACTATGAGCAAAAAATATCCACAAGGAACTAATGAATATATCATCAGAACACAAGAAGTAGCATTTACATTATTAGTAAGAGTACCTGATGCAGCAATCTATATTCAAAATAAATATCCAGATATAGATAAATTTACAGAACAATTTGTATGGTATTGTGAAAATAGAACTAATGATGAGACTATAGAACATTGGACTAAAGTAATACAGGACCATAAAAGAGAAAATCCTGAAATGTATATTACTAGTAATTCTAATAAGTATCAGAACTTAGTAAACTTTGTACAGGTTAAATTAGATGAAGTTAAAAAAAATATACAAAACTTTGTAGATACTAATAAATAAGACTTGACAAAATATAACAAATAGTTTAAAATACTAATGTGTTCTATTGCTCTTTAATGTATGCATTCTTTCGCACAAACGCTGTGTGTAGGGAATTTTGTAAGGTTCTTGCCAATTAGAGGAGTATTAGCCCTGACAATCTAATACATAAGCTTATCCTCGTTGTCAAACTTTGGTCCACACCTAATACCTTCTTAGCGGTTGGGTACAAAATTCTTTGCATACAGCGTTTGTGTATATATAATAATATGAGATATACTGAAGCAGATTTAAAAAGAATCCAAGATAAAAGAGCTGGTAAACAAATAATCCCATTAGAAGATGAGGAGTATGATGTAATTGTAAAGTATTTAAATGACTTAGGATTTATATATACTCACATACCAATGGAGACTTATACAACTAGCCATAAGGTTAAGAATAGAAATAAAAGAATAGGAGTAAAAAGTGGCTTTCCAGACTATGTTATAATTATCCCCTATTGGTGGGTAGGTAAAAGGCATAATGTACTCTTATTTGCCGAAATTAAGCGTCGTAAGTACTCATCTACAAGTGCAACACAAAAAGAATGGATACATAACTTAAAAAGCTGTAATGAATTAGCAGAAATATTTTATGGAGCTGATGAACTAAAAACATATATTGATGCATTAAGGACTTGACAGAATTAGATATATATGTTATTGTAGCCATACCCTTTCTGATAATTGGGGGACATTAGAGTTCGCAGAGCCTGTTTGCTGGATAAAACCATTGAACAGGCATTTTCTTTTTCTAAAAGTATTGACATACTTTACACTTTATGGTATAATTAAAGAGTAATAATTAAACACTACATTTATGTATAACATAAGTACAAAGACCAAAGACCAAGCAGAACGTATAAAGTCCAAATTAGAACAAGAACTTATAGACCTACAGCTACAAAAAGCTAAAATTGAAAGTGATATATATTATTATTCACTACTAGAAAAAGATTTACCATTATCTAAATCAGATAAATTAACTATTAGTCAAGATAAGAAAAATCTATCTATGTTAAGACAAGTTATTGATTTCTTTAGTGGAAAGGTTAATAATATAATGGAAGATAATATTAATTCAGATGAAAAAACTACTACTAAACTCACTAAAAGCAGGACTACTAGTCGTAGGGTTTAGCTTATGGTGGAAACTATGTATGACAATATGGCACTTAATCTTAAATATATGATATTAACAATAGTTCTAATTATACCAGTTGCTATAACAATCATTATACTTAGTTACTTTATGAGAAAAAGTATTGCAAGAAAAGAATGGAATACAGTATGGCTACAAGGTGTAAATATAGTTAATGCACTAATTATCATATCGTTTATACTGACAGTTTACTTTACAATTAATTAAACACTACTATGGATAATGTAATGGACAAAATAATAGACAACCAATTACAATACGAAGAGCAAACAGAAGAGACTTTAGAATTAGCAATGATACATTTAGACCCTGCAATATTTATTACAGAAGATAGAATAGAGATATTAGAAGCTATAATAAAAGTTGGAGTAAATCAAGTTTCTAGTAATACATTTCCAGACTATTTATGTGCAACAATTAGTGAGAAACTAATCAAGCAATTAACCATTGAAGAGATGCTTGAAATGGGATTAGTATCAGCAGACCAAGTATTAGAAGAATATTATAATCAAGTATAAATATATGGCAAACGAAGTAGTAACAATCAGTAAAAAAATTAAGAACTATTTAGACACTCCTGAATTAACAGAGAGATTACAACAGGCAATGACCCCTCAGAAGAAAGAGATATTTAAGACTTCTTTACTCAATGTAGTCAACTCAAACTCTTTATTTGAAAAGGTTAATCCCCTATCTATTATTCAATCAGCTTTAGTAGCTACAACATTAGACTTACCTATCAACTCAAGTTTAGGATATGCTTATATTATTCCTTATGGAGTAAATGCACAGTTCCAACTAGGATATAAAGGGCTTATACAATTAGCACAGAGAACTGGACAGTATCAGACAATATCAGCTAGTGAAGTAAAAGAAGGACAGATAATATCTTTTGACCCTTTAAAAGGTATAGAATTTGACTGGACAAAGACAGATGGTGAAGTTATAGGATATGTAGCATACTTTAAGTTAGTAAATGGATTTGAGAAATATTTATATATGAGTATTAAAGAATTAGAAGCTCATGGAGCTAAGTATTCTAAGACATATAGAAATGGACCGTGGAAGACAGAGTTTGATGCAATGGCAAAGAAAACAGTATTAAAACAGCTTATATCTAAGTTTGGAATAATGTCTGTAGAGATGCAAGATGCAGTAGTAAAAGACCAGCAAATCATAGACAAAGAAGGTAATGGTGAGTATGCAGATAATAACAATATAATTATTAAAGCAGAGAAAGATGACCGTTCAGAGGTATTAAAATACATACAGGACGAAGTAGAAACAATAGAATCATTAGAACAAGTAGTAAATGAATGTAATACTGATGAAGAAAGAGAAGCTTATGATAAAAAGTACGAAGAATTACAAGATAAAATAGTAGTAGAAGAAGAAGTATGAAATATTTACAAGAATTAAATCCATTTACAAAAGATTATGTATCAGATTTTTTATATCTTAAAAATCCAATTATAGCAGTAAAAAAAGAAGGTAATTATAAAAAATTATCAATAACAGGTAGTAGATTAGACTTAATTGTATCAGAAACTAGCAATAAACCATACTATCTTAGTCCTAATATAGATAATACAATTAGAAAGGTTTTAATAAATAAAGAAGATAAAGGAATTAAAAATAAATATACTCTTATTGAAATATATAGTATGAATTTAACTATAATAGGTAAGATAGAAGAACCTACTAATATAACACAAAAAATTAATTATGATTTTGATACAGAAAAAAAAGATTATTATATTATAGAAGTAGATGATGAAGAAGAATTTATAAATGATAAAAAATATATAAAAAAACTTTATAATTTCTATAAGAAAATTGTGGAGGGATATAAAGAATATCCTCAGATTGGTAAATATAATATAAATGGAGAGATAGAATATACACCAAAATATCAATGTGATGAAGAATATAAAAAATATGGAGATAATCTTAATGTAGAAGATGAGATAAATTTGTTGGTAAATAATTCTTTAACAAGAAATTATGGAATATTTAGTCCAGAAGCAAATCTTATATTCTATCAAGCAGAATTATCTGAATGGGGGAAACCTAATTATAAACGATATAAATTAGAAAAATAAGTATGAAACTAGCATTAGCAATAGTTGGTGAATATATAGTAACAATATTAAGAATAGTACAGTTTATTATATTTCTACCAGTAATCATAATAGGACTATTAATCGCACAAATATTAGCTTGGTTTGAAATATAAATATATGGATTTTAAACACTATAAAATTAGATGTTCTAGTTTACCTAAAATAGTAGCAGTAAAAGGTAAACTTACTAAAGTAGCAGAGTCATATCTTAGAGA
>Ga0208303_1000983_pt1 | contig 11573 bp, 6 predicted proteins | sample CB_VirMetaG_2_FD_184537 | JGI IMG/M metagenome (GOLD analysis project Ga0208303, IMG submission 184537) | Freshwater to marine saline gradient viral communities from Chesapeake Bay - CB_1504_2 Viral MetaG (SPAdes) (version 4) | ecosystem: Environmental > Aquatic > Marine > Coastal | place: USA... | reverse complement strand
CGAATCAAATATTGCTGATATGGTATCAAAGGGATATATTACTGCAGAGGAAGGCAAGTTGATTGGTATGCAAGCCAAGACTGAGGACCTTTGGGCAGAAAGCCAATTATCAAACACTTATAATGTCACGTCTTTATTGACAAATAATTTAGGCGGAATAGCCCCTAATGGTCAGCCATATAAATACACATTTAAAGCGGATGAAGAGGACGATAACACCATTCTACTACAACAGGTAGATGGCGCAGTCGTTCCTAACTTTGATAGTGCAGTAGGTAAGGTACATAAGCAAACTGCTAAAGACGGATTACTTGCAGCAACAAGAGGTGCATTAGACGTTACAGTTGCAGGTCAAGCAATTAGCGGTACAACACCTCCTCAACAACGAGAATGGGAAGCAACAAGAGGAGATGAAAAGAAAGAACAAAAAAGTTTTATGGGCAATGTGGCCAAACTTTATTATGGTACACCCCAAGAAATAGACGAAGCGGGTGCTTGGTTAAGAAGTCAGAACCCGGATATAGCCGCTATAGACAGGGCGGGAACTGATGTTATTGTTGTTTATGCAGATGGTCACGAAGAAGTTCTTAAATTTACAAATGATGATGGCACTCTTAGTCAAGAACAATGGGTTAAAGGGAATGCAAACTTCTTTCTTCCTGAAGGAAACAAGATTAGAGACGTAAATGAAACGTGGAAATCAAGTGGGGCAGACCCAAATAGGGAATTAAACACAACCTATAGTCAGGAGTACGCAGGAACAATTTCTAAGACAGAGGGTGTTGAGGATGCTTTCACAAGAATACTTACTGAGAAGAAAGGATTTACCCCAAGTGTTCTTGTGCCTAACAGTGAGGAGAAAACAAGAACAAAATTACAGGCAGTACTGAGAGGTGTTCCCGCGAGTTCAACTTGGACCGTAAACGAAGCAGAATGGGGTCCCAATATTGTAGAGATTCGTAATGATAAAAAAGAATTAGTTATGAGAATTGACCTTGACGGTATGACTCCGGAGGGCCAAGCAAACGCAATGAAGCAACTGAAAAACAATGTCGCTGCCGCTACAGACCCTACGGGTATGAAACTACTGATTGGTACAGGCCAAAAAAAGACGACTACACCTACCGGTAAATCATCAAGACAAAGAACAACTTCGACAACTCAGGAAACTAAAGACAAAAAAACAAATGCACCTATAGAATAAAACATTATGAACGAAGAATACTTAAATAGGTTATACACTTGGATTACCTCGGAAGACGAGACGTTTAAGGCGGCTCATACTCCCGAATCTTTTGCACAAAAGATGTCGGCAGACAAAGCGTATGCTGCAAAGATGTATGAGTGGATTGTGGGTGTGGATGCTTCATTTAGTCAGGCCCTTCCTGTCGATGCATTTATGAAAAAAATATCATCAACAGGTGAGCCTGTAAAAAAAAAAGATGGTACGGTATCGTGGTTGGGAGATGGTTCATTGGAGCCTCAAGGGTTTGATAGACCTGTTGTGGCTCAGGACAATACGCGTGTTGCGTCTCGTCCGTTTATAGACCCAAGACAATTTGCTGAACAAAAAGCAGCCACAGAAGCCTACGAGAAACAAAGGCCCATTGATATGGCGGCCTTTGAGGAAGGTGAAGAAAAAAAGAAACAAGAAATTCGTGGTGTTGAAAAAGCACAACGCGAAGGTTTATGGCAAGACCCCACTTTTGCGGCAAAATTAAATCTTATAGATACCAACCTTATAGGCCAAAACGATACAGAGGTATTACCTATTCTTAGAGAAAAGTTTGGGATGTATGGGTTTGTTTTTGAAGAGGGTGGCTTCCTTGGGTTTGGAGATAATATTATAGTAAAAAATAAAGACGGCAGTAAGTCAATGCAAATTGACCTTGATGCTTGGACAGATTCAGGAGAAATTGCAGAGTCAGAAAAACTCCGTGAGTTCATTAGAGTTAATGCAGATATTGCCGATGAAAGGTCTGTAGTTGACGATGAGATAAGTAAGGCAATGAGAGCCAAACAACTTCGGACTAATGGCAGAAGAAACGAAGACGGCACAGTGTCTACTGTTAAATTCCAATCCGCAAATATTGACGGAAAAGAAGTAGTATACCCTACATTATTCCCTTATGATGGGGAAGGTGCGTATGGCTCAGACCCTGATTGGTGGCAAGAGTTAGATGGGATGGAGGCTTACGAACTCGCTAAAAAAAGAGGCGAAGTATTTTCTTTTAAGAGTGCAGAAGAAGCGCAGAAATTTGCTGAAGGTTCTTGGAAAGACGTTAGTAATTTAGACGCGGAAGGGCAGATTTTCTATAAGCAGTTTAATAAAGATTACATCCAAGAAAAGAAAAGATACGATGAATATATAAGTGTCAGAGACAAAATCGACTTTATTGAAGACGCAGCGGATGGGTATTTCGACCCAAGCGGTATAAAGAAATATCCTAACCTTTTTGTTAATGGTATTCTTCGTGACGATTATGAAAAAGTATTACAAGATTTAAAGGATAAAGAAGACAACCTTTATGATGTAGTAATGGATGACGATTCTCAAAGAGAACGTGAGGCGTGGGATTTACAACTATCTAAACGACAAATAGAACTTTCCAAAACTGCAGTAACACAAAACTATTTTGCAAAACAAAGGGCTGAACAAGTTGCCATTGATTCGTATAAGCAGTTTGGTGTTTCCCCTGCAGAGTTAATTAATCTACCATTAGAAGACCCAAGAAAACAACAACAAGCAAGTGCATTACTAAAAGACTATCTGTCTTTACAGTCAATACAACAAGATGCTGCTGATAAATATGAAATTGCAAACACTTACTATGACGCTAAAGCAAATAAAACTATTAGTAAAGAGTTCTCTGATAATTTAGCGGGTGTCATAGATGAAGTTTCTACAGGATGGAACCGTGGCCTTGCGGCTGAGGTAATCCTTATGGCTACTCTTGGCATTGAGTACGATATGAATGACCCCGACCTAAGGAGAAAAGCAGCAGAGAAACTTGTTGAGTATTCAAATGCTGAAGGCGATACTCAGTCAAGAGTATTAGCGAGATATGCTCAAGCCACAGGGGGTAAAGAAGTTTGGGATGTAATTAAAAGTGACCCTGCGGAATTATTTGGGGCTTGGGCTTTTGGTAGTTTGGCACAACTATTACCTTATGGGATGAAGATTGTGCCGACTACAACTATAGCCGGAGCCGGTGTTGGAGCCGGTGTTGGAGCGACAGGATTTGTAACAGGGCCCGGGGGTGTGGTTACCACAGGGGCCGGTGCCGCTACAGGGGCGATGTATGGGTTCAGAACAGGAATGGGTTTGGCTTCTTTGGCTATGGAATATGGCAATGAAATGATTGATGCCATCACCACTCAAGGATATGACATCACTGACCCTGAGTCTGTAGCCGCAGCGTTAGCGGATGAAAGTGTTTGGGAATTAGGTAGAGAGCGAGGCTTAAAGCGTGGTATTCCAATTGCGTTAATTGATTTCGCAACATACGGAACAGTAGGTAAGTTGTTTAAAGTTGGTAGTGTTGCAACTAAAGGAGCAAGAATAGGCGCGGTTGCAGCAGAGCGTTTGCTTGTTGACCCTACGGCAGAAGCATTGGGAGAAACTCTTGCTCAAATTAATGTTGGAGATGAACTTGATTATAAAGAAATTATTGCCGAAGCAGGTGGGGGTATTGGAAACAACTCATCTTACGTTGCGATAAATACGTTAAAGAACACAAGGGCTAAAACCAATCTTGGTATAGCAACAAATCTAATGAACTTAGATTTTATGTCTCGTGAAGTATCCTCTGATAAGAGTATTGCAGATTGGGCAAATAATATGCATAAACTCGGTAAAATTGACGCAGACCAAAACCAAAGAATCCAAGAAAATGTAGGGCTAAGAGCAGAGGCTCGTAACCTTTTAGATGTTGGCGGGAAGAGCAGGAAATATAGTGGAGCAGTAGAGTCTCGTGTTATGACTTTATTGGCTGCGAGAGAAGAGTTAAGTTCAACTCCAAATAGAAAATCTGTTTTCTCAAATAAAATATCTGAGATAAACGCGGAGTTGGAAGAGATTGCTACTACTAAAAAAGTACGTGGCAAAGACCAACAAACTCTGCTTGCGGGCACGGGTGTGTTGTCTGCAGAAGAACAATCAACAGGGACTGACATTAGACAGGCCCCTGCGCTATATCAAATTGGCAAGAAGAGAGTTACTAAAGAAGAGTTTTTAGCAAGCCTTAAAAATATGTCAGTTGATGAACTGAAAAACTTTAATGGCAGAGTTGAGAATGATGAGGAGGTGATGAATATGGTAATGGAAAAATTACTACCCTATCAAAAGACTCCAAGTGTCGAAACAACTCTTGATGAAACCGGAACACTTGTGGAAACACCGGTGGCTGAGGTGGCTGAGGTGGCTGAGGGGGTTGATTTAATTTCTGAAGAGGCATTAGAAGCAGGGGTTGTTGAGACTCCTGTAGACTTAACCCCGGAAGAAAGTCAAGCCTTATTAAGCGAGGTCTCAGACCTTGAGACCGTATTGTCTCAACCTGAGGGAAGAGTGGACTTTAGATTAAAGACTGAAGATGAAGTGGCTCCGGCTGCTGATGAAGTAGAAGCAGAAGTTAGAGCAATAAATGCTATGCCATCAGGTAATGTGTCTACTACTGTGTCTTCAAAGACACAAGGAGTGAAAATTGATGCAGTAGAATTAGGGAGCAGAACAACGAAGGCCCCAAAATCAATTTCCATAGATGTTACAAATGGCATCCCTTCTATATTCACAATCACAGACCAACTCACTACGGGAGATGTGGTAAACCCAAATACAGGAAATACAATAAGTAATCTAAAAGGTGGGGTTGGATATTCTTTTATAGAAGATGCAGCGTGGGCTAATACTACTGAAAAAGAAGCGGGTACTATTATCACAAAAGCACTAAGTGTGTACGAAAATAATAAACCTTTATTTGAAAAATGGTGGGCGGCCAATCCTGAATACAAAGGGCTTGTCCCAATGAACGTAGTAAAGATGGGAGAGGGTTCACTTCTTTCTAACGAGGCTACGTTTAGAGTTCTCCAAGACAACTTAACTAAATTCCCTGAGCAAAATAAAGTAGAAGCATTAAATGTTTTAAAAGCAAGACTTCAGGATATTATTGATACAAGACTTAATAGTCTTGAAGGAAAGACTGATAATACAATAAAAAATTACAAGAAAGAAGCAGAAGGCTTACAAGATATCTTAAATGTCCTTAACGAACCAAATGTAAAATCAATTGAAGATGTGATTTCTAAAGATGTTCTTGATAAGTTCAATCTTCCTACAAGAAGAATGTTAGTAGAATCAATTGCATATGGGGAACCTAATAGAGCCAACGAATCCAAAAAACCGGGACGACCATCCACACCTGTAGCAAACGCATTGCTTCAAGGTCAGCCAAAGGAAATGGCTTCACTACTCAACCTTGGTTCAATAACGGATTTAATTACTGAGCCGCAATTAAAAAATGTACCTCAGCGTAGTATTGTTTCTATTCAGGGAGTTGATGTATTGAATCCAAAGATTATAGAGACAACTCATCCAAACTATAAATACGGTGTGGCAGGAAAAAGCATAGGTGTTCTTAATGAGTCTGCTGCTATTCAAGACATCTATCCTGAAGCATATAACTCGGCACTAAAGGGCCTAACAAAAGATGAGGCAAAAGGAAAAAAGTATACCGACAAGCAGGTTGAGGAAAGTAAAACAAAAAAAAATGTAGAGACTTTAGAAGAGGGTCAACTGAAACCATCGAGCATTGGTACTATATTAACTGAAACCATTGGTGTCCAAAACGGGTTACCGGGTCTTGAGTTTGTGGGGGCAGTTGCTAATGGAGACATAAGTAATGCAACCAAACTAACAAACTTTTTAAATACTGCTTTCCCAAGTGTTGTTATATCGACAGACTCAGAGACATTTAATAATGTAATCAATTCAGAAGGGGTTCAGCAATACTTAAAAGGTGATGAGATTATCTATGGTGTAACTACTAATGGAGATATCTATATTAATCCTGATGTGCACAGTAGCGAGTCTGCATTGTTTAATACAACGATTCACGAGATGGGTCACGTATGGACAGACTATCTTAAAACTACAGAGAAAGGTAAACAGATATATGCTAAAGGACTTGAACTTGCAAAGCAGACAGATGAGTATCAAAGACAATTAAAAAAGTTTAACGGTGATTCTATAAAAGCGGCTAATGAAACTTTAGCAGTTCTTATTGGTAACAAAGGCCAAACAATTGCAGATGCCTCTATACAAAGCAAGTTTGAAGAGTGGCTTCTTGGAATGTGGAAGTACATCAAGCAACAGTTTAAGATGTCTAAAGACTTGAGTGAGCAAGAAATTCAAGACCTTACTCTCGATGAATTTATTGGGACTGCCTTGGCGGATATCTTTAATGGGAAGGAAATTAAGATGACTGACGAACAGTTAAAGCAATTAAAAAATCCTGACGCTGCTTTTAGCAGGGGGCTATCTATGGATTCAATTGTTGCAAAAGGTCGGCAGAACGGTTTCTCGGATGCATCTATTAAGCAAGTTTTATTAGGGCGTGGATTTAAGGCCGCTGATATAACTGCAGCAATGAGCCCTGAATATATGCTTGACTTGTTTACTGTAATGCCTTACGAATTTGGGAACCTTGAAGGGGGTGTTGTAGAAGGAAGAACTTTATTTAATGAAGTGCGAAATGCTCTAAACAATTGGTCGGTGGCGGGGCCTCGAGGTGGTGTAGGAACGGTAAGAACAAAGACCTATGCAGACATTCGTCAGAAGGGAATGGAATTAATGAAGGCAAATGAAATATTTAAAAACCAACCCGAACAGACTCAGAAAGAAATTCTAAGCGCGTTTGATAAGTCTTTAGGCATTAGGGCAAACCCTAACGTACAAAGACAGATATCTGCCATTAGAAACGATTTAAAGCAGAGAAGGATTGGGGAAAATAATTTAAAATCTGCTCAGATTAGATTGAAGAATTTCATTCGTGCCAATCTACCTAAGTCAAATATATATTCTCAGGCTGATATTAATAAATTAGTATCATTAGTGTCCGGTACCAATGTTGCAAAGTTTGAAGCAAACACTGAAAAGGTTTTAAAAATTGTTGAGCAGCAGAGAGCGAAGATGAAAAAAGAAGTCGTTAAAAACATCTTTAATTTAGTTAGCAAAAAATCTCAAGCAGCGGTAAGCGATTCGGGTAAAAGAAGAAGTGCAGGGTTAGATGCCAAGGGACAATCATTCTTTGCTGCAGCAAAACCTGTGTTACGCGCAATCCTTAAAGGTGATGTAGATGCTCTTAATCAAATTATTCTAAGCACTCAAGAAATAAATGCAGAGACCGGCAACTTAATAGTTGATGAAGCCATTAACAAAGATGTTCGTGGAGAAAGTCTTAGTGTTAAAGAACAAAAAATATTGAACCAAGCCCTCGCTCTTGATACTTTTTCAGATTTAGATAACTTATCTCTTGAGGAGACTAAAGAAATATTAGCAGATTTAAAATCTACTCGTGGAGAATCCATTGCAAGACTCAAGTCTAATAGAGCGTTACGCGCACAGGACAACTTAGCGTTGGCGCAAGAAGCCAAAAGTTCAATCTCTAAAAACTATGGGTTTTTATTTAACGCTAATGGTAATCTTAAAAATGTCCCTCAACTAAACGCAGAGCGTAAACAGATTTGGGAAAACTTTAGAAGTTTAAAAATATGGGACGGCATCCGTTCTTATTTTGAGCAGTACGATTTCACCAATGGTATTGGAGTAGCGGCTTTCTTTAGAAACTATATTCAACATCTTGGTACTTATTCTAATATATTAGATAAAAATACTGATGGATTCTTTACAAAGAATGTCTATCAGTATCTAAACCAAATGGATGAGAATTACTTGAAGGGTTACTATAGACAACGAGAGCAGTTGGATAGAATGGCAAATTCTATTCCCGGGAATACTAAAGGATACAAACAGTTTAGAGAAAACCTTTCTGATGAAACACTAAAGGTTGATGGTATTATTAATTTAAAAACAGGGGATACATTCTCTGATTCACTTAACGTAGACCAATTGATGCGCATCTATGCTCTTTCAAAGAACAGTGTTCAGATGGAGAAGTTAAATAAGATGGGATTTTCAGATGCTAAAATTCAAGACATTAAAGATTTCATTGGACCTGAAGCGGTGCAGATGGCTGATATGATGATTGAATATTTTAGTGATACTTATTTTAATGAGGTGAACGATGTCTATAGGACTGTTAACGATACTAACTTAGGATATGTCCCTAATTATTTTCCAACCCGTACTATAAGTTCAAAGGCTAATGTTAAACTATTACAAGAAGGAAACTTTAATGGAGTCTTTGATGCGGAGAATGCTCCTGCGTTAAAAGAACGTACAGATAGAACAAACGACATTGATATTGAACCCGGATTCATTGACGTAGTCGAGAATCATTTTCAGTCAATGGAAAGATACAAGGCATACGCTGAAGGAGTGAAGAGGTTAAATGCTTTAATGAGTGACCCTGCCGTTAATACTTTACTTGAGCAAACAAGTATGAAGTCATTGTATAAACTTGCAATTAATTCGGCTATAAATCCAAACGCAGGCCCTGATGCTTCAAAAATTCAATCTATTGCTGAATGGTTGGCCCGTAGGTTTACAGGTTTTGCATTGGCATTTAAGTCTATACAAGTTTTAAAACAAGCAACATCATTTGTACAGGCGTTTGAAGACTATAGTTATAGACCAAGAAATAAACGTATTCGCGGAGTAGATACTCTTATTGATATACCTATGTTTGCGCTTGACTATGCTAAAGTTATATTTAAACTCAGAAGCGAAGTCAAAAAAGCAACAGAAATTTCTGCTACATTTAGAAATCGTCTTGAAAAAGGAATGGAAGGAGAGGTTTACGGATTAGAATCAGGACGTAATGTAGTTCCTTCGCTTTCGCGTGGCAACTCAAGAAGTGCACAATTTTCTCGTGGGTTTAAAAAAGCGGGGGGTGCGCCAACTGTTGCAGGAGATATGCTCGGTGTTATGGGCTATATGGCTAACTACAATAGAGATATTTCCAATGGGATGAGTAAGGCTGAGGCGTTAGAGAGGTTCAATAACTACAACGCAACGCAGCAAACAAGGCGAGCAAGTGAAAAGAACCAATTACAACTGCAACAAAACTTTGCGTTTAGGGCGGTCACAATGTTTGGTAGTACTATTTATTTGCAAATGAATAAGGTTATGCAGTCTGCCGCACGTATTATGCAACCTATTTTAAAAGGTAAGCCGGGGGAAGTTAAGACAAAAGACATTAGAGCATTTACCTTAAACTTAGCAGTAGCCAACGTAGCATTTGCTTTCGCGGCAAACATTATGAAGTTCGCAAAAGGCAATGATAAAGATAAAGAGGCAGCACTGCAGTCAATGAAAGATGCAATGATGGGGCTGAACTTAGTGTACCAAGTCCCTTTATTCGGTGCCGCAATAGAAGGTGCAATTAAAAAATCAAGAGGAGACAGGAGCCCTACAAGCGATATTGTAAACCCTATTACATCAGTTCTTAGAAAAGTAGAAAAAGGAGTGAAGACAGGAGAACCTTTAAAGATTATTCAACCTGTATTTGAAATGGCAATTGGAACTCAGGTAGACCCGTTCATTGGTTTTGGGGAGATGATATCAGGACAGGGAGACGATGAAAGTTTCTATGATTTGACAGGCATATCTCCTTCTTATCGTCCGGGGTATGGTCAGAACCCATCTAAGGGTTCGTCTACTAAGGTTAAGCAGCCTACAAAAGCAGAACTTAAATCTCTTTTCCCTAACAATCCTGAACTTTGGAAATAAATATATATAACTATGCCATTTAAAAGTGAAGCACAAAGGAGGTTTATGTATAAGAACCATCCTGACATAGCAAAGAAGTGGGAGCAGGAAGATAAGTGGGATAAGGCAACGAAGAGTCTACCCGAGCGTCTTGCTCCCAAAGGATATTGGAAGAGAAGAGATAGGAAAAGATAGTGTCTTCAAGGACACTACTTCTTTACCTTAGATGTGAGTTCTATACCTGATTCTAAGGTTAGGTATCCTATTTTCTTTTCGATAAATGTATTGTCTGAGAAGTCTGTTTGCTTTGGTAACAGTTTGTTCTGCCATTTTATTATGATGTCGGCAATATAGAAAGCCCACACACCGTTAGGAGTAGAGTTCACGTACACGGGTATTGTTCCGTGTTCTTTACTCCTAAGCATTAAAGCATCATATTTTTTCTTTTCGATTATTAAATCAGAATAGTGTGTGCGTCTGCACTTGAGTTCTATATCCAAGTTATACTCCTTAGAGAAGCAGTCGTGCCGGGAAGTTGGCTTCTCAGATTCTTTTAAGTCACTTATGAAATTTTTCTTTATCCAATTAAATAATCCTTTCTCAGTAGTCATCCTCCGTACTTTCTTTTATGTCTTTAAGCGAAGACATAAGTGCGGTTAGTTCTTTGTTCATACTGTCAAAATCTCGGTCTACTAAGTGTTCGTATATCGAGTTAAGAGAGTCGTGTAGTCCGTCCATCAGTTGGTTGATGTAAGCAAGTCGCTCAGTATCGTATGCGGACGGTTTCGGCATTGGCTATTCTTTTTTATCTATGGTTGCAAGAAATGCATTGCCCATAGGTGGGTCTATTTTTTTTATTAATGTATAGATTCTTTTAGAATTTCTTTGAACTTGCTCTCTTTCTTTGTTGGTGGAGTCCTTGCCGAGATTACAATACATAAAGCAATCAATCTTCAGCAGTTCATCGGTCTTCTGCTTGGTAGTCCAAGTTTTGAATTCCGCAATCTTATCTATGTCGTTGATGTTATAGCCCATTGTACATTCGATTAATTGCCCATTTGACTTCTTCTTCAGTTCCGACATTGGTTCTTTGTTCTACTATCTTATAGATTTCACCAAGTCTTTGTCTGTTAGAGATGACAGATTTTAATTGTTCTTCAATTTCTATAAGTTTCAAAGATAGTGATTTGTTTTCTTTACGCAAAAGAATTAGTTCTTTTTTTAGTTCATCTTCTGACAAATATAATTGGTCAGTTACATCTCCATCGAATGAGTTCTTGATTTCAGTATAAGACCTGCGTAGTTCAGGGTCCGACATCAGGTAGTTGTCAAAGTTTTTTACGTAATGTATTACAGTTGCGTGATGTTTTACCATAGCCCTGCCAATACTACTATAACCCCAACCTCCCTTATGTAGGATGTGAGCGTATATCATACGGGCGTTTACTACGTGTCTATGTCTCGACTTTGCGTTTCTTACGTCAACACCTAACACTATTCTGATTATATCACGAAGGTGTTGTGTTGGATTAAATACTATTGCGTCTATTTCCATATTGCTTGATTGTATTTGATTCATTTATTAAGTCTAAGTATTGGTCGCAGTCTATCTCCAAGATGTCCACTAAGTCTATCATAGGAGTATCTGTGTATGCGGTTAACGGGTCGTTATAGTATTCAATAACAA